>Ga0075366_10000389_pt1 | contig 20399 bp, 15 predicted proteins | sample EndMethybrTD3031_FD_72351 | JGI IMG/M metagenome (GOLD analysis project Ga0075366, IMG submission 72351) | Populus endosphere microbial communities from Tennessee, USA - Endosphere MetaG P. TD hybrid TD303-1 | ecosystem: Host-associated > Plants > Roots > Endosphere | place: USA: Tennessee...
TAAAGCGGCGGCGAGTAAATGCAATTGCGCCTACACCCGTGCCTGCGGCAAGAATGCCACCGATCCAGCCGTACTCTGGAATCGAAACATTAACAATAGCTATGTTAAGCTTTGTTGTTACACCATGAACGGTGCCAGATGCGCTACCACTGTAGCCACCCTTCTTAGCAACAACCTTCACAGTCGAGCCAAATGGACATTCAACTGCTGCAAATGTGACCAAGTATGAACCACTTGCGTCGGTTGTATCGGTCTTAACGGTTGTTCCACAAGTAATAGTAACGTCGGCAGCGGCAACAGGATTGCCGGCGCGTGTAATAACGCCTGTAACGTCAGTTTGAGGTGGTAACGCAGAAACAGAACCAAGGGGCACAAAGCTGGCCACAAAGAATGCTCCAATTAGAAGCAACCCAAGTAATCGTTTTTTCATCTAAACCCTCCTTTTATGTAATTATAATAACATTGTAATCTTTACTATGGATTAAATCGCAGCAAATATCAAGGTTAATCTTTTCCACAGATTTAACAGGGGTGACATAACGAAAGAACCCGAACAAGTCGGTCATGTTATACTCAGCTTATGAGTATAAAATTAAACTACAAACTTATACGGGCTGTTACGCAAACGGGTTTTGTTTTTGGAGTTTTGGGTTTCATATATATAGCTGGTAATGCTTGGTTCCATCCAGAGTCACTGGCTTGGCCACTTACACATTTTGTGCCATATCCACGTGAGGATACTTTTGGTGCATTTTGCTTTTTAGAAGCTATGATTTGCTTCTTTATATACAACCTGTTGCCAGACCAGCCTCAAAAACCTAAGCCATAACGTATAAACCAGCCAGTTGGGGGCGCTTTATCGCCCAACAACAATCACTAGGCCGATAAATACCAGCTTCATAGTGGCATTGGCGAACATCACGGGTAGGGTATTTTGCTTTAAATAGAACATCCAAGCAAAAGCCACCCCGCTTATAGTGTTAACTGCTAAAGTTTGCCATGAAACAGTGGCCGACAGACAAACATAAAACACCGCCGTAGTAGCTAGTGCAATACGGCCTGATGTTAGCTCCAGAAGAGTCGACTGTAATAGCCCCTGAAAATACATAACCTCAATCATGGCAAACACGACACTCGCTCCTAAAAGCAGTCCCACACTAATGTCGGCAAAAGGTCGGTTATGGGCTAACAGTACAAAGGCCAATCCACCCAAGATCTGCCCAACAACCAACCCCTGAGGTAACTGAGTGATATATCCTCGCCACCCATGAGGAGTAATTGCTGCTGCTTTATCAGGCTGATCCTGCATAAATAAATAGCGGTATACAAGAGCTAATAACAGCAGTGCGCCATATAAACAGCCTGTCTTAACAAAGCTCGAAATATTCTGCATGCTCATCGGCAACATTAAAGCTACTAGCATAGCGGCCGCCACAATGGCAATTTTTTTGGCTGGTTCATAGAGTAATGACATGCTCGCCAAAATAACTGTGGCAAGAGCGGTGGCATAAACGCCAATCACTGGTGTATTGTGCAGCGTAAATACCGGAATAGTCACAAGACTAAAAACTGCAATTATCACCCAAATATTTGTTGGTATCTGAATCTCGGCTATTTTTTTACTTAATTGTTGAATTTTATGTGGGATTTTCATGCTGCGCCTCCTTGAAGATGTGCAGCAAACAGGAGAAGTCCAACCAATACGCCAATAAGAGGAAAGATATAACGCAGACGTGCCCGCTTTTGGAGGGGTATTTCGGTAAATGCCAATTCTGCAATAACAATGAAGGCTATCAACAAGACGGTATTAGTAATAAGTGCCAAACTCTGAATATTGGCCGAAATGGTATTTGGAAGCTGTAAAAACACGGTTGGTCTCTCCCTGAGCAACTTGTAGCTGCAGTATAGCATATCGTTTTTTGTTCACAACATTGACATAAGTACAACATATTGTGAAATAGCTCTTATATATTCGTTGTGAAATGCATAAGCGCGGTGTAGAATAAGGCCAGTAAATAGTATGTTAAGGTGGTAATTCTGCATCATTTGCAAATTAGGAACACAGCCCGGACGCTCGTTCATACAAATAACCAAAAGATGGCAAAGGGCCTAGGTGGAGTTTGGAATGATTAAGTTAGCCATTCTAGGCGACCCAGCCGTCAAGCACTACGCAGTGGCTGATAGATTGTGGGAGCTCATATCGGTTTTTACCGACAAAAAGATAACTTGCGATATTGTTTCTGCTTCGAGCGAGGCCGAAGCAGTACAGTTTTTTGAAGACTTTAAAAAAGATCATTCGCTGGTTGGCTTTAGGATTAGTGGCCCCTGGAAACAGGTGCTCTCGGACAAGGTTGATTACATCGATAAGGTTATCGATTCAGAAGTTATCAATAACGTCTATAAAGATACAAAAGGGCAGATTGTCGGTGTTAATACCGATCCACTATGCGCACAAATGGCTCTAGAGAATGGCGGCAATCTTTATAAGTGCAAGACAGTACTGGTTATCGGTTCTAAGGGCACGGGTGAGCCAATTGCGCGTCATATGCACGATAATCTCGACAAAGAGACTTATATATATGATCCAAGCATGGATTATGGTTCAACAGAGCACGGCATTATTCATCTGGCCTCTTTAAACGATGTAGCAGTACGCAAGTACGATCTTATTATTAATGCTACGCCCTTGGGGAGATATTATTTTGACCGTCATATCGAAGCTTTTACTTCTCCGCTCGATCTCGAAACGCTAGCACAGGTTTCGCACGATCAAACCATTGTACAGGAAACCAATTATCTGCCTGCGACTACCCTTTTATTGCAAATGGCTCGTCATCTTAAGCTACATGTTATAACTGGTGATTTAATGCTGGTATTTAGGGCGGTCGAGAGTTTACGTCGCTATTTTAATATTACTCTCGACGACAACACCATGCAGATGTTAGTAGACGAAATCGGGGCATATATTGCTGAGCGAGAACTGGCAATTTTGGAGCAGGGCAAAGTTTAGTATAAGCACTTTGTTGTACTTTATAAAAACCTCCTAGAAGCCCGCCGCAGATTACGATATCCTATATACTTGTTTGCAAAAATATTGCCTAAACAAGAAAAGGATTGCCTAACATGAATAAGAGAGCGTTTTTTGATTTCGACAAGACTCTATACAACGGCTTATCCTATTTTGGAGTCCTAGAAAGTCATATCCAACAGGGACTTGCAGACCCAAGTGCTGGTCCAGCGGCTCAAGATATCTTAAACGCATTTAAGGCAGGTATTATCGAGTACGAACCAGCTATGACTCAGTTGCTTGATATTCATGCTCGTTCATTGGCAGGAGTCTCGGTTCACGACGTGCAGGCTGCTACCGACTCCTTCTTTACTGATCACGCCGATCAACTATACGACTATGCCTTGCCTGTGGTGCGTGACTTGTCACAAACCCACGAAGTTACGCTTGTGACTGGTGAGCCCCAGTGCATTGGCGCAGCTGCCTGTAGTTTATTAGGCATCCCTCAGCATAATTGTGTCTCAAGCCAATATGAAGTCCAAGAAGGTGTATATACCGGCAGGGTAGCTGCTTACTTGGCATATGCCGCCGAAAAGCAGGCAGCAATCGGCCAGCTCGTAGATGATTTTGACTATCAACACTCTATCGCTTTTGGCGACTCGGTAGGTGATAGTGACATGCTGGCTATGACGGCCAACGCCGTATGTGTCAACGCCTCAAGCGAATTGCAACAGATAGCAAAACGCAATAATTGGCATACACCAACGCCACAACAAGTAGTACCACTAATTAAGACATTGCGTCAGGAGGGCAGCCTATGAGTGAATTTGGTCCACAAAAAAACGGTTCGTTTGAGTCTAAACCATTAGAGGTGGCGTCAGATGCCGCCGAAACTCAGTCAATGCCTCGTTTTGACCCCACCCGATACCAGCAGGGGGTGCCGGGGACGCCATTACCACCTATTGCTGAACAGGGAGCGGGTATTCAGCAAGAACAACCTGCCGAAAAAACCCAAAAGCTGCCATTAATTACACCTGGTGTGCCTTCATTCGTAGAAACAAATTTGGGGGCAACCCCTGATGATCAAGCTGGTTCAACGCCTTGGTCGAATCAATTAGCCGCAGCTGTAGACCGGAGTAAATTAGACGAACTTGCTCCCGAAGAATTAGCTGACCCGACGGTGCTGTATCAAATCGAAAAAACCAGAGGTGACCAAATATTTACAGGCCTGAGGCGTGCTATGGGCGTGGTGGTTGTAGGCGCGGTGGTAGCGGCGGTAGTTTTAGGCGTGAGTTCTTTAAACGATATGAGACGGAATAAGAAGCGTGATGATGCCGAACCGCTTCCCACACTTTTGCCTATAGTCCCGACACAGGCTCCACCAAGTGAAACCATGATCGAAACACCAACTCCGTCGCCTTCGCAGTCATTCTATATACAGCCAGTGCCAAGCTCGCCAAGGCCTTCTGTTAGTAAGACCAGTCCATCGCCATCGCCTAGCAAAACAAGTGCTTCACCAACCGCCTCGCCAACGGCCTCAGCTGTAGCGACTGCCTCACCCTCTGAGCAGGTTAATACCTGCGAATCGTCGCCAACGGCCGCCGAAATGGCTATTTGTATGCCCCGCGGCGGCACTGCCTACGCTTATGAGTGGCCCCCTGAGCAGCAAAAAACAGTCTATGCAATTCAGCATGGTCAAGTTGTACGCCCCGAATGCGTAAACGACCAGGGTTGGGTGTTGGCCGATTATGGTGATCAGGCTGGATATGTGCAACCAGGGTACTTTAAGGGTGACGACCTGGCCAAAATAGCGCCCTGCGCCAATTAGTACTAGCGACTGCAGACAATACGGCATTTGCATTAATCTGTTGTGTCCAGAGCAGCTGGTGCGTTAGCTCTGTTGTCGGGCCTGATCTTTAAGTGCAAGCCGGCATATTGTAAGCATAAGGGTATTGACTAAATACGGCTATTAGTATATAATGATGATCATCACTTAAGGAAGGGATAACAACATGACTACATTTACAAAAGTTCGTTCGTTGGTTGCTACTGGTTTATTCCTTGGTGTACTTGGTGCATCAAGCGTTACAAGCCTCATTTCTAACAGTACTGTTATGGCCACAAGCTGTGACAAGGTAAACATTGTGTACTGTGGTTTGGATGGTGATTACGTTACTTCATTCAAAACTGCTTATACAAAGAACATTTCTGGCCACAAAGCCTCACCTACGGTTCAAAAGGACTACACAGACCTTCAGACTGTATACAAGTGGGCTGGCATTACTCCTTCAATTGTCGAAAGCATGAACAGCACCAACACTAAAGTTGGTACCCTATACAAGGATGGTCATATCGTTGTCGACGGCAAGACCGTTGGTACTGATGCTTGGGTAAGTGCTCGTTTTACTAACGGTGCTGGTTTTACCCAAATCGCTGGTAACGTATATGCTCGTAAGACCACTACTTCTTTCGAAAACGCTACTGCCAAGGTTATTGTATACATGCAGAACGATCAGATGGTCTTTGCTGTAATGACCGACTGTGCAAACGCGGTTAAGGCTACCCCTGTTAAGAAGCCTGTTACTCCTAGTAAGCCAGTAACTCCTGAAGCACCTGCCAAGCCAGTTACAACAACTCCTGCCCCTAAGGTAGAAACTGTAGCTGCTCCTAAGGAGCTTCCACAAACCGGTCCTGCAGATATGATTGGCATCGCTAGTGGTGTAGCCGTTGCTGGCGCAAGTGCCCACCGTATCTTTATGGCTAAGCGCCGTAAGTAATAAACAAAAACTGTTTGTTCCTTCCTTAAAAAACCGTCCGCCTTATGCGGACGGTTTTTTCTATAATTTGCATGGCTAAAAGCTAAAAAGCTCTGTACAATCGTAAGCAGTATGGCGAGATTACCAAATCCAGGATCCGACAGTGGCTCATGGGGCACCATCTTAAACGATTTTTTGGCGCAGGCACACACGTCTGGTGGTGCTATTAAAGATAATGCAATTGGTGCTTCTCAGGTGCAGGATGGTGTTGTTAGCGAGGCTAAGCTAACAAGCGCAGTGCAAACAAAACTTAATACACCGGGTGACCCGTCGATGGGTGGTGATTTAAGCGGGACTGCCTCAAATGCTCAAATTACCGCAGGGGCTGTGGGTAGCTCAGAACTTGCTAGCGGCGCTGTTACGACCGCAAAACTAGCCGATGGTTCTGTTACGACCGCAAAGCTAGCGGCTTCGTCGGTGAATGGTAATGATGGCCTACGTTCACTCATGATCTTTTATGCGCCGCCTAATGTACTTAATGCTCAATTTAACGATGATTATGCTGCAGGTGTTTTCTCGCGCTTTGATGACGTAGTATTTGGTACTGGCTTGGAAGACCCGAGTAGCCCGTACTATGCCAGCACGACAGCAATTATTCAAAAGGTGGCTAGCCTATCGCCGTCGACGATTATATGGGGATATATAGATGCTGGAGTCACAACTGGCAATTTCTCGCTTGCAACCTTGCAGACGCAAATTGACCAATGGATCGCTATTGGTGCTAAGGGGATCTTTTGTGATGTTATCGGCTACGCCTATGCAACTCCTCGAAGCCGCCAGAATGCCATTATTAATTACATTCACAGCAAGGGTGTAGGCGCTATATTGAATGTTTTCAATCCCGATGAGGTACTTTCTTCGGCCGTTGATGCAACCTACAATCCGTCTGGCACAGCCACGGCCGCTGATAGCCGCGACGTATTACTATTGGAATCATGGGTTTGTAATAGTGATGCATATGCTGCCCCATATTATGCAACTATGTCTGACATAAAGACACGAGCCGACAAGGCTCGCACATACCGAACGTCGCTAGGTATAAAGATTTATGCTGTGAATATTATTGAGCACTCATCGCGTACGGAATCGCAACTTGATAGCTATCGAGGGGTTGCCGAGGCCTTAGCCCGCACTTTTAGATTGGATGGCTCAGGCACGGTACCTTCAAATTATTCGGCTTCCGGCTCTGATAACGGTGCTGCCGTAGCACGCTTTGCGCAGTTGCGTGCCAATCCGCTTCGCCCTACTGCACCATATATTCTTAATGGCCCCTGGACGCAAGTAGATGCGCCCGACTTGGGCATTACTGTTCAGTACGACACTAACAACCACACCTGGACGCAGCTCTAGGTTTTACACAGAAACTGGTGTAGTATCATTCCATGAATGTGTCTTTTGAGAATTTTACACCGCTGAGCTCATCTCAGCATCAGTTAATGATGGCTCGTAACAAATCACTGGCGCTCCAAGTTTTTGGTCGTGACTGCCAGCAGGCAAACGTTATGAATGGCGAAGCCGATTACACTACTATTGAAGATCCAGCAAACAACAAAGAATTTAGACTTATAAGTTGGGGTTCGCCATATGGGATGGCGACGCACTGTACACTTGCAGTCGAAGAAGATCGCCCTAGTATGGCCCAAGAAGGGTACTTTTTGGTGACCTCTATGACGGGCGAGGGGCACAATGTACTCGGCGTTGCTGACTTTGCGGGATACCCTGGTGGCGGCTACGTAAGCCACACGCGCAGCGAAGAACTCAATTCTGGCCAAGCCTTGGGTGGTCCGGAGACAATGCTTAACTTTATGCAGGCGAGTAGGGAGCATCATAAAAACTATACGAAGAACACTGGCCTAACGATGGGTGTGGGCAGTAACATGCTGCAAGCCATTTTACGACACTCCATGAGTTATGAAGCGAGCATTGCACATAGCGGCGCAGCAATGGATTTCGAGTCGCCAAATTCTTTATCTCATCGTTTGGGGTCTGCTATTTTGAGCCAGCTACAGCGTGAATGCCAAAATGGTGACGAAAGAGTGGCGACGGTGGGCGCACACGGTATCGTAGCCGGATTTATTGTAGAAGATCAGGATGGTATTCTTTTGGCTGAGCGCAATCGAACGCATGTAACTATTTCGCGCATGCGTCCTCCGTTTGCATCAGAAACGCATACCTTTGCAGAGCAATATCGTATAGGGCCCGATGTGACCATAGCAGAAATAGCGCCTATTACTTTGAACGACGAAGAGCGCCGCGATTTTGGCCCTCAGGTGGCAATGAATTATTTTATACATGGTACTCAAGAATATCTCAATCGTCCGGCAAGTGACGATCCGGCGCCCGCAGATGCTTTACAGACCGATGCTCTTAATAAAATGCTCATGCAGATTTTGTCTGACAGAATGGGGCTGAGTAATGTATCGAGCCGCCCTAAATAAAAGCTTAAAATAGAGGGTAGGCACTTCCATTCCTAAATGGTATGATTGGTGGGTAATTTAGGATAATAAGGTGAAAAAATCTTTAAAGAAAGTATACAGTCACGACGGGCAAGACCGCTTTTTGCCCCGGCTTAGTCTGTTTGTATTTAATCGATCGCGTACGGCAGCCGTGTTATGGCTGTGTTTGACGCTGTTTGGTGTACTTAGCTACACAACATTCCTTAAGCGCGAAGGCTTTCCGAGTGTTGATATTCCATACTCGGTAATTAGCGGCGCGTATTTGGTAGATGATGCCCAAAAGGTTGATGCCGAAGTCGCTAAGCCAATTAGCGATATTGTTATGAAGGATTCGCACGTTAAGACTGTGCAGACCCAGGCTCAGGGCAACTTTTATGCTGTAATTGCGCAGTATAAAGAAGGCACTGATGCCAAAAATGTTGGCAAGGATATTCAAAAGCGTATAAGTGACGCTAAAGTTGTTCCAAGCCAAGCCTCTATTAAGGTAGAAACGCCTAAGTTTGGCTTTACTGAACGCGGTGACGATTTGGTTATTGCTGTGCATGCTAAGCAAAAGGGCGCAACTGTTCAGCAATTGACGACTGAGGCCGACAAACTGTCAGCATATATAAAGTCTCAGAATATTGCCGACATTAAGAGTGTCTCTACGGTGAACCCATTCGTAGAGGGTGTGAATCCGTTAACGGGGCAGATGGCCAAGAGTCAAAAGACTTTTGACCGCTTTGGTACTCGAAACGGTGAATCTACAGTGTTTTACGATGCTGTGTCCGTAGGTATTTCTCAAAAGACTGGTACCGATGTTATTAAGCTTGATGATCGTGTCCGATCAGTCGTATCTGATTATAACCGCAGCCATGCTGACTCAGCCTTTACGGCAACAGTGAGCGCTGGTTACGCACATGACATCAAGGACCAAATCAGCGAACTGCAGCGAGCTTTGCTCGAAGGTTTGTTGGCGGTTTTGGTAATTGGTTCGATCGTAATTGCTATCCGCGCTTCAATAATTACGGTAATCGCTATGCTTACAGTGTTGGCCATTACCATTGGCATATTATTCCTGAGCGGTTTAACGCTAAACACGATTACATTGTTTGCGCTCATTCTATGTTTAGGTCTGATTGTTGACGACACTATTATTATGATTGAGGCAATTGATGCCCAGCGGCGTCGCCGATCTGATCCGCGTGAGACGATTCAAATTGCAACCCGAAAAGTAAGCCGTGCCATGGTGGCTGCTACCTTAACTGCTGCTTTGAGCTTTGCCCCACTGCTGTTTATCGGCGGTATTTTGGGCGGGTTTATCCACGCTATCCCGACGACTGTCATTACGAGCTTGCTGGTAAGTTTGGCAGTAGCCTTAATTTTCATCCCATTATTTGCACGTTACTTACTGCTTGGTAAGAAGCAGATGGGTGCCGAGAACGTACACGAACCGGCTGCAGCTATCGAGACGAAGGTCGCTAATTTTGTGGGCAAGCCAATGCTGTGGGCTCGAAATTCACGCAAAAAGTTATTTAGTGTGGGTATTACCGCCGTATTGATTGGTGTGATCTTTATTGGTGCTGGTGGCGCTTTGTTCCAGAAGGTAACATTCAACATCTTCCCGCCAAGTAAAGACTCTAACGGCCTTTCTGTAGCGTTAAGCTTTGCGCCAGACACTAAAGTATCTGATGCCGAAAAAGTCGTAGATCGTGCAGATGCGATTGCCGCAAAAACACTTGGCGAAAACTTTAGCCAAGCCGCTTACTACGCAAATGCCAACTCTCAGACAGCAAACCTTACCGTTAATCTTGTTTCCTACAAAGACCGTGACGATACAGCACCTCAGTTACAGAAAGAATTACAAAATGCCTTTAAGGGCTTTGAAGGGGCGAGTGTAAAGGTTGGACAGCTTGATGCGGGCCCACCACCATCTGCCTTTGCGGTACGCATTGAAACCGACAACCGCAAGGCCGCTCAGCGTTTGGCAAAAGATATTAACTCCTTCTTAATGAACCGTGAGTTGACTCGTCCAAGCGGTGAGAAGGCTAAGATTACCGACACTACAATTGCTGATTCCGGCTCATTTACTCGTGCTGATGGTGCGTTGTACCAAGAGGTTAAGGCTAACTTTGACGCGACCGACACCACAACTCTGGTGACATTAGCTCAACAAGAAGTTGAAAAAGAATTTACAGCAAGTAAGCTCGAGGGCTACGGTCTTAAAAAAGACGTTTTGAAATTTGACTTTGGCCAGGAAGACGAAAACCAAGAGTCATTCCAGGGCTTGATTATGGCTTTCCCAATTTTGTTAGTCGCTATCTATGTTCTGCTGGCAGTACAATTCCGTTCATTGGCTCAGCCACTGTTAATCTTTATGGCTTTGCCATTTAGCTTCTTTGGTATCGCACTCGGTTTGTATATTACTGATAATGCCTTTAGCTTCTTTGCAATGCTTGGTTTCTTCGCCCTCATTGGTTTAAGCATTAAGAACACAATTTTGCTAACGGACTATGCTAACCAACTTAGGCGTACGGGAGTCTCGGCTGTGGATGCTGCTGTGGGTGCGCTGAGCGAACGTTTCCGTCCACTGATTGCTACAAGCTTAACTGCCGTAGCCTCACTTATCCCATTGGCGCTTACGAGTCCATTCTGGGAAGGCTTGGCGGTTGTACTGATCTTTGGCTTGCTATCGAGCACGCTTATGGTGCTTACGGTATTCCCATACTACTACCTAGGCGCAGAGTTCTTGCGTCTGCACATTAGCCGCAAGGCCTGTCTAATCTGGGTAGCCGCCAGTATCGCAACTGTTGTCTTGGTTTCTAAGCTTAAAATTACTCCAGCAGTTATTGCTTTGGTAGTGATTGGCTTGCCAATTGTGCAATTGGCTATAACTAAAAAACTTAAAAAGCGCGCTTAAAGCTTCGGCTAACGCGTAATAAAATTAAAAACAGCCGCATATGTGCGGCTGTTTTTAATTATAGCTATCTGTTAGATGATACAATAAGCGTAAGCATGAATCAGCAAAAAGCAACACGAGCCGTTTATAATCTTGAAATTCATGAGATTCTTCACGCCTTTAAGACTTCAGAGCATGGCCTGAGTAGCCACGAGGCTCAAAACCGGTTTGCACAGTACGGCCCAAACGTATTGCAGTCTAAAAAGCAGCCCTGGCTTAAGCGATTGATTGAACCTTTTAGTAGCGCCTTTGTGCTCGTGTTGCTCGTGGCGCTTGTACTGAGTATTTTTGAACACAAAGTAGCCGATGCCATCGTGATTGCAGTGATAGTGTGTGTTAATGCGGTCATCTTTTATGCGCAGCAGTTCTCGGCAGCACGTGTGCTTAAAACACTTCGGCAGCAAGATGTGGCCATGGTTGACGTGCTCAGAGATGGGGTTGTGGTTCGACTGCCAAGTGAGCAATTAACAATCGGAGACGTTATTCATGTAGGTGAGGGGGTAAAAGTCCCTGCTGACGGCCGATTAATAGAGGCAAACCAAATCCAATGCGACGAGTCAATGTTAACTGGTGAGTCGCTGCCCATCCACAAGCAAGCAGGTGCTATCCTGGGCTCGCATGAGCTGTACGAGCAAAAGAACATGCTTTTTAAAGGAAGTTATGTTCGCACCGGGGCTGGCTTACTTGCGGTAACGGCAATTGGCGCAGGCACACAGCTTGGTGGTATTAGTGCCTTGGCAAGTAGCGTCGACGTAAGCCGCTCACCTATCGAAGAAAAGATCGATGACTTTACGCGTAAATTAATGATAGCCATTATTATTGCTGCTGCACTCGCAATCTGGTTGTCGGTACTGCGCGGCACAGAACTTCAAGAAGCGCTTCGTTTTAGCTTAACACTGGTGGTGTCGGCGGTGCCGGAGGGCTTGCCCGTTGCCTTAACGATTGTGCTTCTTTTGAGCGCTCGCCGTATGGCCCGCGTAAAGGCTCTTGTTAAAAAGATTTCAAGTATCGAAACAATGGGTGCTGTAACTTTGATTGCTACCGATAAAACAGGAACCATCACACAAAATAAATTGCAGGTGGCAGATTCATACACAACACATCATCATAAGCAGAGCTTTGAGGAAGTTATTAGGGCAAGTTTAAATGGTGGCGAGGGTTATACGCCTGATGCACTCGATCATATTCTAGACGAAGCAGTGGAGCATATCGACTTACCAGCTACCTGGCATAAAGCCAAAGAGCTAAGCTTTAATCAGCAGCTTCGTTTAAGCGGGGTGCTTTGGCAGCATAATAAAGGCTATACGCTCTACATAAAAGGAGCTCCGGAGCATGTGATTGCCCAGTGCTCAGCAGGTGTTTCATCGTCAGGGCAACGTGTTTTGGACGACTTTGTAACTAAGGGGTATCGGGCAATTGGTTTTGCCCATAAAGATTTTGCAGTAAAACCAACTCACATTGATCATGAGGCGCTGCACGGTCTGTCGTTTGATGGTTTTGTGGGCATGGCTGACGAATTGCGCCCGAATATTGCTCAGGCAGTAGAGCAGGCCCACCAAGCGGGAATTGCAGTAGTTATGCTCACGGGCGATCATGTGGCTACGGCTGGTCATATTGCTAAATCGGTCGGCATTGCTCAAAACGATAACCAAGTAAGTGATAGCGCCGTATTGGCTGGTGGCAATCCAGAGGCGATTCGCGAGGCGTTGCAAAATACCCGAGTTTTTGGCCGGGTATTGCCCGAGCATAAGTATGCCTTACTCAAGGCTACTCGAGGTTACGAGGTAACGGCAATGACGGGTGATGGCGTAAATGATATTCCGGCGCTTGTGCAGGCCGATACTGGGCTGGCAATGGGTAGCGGCACAGATGCCGCCAAAGACGCCAGCGATATTGTACTTATGGACGACAATTTTAGCACAATTATGGCCGCAATCCGTACTGGCCGTACAGCATTAACTAATATTCGTAAAATGTTGGTGTACTTGTTGGGCACAAGCGGCGGTGAAATTTTGACGATGCTTACTGCATTGGTTTTGGGCTGGCCGCTACCTGTTACGGCAATTCAAATTTTGTGGGTTAACTTGGCAACAGATAGCATAACGGTAATTCCTCTTGGTTTGAGCCCGGAAGAGTCTCATTCTATGAAGCAGCCTCCTCGTAGTCCTAGAGCACCACTACTCAATGGTGTTTTAACGAGCCGGGTCATTGTGATGGCGGTGTCTATATGTGTGACAGTGCTAACCATCTTCCATCTTAATATTGATAAGGGACTGCCTGTTGCCCAATCTCTGGCATTTTTGAGCTTAATTGTTATGCAGTGGACCAATGCCTTAAGTGCTAATTTTGAGCATAAATCGTGGGCACATACATTTGTGCGGCCTAATAAGAAATTATTATTCGCTATTGCTGGCTCGGCTGTTATGCAAGTGATCGTATTTACGACGTCATTTGGCGAATACGTGAATGTGGTTCCGCTGCAGGCTGCGGACGTTGCAGTGGCAATTTTTGTGCCGATTGTTGTGGCATTTATCGCCACAGATCTTCATAAGTGGATCACGAATAGTTTCTTTAAGAAGACGTAGCTGGTTGCAATCCTTGGCAGCCGTGCTATAGTAAAAGAGCTTAACAATTAAGAAATATACAGAGTGCAGCGAGAGATCTAGCTCTACGACCTGCCAGCAACCTACTACTAAGCAAGCAAGGTGCTCCTTCTAGCCCGTCGATTGCGGGGAAGATGTTCATACTCTTGTGATATCCTTTCTCGTTATTTCGACAGAAAGGATATTTTTATGTCATATAGTAGTCAAGGCACGGTAAAATTTGCCAGTGAGTCAGTGTGCGCTGGCCATCCCGACAAAGTTGCCGACCAGATCAGCGACGCTATTTTAGACGCACTCCTTGCACAAGACGCTTTGAGTCGTACTGGTATCGAAGTACTGGTAGCTCATAACCGCGTGGTGCTAGCGGGTGAAATAAAAACAAATGCAACCATCGATATTGAGGATATCGTTCGTGCCGAAATTGCTCGCTTGGGATATACACGCCCAGAATGGGGTTTTAGCGACCAGTCACCAATAGAGAATAATATCCATCAGCAATCAACCGAAATTGCTGTAGGTGTTGACGACCACGGCGCGGGCGACCAGGGCATGATGTTTGGTTTTGCAACGAACGAAACCAAGGAATATTTACCCTTACCAATCACTTTGGCGCATGCCTTAACTAGAGCGATTGATGATGCTAGAGAACAAGGAACAATAGCCTATCTGCGTCCAGACGGTAAGGCACAAGTGGTTGTTGTGTATGAAAATGGCAAGCCAAGCTACGTAGAACATGTAACAGTAGCCGTGCCTCATGCCGAAGACGTAACAATTGAGCAAGTACGCCAAGATATATTCGACAAGATTGTAGTGCCCGTATTACAACAGTACGAATACCAGATTACGCCCGACCAGCTCATCGTAAATGGTACAGACGTGTGGTATACGCCAGGTCCAACATCTGACGCTGGTTTAACCGGCCGTAAGATTGTGGTAGATGGTTACGGCGGTTTTGCGCGCGTGGGCGGCGGCGCTTTTAGTGGCAAAGACCCAAGTAAAGTCGATCGTTCAGGTGCATATGCTGCTCGCTATTTAGCTAAAAATATCGTGGCAGCTGGATTAGCTGATGAGGCAGAAGTAGCCTTGGCTTATTATATTGGCGCCAAGGAGCCAGTATTGCTCACAATTAATACTTTTGGCACCGAAAAGAGGCCTACGGCTGAGCTGTATGATTTTGCCAACAAGCTTTTAGTGCCATCAGTAAAGAATATTGTTGAGCAGTTAAACTTGCGCCGCCCCATTTATAAGCAGACCGCAGCGTATGGACATTTTGGGCGAGAGGGATTGCCATGGGAGGAGGTACGTAGTAAGTAAAAATAGCAGCTGCGGCTGCAAAACGGGTATGACGTGCTCAAACAAGTGACTTGATGGCGCTTTTTAGCGCCTCAGGTTACAACTGCGCGTGAACATACACCATTTGCAGTCGCCAGCTCATTCAATAACTAGATATAAACTCCTTTTTGGGGCTCCACTTTATTAGTGGAGCTTTTTTAGAAGGAAATATTTTTATTTTGGGTTAGTATCGAGTAAAATCGGACTATTAGTATAACCGATGAACATAGTCCCAGTATTGATAAATATGTTGCATATGGTGATAAGCGGCCGCCTAAGGAGCAGCTGCAAAGAATAACATCTCATCTGGCAACCAGCGAACGGTATTCTACTGTTCGCGTGGATGCTGACGTGCTTTTTGATCTGGCTGTTGCCGATCCTAAGAATGCTCGAAGACACCTGGAGAGTGCTCAGCAGGCTCTAGATTATATCACTGAGGACCTCGACGAGATTATCGAATGCCAAGAGCGTCCTGAATCTATGGCGCATTATGAATATGCCGCCCAGGCAGTGCTGCGTGAATTTGAAATTCCAATGTGGCTGGCGGCTTCCAAAGGCGAAGTCCCAAGGTTTGATTATGCTGGTGGCATTATTGCTGGCATTCAGGCGATTAAGAAGTATGGCCAAACGCAGGAAAGCCGTGCTAAAGTTAGCGAATTCTTGCCGACTTTGCTTTTTGAGCGAGCTGCCCGTCGTAATGTAATGCCTCGTCATGTTGGCCGAATGGCAATGTTTCGCGAAGACTGTAGGCCGCCGGTTAGAGGCATGCTAAGCCGTAATTGGGACTGTGGATTTTCACCCGCAGACAGCCAAGACGCTACAGACTTTATAAGTCCACCGCATAAACTACAGGTAAAAATGGGCAAGACCCGTGCATCATCATATGCATCGCATATCGCCGTGGTAAGTGCGAGTAATTTTCATTTCGCAGATGCTGAGAAAATTCTGGAGACCTGCCTGCAGGAAGAAGGTCTAGAGAGCGCCTTTGATGCCGAGCCTTACCGTGAAGATCAGATGGATCATTTAACGCGTGGAATCCGTGAGATTTTGCTCGATCCCTCAAAGTCCGGTCATCCATTCCGCATGATTTAGCGTTTCTCATTTTATTCGGGCTATAAAGAGCGCTGCGCCAACAGCAGCGACTGATCCGTAAGTGAAATCATAACTATCTGCGACGTGTGAAACGACCAGGCCGGGGAAGCTTGTTCATGAAACAGATTTTAGCAAAAGGTGCGAGAGCTATTTGTGGGCACTTATGGCTTAGCGAGCAACGAGATTGTTTCTGACAAAAAAGCTACAGCTATAAAGATAGATCCAGCACCTTTGTGGCCACTTGCAATTAATGCCCAGCCGGCTAAGCCGAATAGGGCATACTCACCCATGGCGTTCCAGGGCTGTGCAAGGTTGATACTGGCTTTAGGGGCGAAAAATAAACCCCACAAAAAAGCGACAACACCAGGAATAGCAATCGCAATAATTACCTTAAGTACAGTGGGCACGTTTAGAGACATGCCAAATATAAAGAAGCTTACGAGCATAGCAAGCTCAACTAAAAATAGTACGGCAAAGTTGAAACCAATCAGTATATTCATGAGCTTATTTTACCATTACGACATCTACCGGAGTAATTAATATGACGTGGCAAGCTTTGCAAACTTATAGCGCGGGGGCATTGTTATCTGCGGCAATAACATACTTTTAGTATGTGAGACCAGCATCCAACGTCTCTAGTTGCCATCTCAAGCTGGTATGTGTTCACGTGGTAGACTTAAGAAATGAAAAATGCCGAGAATATACCCTTTGCTGCACTGTTTGACATGGATGGCCTACTTGTAGATAGTGAACAAGTGCAATCTGATGCCTATGGGGTCGTTATGGAACAATGTTATGGATTGACACCTCATGTCACAGAGCACGGAACAGTACATACACCGGGCGAAAAGACCCCTGACACCTGGCGGCGCTTAATGGCTGCTCATAATTTCGATGGTGACATTGATGAGCTTTCTGCGCACAAGCGACAAGCTGCAATTAATATATTGCGCCAGGGTATTAAGGCAATGCCAGGCGTAGCAGAGCTATTTGCAATTTTGCATGAGCATGAAATTCCTATTGCTATCTCTACTTCGGCAAAACAGGACAGGGCAACCTTGATTATTGATATGTTGGGCGAGTCGATAGATGCGTTAATAACTGCTGACGACATAGAGCGTGTAAAGCCTGCGCCCGATGCCTATATTGCCGCCGCCACAAAAATCGGCATATCGACTGATCGCTGTATTGTATTTGAAGATGCTGAGGTTGGTGTGATTTCTGGCAAGTCCGCCGGCTGCAAGGTCGTGGCAGTTCCTAATAGATTCACGCAGCGTATGAACTTTGAGTGCGCAGATGTGGTCATAAAATCACTTCACGAGATTACATTCGACCAACTTGTTGAGCTCGCATCAAGCTAAAAATTACGCCTTTCTCACGGGGTATTTTATTACCGCCATACATAGGCCAGTCCTAGTGAATAATATCTTCACGCGCAGTTGTTGCCAAAGGCAACTTGTTTGAGCATGGAGATATTATTCACTAGGGCATACCACTAAACTTGGTAATAAAAATACCACCCGCGATATGCAGGTGGTATTTTTAGATCAATCGGTTGGCAATTAGAACTTGCGGCGGCGAGAGATCAAACGGTGAGCAGCTGTACCAGCAATGCTGAAACCAGAGAACAAACCAATCATATTGCCGACACCTGTCTGAGGAAGCTCAGTTGGGGTCTCGGGAGTCTTTGGAGTCTCAGGTGTTACAGGAGTTTCCTTACACTCAGGTGAGTCTACAGGAAGCGTTTCCTTACCAGGTACAGTACACATAGGCTGTTCGATAGTAACCTTCTTAGCACAGTCAGCGGCAGTTACAACTTCGGTCTTACCGTTGGCAGTAACCTTGATGCTTGCCTTAGTGCTATAAGTACCAGCCTTAGCATAAGTGTGGTCTACAGCAGGAGCTGTGCCAGTGTATGCAGGAGTACCATCACCGAAGTCTACAGTGTAGCTATCGATAGTAGCGTTCTCGGCAGTTGCCTTTACAGCAAAGCTGTATTGGAGGCTGTTTGCCTTGTTGGAAGTAGCGGTCAGTTCAACACACTTGTATTCTACTTTTGGCTGTTCTTCACAGCGCTTGTCACCAACAGGGATGCCTGGCTTACATTCTTCAGGCTTAGTAGGTGGCGTTGTAGGCTTAGCCTGTGTTGCACACTTAGCACTTGTTAAGGTAGAGGTCTTGCCGTTGGCAGTAAAGGTAACCTTTACGATTACGGTGTAGGTACCAGCCTTGGCGTACTTATGGCTTGCATTTGCGGTCTTAGCACTTGTAGGAACGTTCTTGCTTTGTCCATCACCAAAGTCGAATGCGTAGTTAGTAACTGTTGCGTTCTCGGCAGTTGCTTTAGCAGCAAAGTCGTAGTCGAAGTCACCCTTTTTAGTAGGTGTGAGCAAGTCACAGCTCATAACTGGGGTTGGCTTTTCTGGTGGTTTAGGGGTTTCTTTAGGCGTACCCTTAACGGCGTTACCACAACCGGTCATAACAGCAAAGGCCATCTTGCCATTTTGGAAGTTAACCAAAACAGGAGCTGAAGCTTCAGAGAACGAAGTCGTAGTCTTACGAGCATAGACGTTACCTGTTACCTTGGTAAAACCAGTACCGTTGCTAAAACGGGCAGTCACCCAAGAGTCAGTTGCGACAACCTTACCGTCAACAACGATGCGGCCGTCTTTGTACAAAGTACCAAGCTTAGTGTTGGTGGTGTTCATGCCATCAACAATGCTTTGAGAAGCACCAGCCCAGTTGTACACGGTTTTAAGGTCAGTGTAGTCCTTCTTTACGGAAGGTGATGCACTGTGACCTGATTTGTTACTGTTGTAGGTGCTTTTAAACGCGCTAATGTCGCTAGCAGCACTACCCTTGTTAACACCACAATATACGATGTTAACTTTGTCACAAGAAGTAGCAGCGTAGGCTGGCTTGCTTGCAACAATTGAAGCTGCAGCCGAAGCGATCATGGTAAATGCCATAACGCCGGTAACAGCCAAGACCTTAGTCTTCTTTAAAAACTGCTTAACCATAGGTATTTCCTCCTCACCAAATGGATTTGCACTCATTGTATACTAAAACTCCCAAAATGTCAACACGCCGAGCGGTGTGTAACAGATATCATAAAGCACCATAACACCAACTAGCCGGTGCTGCAAGTTTTGGGTAACAGATAAAAAGCATATCCGTTACGAAGCAAAAGCGCTATTATTGGGACTTTTTGGTGTGGTATTGTGCTGAATTAACAGGGGCGGCATCTACCTTATTAAGGGCAAAGATGGTGCAACCTAGTAGTGCGATAAGCAAAACAGCACTGACGATACGCTTCATATGCTCATAAGTATATCGTATGTACCAAGCATATGCACGTTAAAATGTGATGAATATCACGTGTTTATTGTTCATCAAATAGCTGGAGGTCACTGATCTCAGGGGGCAAGAAGCCGTTTGGGTGCTGTGAATTGGCCTCCCATTTATAGCCTTTTTGATAGCCTAGGTCTTTCATGAGTTTGGTGGGGGCATTGCGAAGGTGCAGCGGTACTGGAATATCTGGATATTGTTTTGCTGCAGCGAGGGCTTTGTTCATGGCATTGGTAGTGGCTCGAGACTTCTTAGTCTTGGCGAGCACGGTAGCACAATGAAAGAGCACGTACTGACATTCGGGCATGCCAATGCGCTCCACTGCTTGATAAGTGGCGACTGCCAAGTTAAGCGCCGCTGGTGCAGCAAGGCCGACATCTTCGGAGGCAAAAACAATCATTCGACGAGCAACAAACTTAGGGTCTTCGCCGGCCTGCAGCATTCGAGCCAGGTAATACAGAGCGGCATCGGCATCGGAGCCACGCATCGATTTAATAAAAGCACTGATAATGTTGTAATGGTTTTCACCATTTTTATCGTAGCCGGGCACACGTTTTTGAGCAGCGGTTTCTACGACATTTTTACTGATTGTTTTGCCGCCCGATAGCTGCACTGCTAGCTCGAGGTTACCGAGCGCCACGCGAGCGTCGCCGCCCGATAACTCGGCAAGCAAGTCTATGCTTTTGGCTGGCAAGCGTTTGGCGGTAATATTTTCGGCTTTGGCTGCTTGGCTAAGAATGGCAACAATATCATCTTTGCTGAGCGGTTCGAGTACCAGCACTCGTGAACGACTTAAGAGTGGAGTAA
>Ga0075366_10000391_pt1 | contig 20363 bp, 17 predicted proteins | sample EndMethybrTD3031_FD_72351 | JGI IMG/M metagenome (GOLD analysis project Ga0075366, IMG submission 72351) | Populus endosphere microbial communities from Tennessee, USA - Endosphere MetaG P. TD hybrid TD303-1 | ecosystem: Host-associated > Plants > Roots > Endosphere | place: USA: Tennessee...
GCGGGTTTTGCCGAGACGATTTCGCTATTGCTCAAACATCTGCGTCCCGATATCGGCGCGGCACTCAGTCCGATGCTGGGTGACGTGCTGGCGCATCGTGTCGAGACAGGCCTGTCTCGAGCCAGTGCTGGCGCGCAGCAGGTGGCGCGCAGTCTTGGGGCAAATCTTGTCGAATACGTTCGCGACGAGCAGGGTCTGGTCGTACAGCAAGTCGAGCTGACGGATTGGCGCACGGAGATGGCTGCTACGCAGGAGCGTCTCGGAAAACTGGAAAAACGCATCTCACAGCTGATGCCCTGATCGATCTCATCCACTTCAAAGCAAAAGGGCCTCACGGCCCTTTTTGTTATTGCGCTGCCCGCCGTCGTACGGGATCAAACAGTAAAACGACGCGTGGACTGCAACAGGGCGTCCATCGAAGAGCCTGCGGCAACGGAACTGGTGGTTACCTGGGTGGCACGGTCCGCATTGCGATCGGCCAGATCTTTCATGGCATGCACCAGCTGCGCAATCTGGCTGCCGGATTTTTGCTGATGTTTTACTGCCACACAGATCTGTTGCATCGCGGCAGCAATGCCAGCGGCGGCCTGGGGTATGGCGGCGACCGAATCTCCTGCCTGCTGGGCTCGTGTCACACCACCCGACACGCCTTCGACGCTTTGATCAATCGATGAGACAGCCGTGCGGATGGTGTCCTGCACACGTGCAATCGTGGCAGAGATCTCGTCGGTTGCCTTCGATGTATTTTCCGCCAGCTTGCGCACCTCGTCGGCCACCACGGCGAAGCCGCGCCCCTGCTCACCGGCACGTGCGGCCTCGATGGCGGCATTGAGCGCCAGCAAGTTGGTCTGATCGGCAATGCCCTTGATGGTGGCGATCACATTGGCAATTGCCTGTGCTTCGGTCTCCAGCGAGCCAACCGCCTTGGCGGTTTCCTGCACGGTCTCGGCAATGCGTGTCATGTCTCCAGCAGCCTCGCGCACCACGCTGGCACTGTGCTCGGAGTCGCGACCCGTCGCCATCGAAGAGGACAAGGCATGCTCGGCACCGCTTCCCACCTGCCTGATGGTGGCCTCCAGGTCTTCGACGCTGCTGACGACAGAACTGACTTGTTGGCGCTGACCTGCTACATCGTGCTGTACTTCTTCACTCAGGCGGCGCACCTTGGCCACCGAGTCATTAATCTGATCTGCCGCGCGTCTGACGTCGCTGACAATGCGCTGCTGCGATTCGATCAGGCGGTCGAATGCCCGCATGGCTATCCCGATTTCATTCCCGGATGTTGCGTTGAGCCGCTGGGTAAGATTTCCCGACGCGACGATGCTGTCAGCGACACTCACCAGGCGCCGCAGCGGCGGGCCGATACGACTGTTGACCACCCACGCACCTGCCACGAGGAGCAGACAGGCGACAACGATCATGCCCAATGCTGCTGCCGATATCTGCGTGCTACGGTGACCGGCCTGTGCTTCCTCTTCCCTGGCCAGGGTTTCGATGGAGGCAGTTACCTTGGTAAGCAGATCCTCCAGCGTATTGAAATCCTTGGTGAATTCCTGCAGCTTCGCTTCGCCTGCAGCCGCATCCGTGGGCGGTGTGTCGATGATGGCTTTTGCCGACACAAGATAGCGCTCGAGGACCGGCTCGACCTCTTTGCGCAAGGCCGCATCCGGAATCACTTTGGCCACTTCGGCAAACAGCTTGCGTATCTTGTCGTCATGCTGGGCAAACTCTTTGGCAGCCTCTTTCGTCAGCTCGGTCTTGTGGGTGATGGACCCCAAAAGTGCTTCCAGCACATCGCTGCGCACGGCGTCATGCATCATGTCGACTTCCATCTGCACGCGCACATGGCCCTGCGTGCTGAGGATGTTTGCGATAGCGCTGGTCATGCTTTGGCCGCCCATCAGTGCGACACCGCCATTGACCACAACGCAGGCCGAGCCGAGTACGGCAAGTGCGGTCAGCAGAACGCGCAATGACACATTTTCGAATTGCATGGGGAAGCCCTTCCAGACGGAATCCAGTCTGCATTACTACGGCAGAATGACGACAGGCTTTAGGGTTATCACTGGCTCCCGTGGCGCGCTGTTTTGCATCCCGGGCCCTGTCTGCGGTAATGAAAAACGGCACCCGCAGGTGCCGTTTTTCATTACCGCCAGGACTGTGCGGAGAACTCAGTGTTTGGCCTTGCGCAGGCGCTGGATTGCAGCGATCTGCGCGATCGATTCCGCCAGTTCGGCTTGCGCCTTGGCGACATCCAGCGTGCCCGTGCGGTTGCTGAGTGCTTCTTCAGCAAGACGCTTGGCTTCCATGGCCTTGGCTTCGTCCAGATCCTTGCCGCGAATGGCGGTGTCGGCCAGCACGGTTACCAAGTTCGGTTGCACTTCAAGCAGACCACCGGCGACGAAAATGACTTCTTCATCGTCGTGATTCGGCAGCTTGATGCGCACCATGCCTGGCTTGATGCGGGTCAGTAGCGGGGTATGGCCGGGCAGAATGCCCAGTTCGCCCGCTTCGCCCGGCAGCGACACGATCTCGGCCAGTCCGGAGAAGATCTGCTCTTCCGCGCTGACGACATCCACGTGTACGGTCATTGCCATGTCTATTACTCCAGTGAGGAGTAAGGAGCGAGGAGTGAGGAGTGAAAGTCGCGGGCCGCGTGGGCCGTTAACTCCTCACTCCTCTCTCATCCCTCCTCACTGCAAGGTTTTAGCCTTCTCGATCGCTTCTTCGATGCCGCCGACCATGTAGAACGCCTGCTCGGGCAGGTGATCGTACTCGCCAGCGACGATGCCCTTGAAGCCACGGATGGTTTCCTTGAGCGTGACGTACTTGCCTGGCGAGCCGGTGAACACTTCGGCGACGTGGAAAGGCTGCGACAGGAAGCGCTGGATTTTACGAGCGCGGTACACCATCAGCTTGTCTTCAGGTGCCAGTTCGTCCATACCCAGAATCGCGATGATGTCGCGCAGTTCCTTGTAGCGTTGCAGGGTTTGCTGCACGCCACGGGCCACGTTGTAGTGCTCTTCTCCAACCACCAGCGGATCGAGCTGACGGCTTGTGGAGTCGAGTGGATCAACTGCCGGGTAGATACCCAAAGCGGCGATGTCACGCGACAACACAACGGTCGAGTCCAGATGCTGGAAAGTCGTTGCTGGCGATGGGTCGGTCAAGTCATCCGCTGGCACATACACGGCCTGGATGGAGGTGATCGAACCGACCTTGGTGGAGGTGATCCGCTCTTGCAGCTTGCCCATTTCGTCGGCCAGCGTTGGCTGGTAACCCACGGCGGAAGGCATACGGCCCAGCAGCGCAGACACTTCGGTACCGGCCAGCGTGTAGCGGTAGATGTTGTCCACGAAGAACAGGATGTCGCGGCCTTCGTCACGGAACTTCTCGGCCATGGTCAGACCGGTCAGCGCCACGCGGAGGCGGTTGCCTGGTGGTTCGTTCATCTGACCGAACACCATCGCAACCTTCGATTCCTTGAGGTTGTCGAGCTTGATAACGCCGGCTTCTGCCATCTCGTGATAGAAGTCGTTGCCTTCACGGGTACGCTCGCCCACGCCGGCAAACACCGACAGCCCGCTGTGCTGTTTGGCGATGTTGTTGATGAGTTCCAGCATGTTCACGGTCTTGCCCACACCGGCGCCGCCGAACAGACCAACCTTGCCGCCCTTTGCGAACGGGCAAACCAGATCGATAACCTTGATGCCGGTTTCGAGCAGGTCAACCGAAGGCGACAGTTCGTCAAACTTTGGTGCGGGCTGGTGGATTTCGCGCTTTTCGTCACATTCCACGGGACCTGCGTCGTCGATCGGGCGACCCAGAACGTCCATGATGCGGCCCAAGGTGCCGTGACCCACCGGCACCGAGATGCCGGCACCCGTGCCATTGACCTTCATGCCGCGGCGGATGCCGTCGGATGAGCCCATGGCAATGGTACGCACGACGCCGTCGCCGAGCTGTTGCTGGACTTCGAAGGTAAGACCCTTCTCAACCAGCGGATTTTCTTCCGAAACGTCGAGTTGCAACGCCTCGTAAATCTTCGGCATGGCTTCACGCGGGAACTGGATGTCCACGACGGCGCCAATACACTGAACAACGGATCCTTGACTCATTGTCATATCCTCAATAACTAAATTCTTTAAACCGCTGCGGCGCCACTGACGATTTCCGAAATTTCTTTCGTGATCGCTGCCTGACGGGTCTTGTTGTAGACCAGCTGCAAATCCTTGATGACCGTACCGGCGTTGTCCGAGGCGGCTTTCATGGCCACCATGCGGGCACTTTGCTCGGACGCCATGTTCTCGGCAACGGCCTGATAGACCAGTGCTTCGACATAACGCAGCAGCAGTTCGTCGATGACGATCTGCGGATCCGGCTCGTAGAGATAGTCCCAGGTGTCTTCGGGCGCGCCCATGCGCTCGCCGGTGAGGGGCAACAGTTGCTCCAGTTTCGCTTCCTGCTTCATCGTGTTGATGAAGTCGGTGTAGACCAGATAAACCTTGTCCAGCTCGCCTGCGAGGTACGCATCGATGAGCACCTTGACGGGGCCGATCAGCTTGTCCATGTGCGGCGTGTCGCCCAGACCGATCACGTGCGAGACCACCTTGGCACCGTTACGTTGCATGAAGCCAAAGCCCTTGTTGCCGATGGCGGCAACCTGGATTTCGCTCACGCCTGCAGCCTGCCAGTCACGCATATTCGTGATCGCAAGACGCAACGCATTGGTATTCAAGCCACCGCACAGACCCTTGTCAGTTGTGACGAGGATCAGGCCCACACGCGTTACCTTCTCGCGTGTCGTGAGGAATGGGTGCTTGTAGTCGCTGATCGAAGCCTGTGAAAGATTCGCAGCCAGACGCCGGATCTTCTCGGCGTACGGACGCGCAGCGCGCATGCGCTCCTGCGCCTTGCGCATCTTCGAAGCCGCAACCATTTCCATGGCCTTGGTGATCTTCTTGGTGTTCTGCACACTCTTGATCTTGGTACGGATTTCTTTTCCGCTTGCCATGTTCAGAGTCCTCGCTTAGGCCCAGGTCTTCTTGAACTCTTCAACGGCGGCAGTGAGTTGCTTTTCACCATCAGCGTCGAGGTCCTTCGAAGACTCGATCTTCTCGACCAGGGACGCATACTTGGCCTTGACGAACTGTTGCAGCGCTGACTCGAAGGCCAGTGCGCGCTTGACTTCCACGTCGTCGAAGAAACCCTTGTTCACCGAGAACAATGTGATGGCCATTTCAGCCACCGACAGCGGTGCATATTGCGGCTGCTTCATCAATTCCATCACCAGACGTCCGCGCTCAAGCTGCTTGCGGGTCGCCTCGTCCAGGTCGGAAGCGAACTGTGCGAACGCAGCCAGCTCACGGTACTGGGCCAGCGCCAGACGCACGCCGCCACCGAGCTTCTTGATGACCTTGGTCTGCGCTGCACCACCGACGCGCGACACCGAAATACCGGCGTTGATGGCGGGGCGAATACCTGCGTTGAACAAATCGGTTTCCAGGAAAATCTGGCCGTCGGTAATCGAAATCACGTTGGTCGGCACGAAAGCGGAAACGTCACCGGCTTGCGTTTCGATCACTGGCAGAGCGGTCAGCGAACCGGTCTTGCCCTTGACTTCGCCGTTGGTGAATTTCTCGACATAGTCTTCATTCACGCGAGCGGAACGCTCGAGCAGGCGCGAGTGCAGATAGAACACGTCGCCGGGATAAGCTTCGCGGCCCGGTGGGCGGCGCAGCAGCAGGGAGATCTGACGGTAAGCCCAGGCTTGCTTGGTCAAGTCGTCATAAACGATCAGCGCGTCCTGACCACGATCACGGAAGTACTCGCCCATCGTGCAACCGGAGTACGGTGCAATGAACTGCATCGCGGCGGAATCAGAGGCGGAAGCTGCAACGACGACGGTGTAAGCCATCGCGCCCTTCTCTTCCAGTTTGCGAACCACGTTGGCGATGGTCGAGGCTTTTTGCCCGATCGCCACGTAGATGCAGAACATGTTCTGACCCTTCTGGTTGATGATCGCGTCCACAGCAACGGCGGTCTTGCCCGTCTGACGGTCACCAATGATCAGCTCGCGCTGACCACGGCCGACTGGCACCATCGAGTCGATCGACTTCAGGCCGGTTTGCACTGGCTGCGAAACGGAGCGACGGGCGATAACGCCCGGAGCCACCTTTTCGATCTTGTCGGTGAGCTTGGCGTTGACCGGGCCCTTGCCGTCGATAGGTTGACCCAGCGCGTTAACCACGCGACCGAGCAGTTCCGGGCCGACCGGCACTTCCAGAATGCGGCCGGTCGTCTTGACCGTATCGCCTTCGGAAATGTCTTCGTATTCACCCAGCACCACGGCGCCGACGGAATCACGTTCGAGGTTCAGCGCAAGGCCGAAGGTGTTGTTCTTGAATTCCAGCATTTCGCCCTGCATGACTTCGGTCAGTCCGTGGATACGGACGATACCGTCAGTCACCGACACCACCGTACCCTCGTTGCGGGCGGTTGCTGCCAGTTGCAGGTTCTGAATGCGACTCTTGATGAGATCGCTGATTTCAGAGGGATTGAGTTGCATTTTCAATGCTCCTAATTCTGTAGGGCAGCGGCCATGGTGGCGAGCTTGCCACGTACCGAAGCGTCAATCACGGCGTCACCGACGGCGATGCGAACACCACCGATGAGCTCCGGATCAATCGCCACCGATACATTGAGGCGGGTACCGAAACGGGATTCCAGATCGCCAGTCAGGCGGGCCTGTGCGTCGGCATCGAGCGGAAACGCGGAACTCACCAGCGCATCGCGCACACCTTCGTGTACGTTCTTGTGCAGTTTGAACAGCGTATGGATTTCCGGCAGAAGCGCAGCGCGTTCATTCTCGACCAGCAACGACACGAAATTGTGTTGCTCCTGGTTGAGCGCGACGCCCGAGGACTCCGCGAGAAGCTGTGTCAGCTGGGCTGGCGACAGACGCGGGTTGCTCAGGCAGGCACGTACTGAGGGATCAGCTGCGACCGCGGCGAGGCGCTGCAGCACGTCGGCCCAGGGGCCAAGCGCTCCGGCATCTCGCGCAAGGGCGAACACCGCCTCGGCGTAGGGACGCGCAAGGGTGACGTTCTCGGCCATGGCTTAGATGAGTTCCTGTTTCAGGTTGGCCAGCAGTTCGGCGTGGACCTGGGCATTGATTTCCTTGCGCAGGATGCGTTCGGCGCCAGCAACCGCCAACAGGGCGACTTGCTCACGCAGGGCTTCCTTGATCCGCTGTGCTTCGGCACCGGCTTCGGCCTGAGCGGCCTCACGGGCAACCGCAACAATGCGGGTCGCTTCGATACGTGCTTCCTCGATAAGCTGGGCAGCCTGCTTTTCAGCACCACCACGCAGCTCGGCGCCGGATTCACGGGCCTTGCGCAATTCTTCAGCGACCTTTTTCTCTGCGAGAGCGAGGTCGGTTTTTGCCTTGTCCGCAGCAGCCAGACCGTCAGCGACTTTCTTGGCGCGCTCGTCGAGTGCCTTGATGATGGGTGGCCACACGAATTGCATCGTGAAGCCCACCAGCACCGCGAACACGACGAGCTGAGCCCATAGCGTTGCGTTCAGATTCACGGCATTACTCCCGTCGGTAAGTGATTGGAGTCAGGCCGGATCAGTGCAGGACGAACGGGCTGGCGAATGCGAACAGCATCGCGATACCAACGCCGATCAGGAAGGCGGCGTCGATCAGACCGGCCAGCAGGAACATCTTGGTTTGCAGGGTGTTCATCAGCTCAGGCTGACGTGCTGCTGCTTCGAGGTACTTGCCGCCCATCAGGCCGATACCGATACAGGCGCCGATAGCACCCAGACCAATGATCAGACCGCAAGCCAGAGCAACGAGACCGAGAACGTGTTCCATGACAACTCCTAGTTGGTTAAAGGTAAGAAATGAAGAAACGAGAGCTTGAAAAAACTTAGTGCGATTCGTGAGCTTGACCGATGTACACCAGGGTCAGCATCATGAAAATAAAGGCCTGCAGCAGCACGATCAGGATGTGGAAGATCGCCCACACTGAACCGGCAAGCACCTGGCCACCCCACAGCAGAATGCTGGTGGCATTCCAGCCGGTCCATGCCGCACCCATCAGCGCGATCAGCATGAACAGCAGTTCGCCGGCAAACATGTTGCCGAACAGTCGCATGCCATGGGAAACGGTCTTGGCCAGGAATTCGATGAGCTGCATGGCCAGATTGATGACGCCCAGAACCAGCGCAAAGATCGGGTTCTTGCTGGTGCCGAACGGTGCGCAAACCAGCTCATGTGCCCAACCGCCAATACCCTTGATCTTGATGTTGTAGAACAGACAGACCAGCAGTACGCCGATTGAAAGACCCAGTGTGCCGTTCAGGTCGGCAGTCGGCACCACGCGCATAAAGGCGTGATGTTCATCGTGGCCAAGGTTGCCGTAGATGTGCGCCCAGATGCCGGGAATGACATCCAGCGGCAGGAAGTCCATTGCGTTCATGAGGAAAATCCACACGAACACGGTCAGCGCCAGCGGTGCAACCAGCTTGCGCGAATCGGGGCTGTGGATCAGGCCCTTGGCCTGGTCAGCCACCATTTCAACGAGCACTTCGACAGCCGCCTGGAAACGCCCTGGCACGCCGGAAGTTGCCTTGCGTGCTGCGTTCCACAAGAGCAAGCAGCCGATCACGCCAAGCAGGATGGAATAGAAAATGGTATCGAGATTGAAAACGTTCCAATCGACGATGACGGACTGCTTCTCACCGAGCGTATTGAAGTGGGTCAGGTGGTGAACAATGTATTCACTCGGAGTGGGCGCCGCATGGATTGCGGTTTCGACTGCTTCGGTTGCCATGTCAGGGTTTTACCAATAAGGCCAGGAAATTCGCTTGCAGGGTGACGACCAGGCCGAGCACCACTGCGCCCCAGTGCGCTCCAGGAAACAAGAGCCGCACCAGAACAAGTATTCCAATCGCGGAAGCGATCTTGATGAATTCCCCGATCAAGAACGCGTTTACATGCGAGTTTGTGCCCGGTCGGCGCGCAAGTACCGTCAGCCGCCAGGCAAAAAACAGAGATGGCAGGACAATCGCTGCTCCCCCCAACAATGCGGAAGTTGCGCCGAGAGAGCCAAAAAACGCCCATCCAATCAGCGCACCGACAACAGCCGCTCCAAACTGAAGCAAGACTACTTTTAGCATTGTTCTGGAAGCGGTGCGATGAGCCCCGCCAAAAACCCCATGATTTTAGAGACATGCGCGAGGCGCGTCAATCTCGCTGCAGCGCAGCGCCGAGGAATTTGTTGCGATATGCCGATGTAGAATGAAGAAATGTGTTTCGCGGTGCGGCTCATCCATGACATGCGGAATGAACTCGCTTGAAAAACAAGAAGGGGTGGCATTTGCCACCCCTTCTTGTCTTGCCGTGCCGAAGCTTCTATGTCCCGGCAAGAATCAAGGTACGGGACTCCATCCTGCGCCACTATTGAAGGCAGAGAAGATTGCCGCACGGCTTGAATAGCCCGCTGCGATCTCCGCGTCCGTCATCTGGCGACTATTGGCTGAGCGTGCTGAGACATCGAGCAAGGTTCCGCTCATGTCTGTGCTCTTGTACTCACGCCAGCCGCTGGTAGCCGTTGGCGTCACCGGATTCGGCACTGGATTGCCGGCAATATTGGCGGCCCAGCCTACAGGCGCGAGGTGCGTGTCCATCTTGCAACTGATGAACAGGATGTTGTCCACCCAGGTGCCTGCTGCTGCGCGCGCCAGATAAGTCGCCGCACTGGCGCCGACTGCCACTGTATTGCCGCCAGGGCCAACGCCGTAGGTCAGCGAACTGTTAAGGAATACAAAGCCCTTGTCGGCCGCCGAGGTGGTACGCGACTGCAGGATGTAGCCACCGGAAGGCGTGGTGCCCGAGTTCGAATCGCCAACCGTACGGATTTCGCTGTTCTCGAACAGTGCCACGCGGTTCTGACCCCAGATGTAGTCCACGTTGCCCGCGACCAACGTGTTGTAAAACCAGGCGTAGCCTCGCAGTTGCAGCGTGTCCTGTTCGCTGAAGAACTCGGAGTTCTTGGCGATCAGGCGGCCCGTGTCGTTGTTGAAGTAGATGGTCTCGGCCTGGTTGGAACGCGAAGGCGAGCGGATGTGGCTGTTCTTCAGCGTCAGGGTGTCGAGAGCCAGCAGGTCACTGGTTTCAACGAGGAAAACGGCACGGCCACCGCCTGAGGTCGAAGTGCCCGCCGCGCTGGCGCCGCTACCCGAATTAAGCGTTTCGTCATTGTCATACTGGATGACGGTGCCCGTACGGCTCTGCCCGACAATGCTCAGGTTGTTCTTGCCACGCAGGAACAGCAGCTCCTCGTAAGTCCCGTTCTTCACGTTCACCGTGAAGGCGGTATCTGCGGCAGCGTTCTTCATGGCGTAGTTGAGCGCCCCCTGAACCGAACGGAAATCTGCCACGCCATCATCATCCACTGTCAACGTCGTCAGGTTGGTCGCCAGCGCAGCTTTGGTGGTGAAAGACCAGTTGCCCGTCTTGCCGATACCAACGAAGTCCGTGCCACCAATCTTTCCGGTCAGCACGCCATTGGCAATCGCCACGTAGTAGCTCGTGCCGTAAGCCAGCTTGTTATTGTGCGGTGTTATGGTCACGGTGTTGCCGGAGATCTTGATCGGCGTGGTTGCCACACCGCGCGTCTGGCTGGCCATGTTCAGGCCGATGGTGTCGGTGTTGCCGGAGGTCTTGATCACATCGACCAGCGAGTCATCGCTCGTCTTGAAGATACGGATCGAACCGGCCGTGCCCAGCGTTGGCGCTGCGTCGAAAGTGAGCTGCAGCTTGGTATCGATGTAGGCAGCCGCATCAGCCACAGCGGGCGTGGTCTTGCCAGTCAGCGTGTAGGTAGCCGTTGGCTGGACGAATTGCGGAGTGATCGTTGCTGCAATCGTGCGCGTCACCTTCGAGTCCGATCCGCTGGTGAAGGTGATGTTGGCTGTGCCTGCGCTCAACGGGGTGATGGTGACGACATTGCCCACGGTCGTCGCACTGACCACCGCCGGATTGCTCGACACTGCCGTGAAGGTGTCTGGTGTGACGCCATCACTCTTCATCGTGGTGACGGTTACCGTGTAGGGCGCATCGCCTGCTTCGGCAGCGTAGGTCAGCGTCGATGGCGCCAGCGTCAGCTGAACAGGTTTGACGGCCGGATCGCCGACCTTGATATCGTCGATCAGGAAGGATTTGTTGGCCGTAAATAGCCCGATCTTGCCCGCCGTGAAGGTCGAGTCGGTGACCGTACCAATCTTCTCGCCATCGAAATAGACAACGCCCACATTGCCGATCATTTCATAGCGGACGGTGTACCACTGACCGAGGTCCGTCGTGCTGCCCTGCGTGCCCATGATGATGGCGCGCTTGGCCTGCACGGTGCGCGAGATGGTGCCCGCCTTCATGTAACCAGCCTCCACCTGGGTGCTGCCCGTGGAACTCTGGACGTTCAGACCACCGAGGTACCAGTTGGTCGCATCGGTATAACGACCGATCAGGAACAGTTGCTTGTTGCCTGTGGTGCTATTGATCTGCGGCTTGATGCGCGCTTCGACGTAGTAATCGGACTTGTTGGTGACCGTCGCCCACTGGCTATCCTTGAGCAGTGCGATCACATTGCCATTGGTAGAGCCTGCCGTGTATTGCAGCACCTTGTTGCCTGTCGCGCCCGGCTCATCGACAACGGCAAAACTGCCGGTACCCGGAGTCAGATCCCACTTGTCCGCGGTGCCCGCCTGGAAGTCGTCACAGAAATACAGACCCGTAGCTGGACATACGGCGACAGCGACGCTCGAACTGGAGCTGGAGCTCGAACTGACGCTCGCAGCAGAGCTGCTCGAGGAACTGGATACGCTGGCGCTGCTGGAGCTGCCTGACGCAGCGGCCGGGCTGTCATTACCGCCTCCGCCACCTCCGCATGCCGACAAAACGAGCATGAGCCCGCCTAACAGTAAGCCTGTATTTTTCATTTCATCTCTCCGAATTTATTGCCGGATTTCCTCAGGCCTGTGGGCATGGGATCCAGCCTTCTATTTGCGTTGCACCCGATAGTCACACCTGCATGAGCGGGCGTGTTATCGGTAACATGTCTAGTGTAAATCCATTGATTGAGGATTGATATGACCGGTAACAATTTTTCGCGCTGCCTGGTCCGGGATGCCACAGGCGATTGAGGTGCTTGACAAAACATGTCGATATAACGAAACATATCGATATGAATCGAGATTACTCCCGAGCAGTTCCCGCCCAGTGGCGCCACATGGCGCGCGTGTTCGAAGCATTGGGGGATGTACACCGCCAGCGCCTGGTGCTCAGCTTTGAATCGGGAGAGCGGCTCAATGTGGGGCAACTTGTCGAGGTGTCGACCCTGTCCCGTTCCACCGTGTCACACCACCTGAAAATCCTGCGCGAAGCGGGCGTGCTGGAATCCGAGAAGATCGGCAAGGAGGTTTATTTCTGGGTGAACAAGAACTTCCTGCGGGAAGTTTTTGGTGACGTCACGAACTACCTTGAGCAGAACCTGTAATTTTTTGAGGAATATATCGAAATGCTTAAACATATCGACTCAATGAATAAAGAGATCCCGCCACTACAGCTAGGCGATGTCGTATTCATCCGCATCCCTGTCGGCTTGTTTCTCAAGGTGGCGGAAGCCAGCAATAGCTGGTCGAACCATGTAGGCGTCATCGTCGAGCACGACGGCACCGACTGGGTGGTAGCGGAGAGTTGCGTGCCTTGCGTGCGTCGTCGCCGTTTTCGCGATTTCGTGGCGCGCTCCGATAAGGGAAATTTCGTCGTCCGCCGTCTACCACGTGCCCTGACCGAAACGGAGCAGACAAAGCTGCGCGATGCTGCAGACCGTCGCATGGGCCTCTTCTATCACACCGGTTTTGCGCTGCGCTCGAAGCGCCAGTTCTGCTCGAAGTTCGTGCACGAAGTGCTGGCCGAAGCCTGCGGCGAAGAAGTCGGCGAAATCGAAACCTTCGCCACCTTGCTGGCGCGCAACCCGCAGACCTCATTGCGTTTCTGGCGTCTCTGGTACTTCGGCCGCATTCCATGGCAACGCGAGACGATCACGCCGGACAGCCTGTTGCGCTCATCCCGATTGCATACGATTGCAACATGATCGCATCAATGCAAAAGAGGCCGCTCATGGCGGCCTCTTTGAGCCGGTCAACAGCTCGTTCAGTCCGGCGAAGCGCCTGCGCCGGTATTGTTGAACTCGGCCAGGAAAGGCTCGGCGGGAACCTTCTTCTTGTAGCCCAATGCAACAGGATCTTTGCCCGCGGCTTGCAGGTTGTCGAAGAAGGTATCGGAGCTATAGGTTGCCTGACGATACGGCGTTTTGGCGGGACTGCTTTCCCAGTCGGACCATGGTGCCTTGTTGATGTGCTTGCCGATGCGCGAATTCATGACAATCACCTTACCAACAGTTTCGACGGTCGCCTTGCGGATCAGCGTAGCGCTATCGGTGCCGGCATCCGTCGGGTCGATCACGCAGGTCGCCTTCGAATCACCATACGGGCTGCAACGCTGGCCTTCGAACCATTGACGGCCAAGATAGGTACCGGCTGTGGTCGCAACACCCAGGCCATCGCTGGTGAAGTCACAATTGTCAAAGACGATGCCATAAGGCGTGTTGTAGTTGGTGCTTGGCGCAGTGGCAAAGACGGAAGCACCGCGGCCGCCCAGCGACTTGATTTCGGTGTTGCGGAAGAAAGCCGTCGCACGACCGAAGATGAAGTCCACGTCACCTTCAACATACGAGTTGTTGTAGAAGGAACGGTTGGTCTTGCCAACAGCGCTCGACTTGAAATACAGCGTGTCCTGGTTGCTGATGAAGCGACCGTTCTCGACCTGCACCTTGTCGGCAGCATCGATCAGGAAAGCCACCGCCTGGTGGTTGCCGGTAGGGCATTGACCCTTGTCGTTGGCCTTTTCCTTGCAGCCACGGTCTTCGTTATAAGTGTCTTCGAAGGTGATGTTCTTCGCCTGGAAGCCGTTGTTCTTGATCCACACCATGGCCGAACCGCTGGTGCCGATGCTGCCTTTGCCCTTGCCCAGCTGCACGACAGCCATAGCAGCAATACTTGGATCGACGCCCGCAAACTGTGCGCCGAATTTGGCGGTGAATTCTTCACCCGGCATGCCGGCATCGATATTGGCAGCGATGCGTGTCTTGCTCGCATCAGACTCGGTGCTGTACAGCGTTATTGGCGCGGCGAGCGCCGGCACATAGACGAGTTCATTGTAAGTGCCGGGCATGACGCGGATGTAGATGCGCGTCGTACGCTTGGCAGCGTTTGCATCGATTACCGCCTTGTTCACCGCGGCCTGGATGGTATTGAGCACCGTGTCGCTGGCCTTGGCCGCTTTGTCGACGGTGTAGTCGGTACCGCACTTGCCTGTACTCATGCAGGCATCCGCCAGCGGATCCCACGGGTCAGTCGTCATCGAGCCTGCCGTGCCGGTGATCTTGAGTACTTCTGCGTAACTGTAACGCGCGGCTTCGGCGGCGGTCAGCTGGGGGCGTGTCGGCGTCGACGGCTGTGGCCCGCTGACGCAGGCAAACAATACGGGCGTTACCAATGCTGCGAGCAGCGTCGAGCGACAGGCTGAACGAGTGTCAAACATGGAATCTCCTCCGGTTTTTGGGTGTGTTTCGTTGCCTGCAGAACCGGCGACGAGCACGGCGATCGATTCTACTCGTGCGTACCGGTCACACAAGCGGTGAAAACAAAGTTGTTCTCGGTCGCAAATGTCGATTTCAAGTGTTCTGGCAATTTGATGCGGGCCGATGTTTATGCAATCCGCTTCGGCGCACACAACGCAGCGCATCGCCTGTATCTTCCTGCTGTCGTTGCCATGCAGCCTGTACGGCCGTTGGCGACGACGGCTCTCTCACCAATAAATACACGGGGTCATTGAAAAGCAATGCGTAACACCCTTCGTTCCTTCTTCAGGCTGCTGCTACGCAATGTCACGCGCCTGCTGTTTCGCGTGGACTTGCGTGGCGATCCGGGCTTCAAGGCCGAGCGCCTCCTTATCGTCGCCAATCACGAATCCTTTCTCGACGGCCTGCTGCTTGGCCTGTGGCTACCGCAGAACCCGGTATTCGTTGTGCATACGGGTGTTGCCTCGAATCCCCTCTTCAGGCTGGTTCTGATGCTCTGCGACTACCTCGCGGTGGACCCGACCAGCCCGCTGGCGATGAAGAAGGTCATTCGCCTGCTGGAAAGTGGTCGCCCCGTCGTGATCTTCCCGGAAGGGCGCATTACGACTACCGGCAGCCTGATGAAGACTTACGACGGCCCCGCTTTCGTTGCCGCCAAGACCGGTGCAACGGTGCTGCCGATCCGCATTGATGGCGCAGCGCGCACTTTCTTTTCGCGTCTGTCGGGCCGCTTCCCGCGCCGCATGTTTCCACAGATTTCGCTGACCGTCTGCGAAGCTACGCGGGTCGACATGCCGGAAGGCAGTACGGCCCGGGAGCGCCGCCGCCGCGCGGGTGAAGCGATGCGCCGCATCATGCAGAACATGATTTTCGCCAGCCGTCCGCAGCAGACGCTCTTCGGCGCCCTGCTCGATGCCATGTCGCTACATGGTCGTCAGCGCCGCCTGGTCGAAGACATGAAGCAGATCGAATACAGCTACGGTGATCTGCTCAAGATGGCACTGGCCCTTGGCCGGCTCGTCGCCAAATGCACGGCGCCTGACGAGCGTGTCGGCGTACTGCTGCCCAACCTTGCCCCCACGCTGGGCCTGATTTTCGGCCTCAACGCCTTCCGCCGCGTACCGGCCATGCTCAACTACACAGCAGGTGTTGATGGCATGCAGGCTGCTTGCACGGCGGCAACGATAAGCAACATCGTGACCTCGCGCGCCTTCATCACGCAAGCCAAGCTGGAAGACAAGATCGCAGCGCTGCGCGATGTGAAGATTCACTACCTCGAAGATTTGCGCGCCGGGATGAGCCTCGGCGACAAACTCTGGCTGATGTGCTGGGCATTACACTTCCCACGCGCAGCAACACAGACTGCTACGCCGGAAGACACAGCCGTGGTGCTGTTCACATCGGGCTCCGAAGGCAAGCCGAAAGGCGTCGTGTTGTCACATCGCGCCCTGCTCGCCAATGTCGCGCAGATCCGCTCCGTCATCGAGTTTTCGGTGGACGACAAGATCCTCAATGCACTACCGCTGTTCCACTCCTTCGGCCTCAACGCCGGTGGCTTGCTACCCGTGCTCAGCGGGACGAATCTGTTCCTCTACCCATCGCCTTTGCACTATCGCATCATCCCCGAGCTGGCCTATGACCGTGCGTGCACTGTGTTGCTCGGCACCAGCACCTTCCTCGGCAACTACGCCAAGCATGCCCACCCTTATGACTTCTTCCGCCTGCGGTACGTGATTGCTGGTGCTGAAAAACTCTCCGAGCCAGTACGTGCGGCATGGTTCGAGAAATTCGGCGTACGGATTTTCGAGGGCTATGGCGCGACGGAGACGGCACCGGTACTGTCGGTGAATACACCGATGGCATATCGCACGGGCACGGTCGGTCAGTTGCTTCCTGGCCTGAAGTCGACGTTGATGCCGGTACAAGGCATCGAGCACGGTGGCATTCTGCATGTCAGCGGGCCCAATCTCATGTCCGGCTATTTGCGCGTGGACAAACCCGGCGTGCTGGAACCGCCGTCTTCCGAAGCGGGCGAGGGCTGGTACAACACCGGTGATGTGGTCGAGATCGACGCAGATGGTTTCGTCAAGATCGTCGGCCGCGTGAAGCGCTTTGCCAAGATTGCGGGCGAGATGGTATCGCTGGAGTCAGTAGAGAAACTTGCATCCCAAGCGTCGCCAGGCGCGACGCATGCGACCAGTGCAGCGCCGGATGAAGCCAAGGGAGAGGCGCTGGTGTTGTTTACGACGGACAAGGCTTTGACGCGTGACGCCTTGCAGACCGCTGCGAAGGCGGGGGGCTGGCCGGAGCTGGCGGTGCCGCGCAAGATTGTGGTGGTGGATGCACTGCCTTTGCTGGGGACGGGGAAGACGGATTATGTGACTTTGAAGGCTTGGGCGGAGAAGGCTTGAGAACACTTCACCCTCTCCCGGCGCTAACGCGCCACCCTCTCCCAAGCTTGGGAGAGGGAACTGCAATGATCAGGCCTTGATGAGTCTGCTTGAGCACGCCAAAGAGATGCGTCGTGAACCGACAAAGGCGGAACAACGTCTTTGGCATCATCTGCGTGCCCATCGGTTTGGTGGCCTGAAGTTCAAACGGCAATATCCGCTAGGTCAATATATTGCTGATTTTGTATGTTTCGATTGCATGCTGATCGTCGAAGTCGATGGTAGTCAGCATCTTGATGCATCTGCTTACGATGCTGCACGCGATGCATTTTTCGCGCACGAAGGTTTCATCATCATGCGATTCTGGAATGATGAAGTCCTGAATCAGACTGCCGCTGTACTGGAACAGATTCACAACAAGGCGCAAGCCTCTGCCGTTCCCTCTCCCAGGCTTGGGAGAGGGTGGCCCGAAGGGTCGGGAGAGGGAAATTTCTTGGATGACAAAGAACAATGAGTGAAAACAACAAACCCCTCTCCGGCCTCCTCTTCGCGCCACGCTTCGGTCCGATCTTCCTCACCCAGTTCCTCGGTGCGTTCAATGACAACGTCTTCAAGAACGCGCTCGTCCTGCTGGTCGCCTTTCAGAGCGGCAAGATACTCGGACTGGAGCCGGCGATTGTCGTGCAGATTGCCTCGGGCCTGTTCATTCTGCCGTTCTTCCTGTTCTCGGCGATGGCGGGGCAGATTGCCGACAAGTTCGACAAGGCACACATCATCCGCATCGTGAAGGTCGTCGAGATCGGCATTGCGGCGACCGCCGCCGCCGGCTTCGCCACTTCACATGCCGAGCTGCTTCTTGCGGCGTTGTTCCTCATGGGCCTGCACTCGACATTCTTCGGTCCGCTGAAATATTCAATCCTGCCGCAGCATCTGCATCCCGATGAGCTGGTTGCAGGTAATGCCTGGGTAGAGAGCGGCACCTTCGTGGCGATCCTCATCGGCTCGGTTGTCGCCGGACTCCTCATGGCGATCAAACCACAAGGCCCGCTACTTGCCGGCATCACGTGCGTCGTCGTGGCCGTCGTCGGCTACTTCGCGAGTCGCATGATTCCCGCCGCTCCGCCTGCGGCGCCCGGCCTGAAAATCAGCCTCAACCCTTTCACGGAGACCTTGCGCAACATCAGGATGGCGCGTGGTAATCGCACGGTGTTCCATTCGCTGATGGGCATCTCGTGGTTCTGGTTTTACGGCGCAATTTTCCTCACGCAATTCGCGCCCTTCGTGAAAGAGGTACTCGGCGGCGGTGAGCTGATGGTGACTGCATTGCTGGCGACCTTCATCGTCGGCATCGCACTCGGCTCCTTCCTCTGCGAACGCCTTTCGGGCAAGCACGTGGAAATCGGTCTGGTGCCGCTGGGTTCGATCGGCCTCACCGTGTTCGGTGTCGACCTGTGGCTGGCAAGTCCGGCAAGTCCGCCACAAGACCTCGGCGTGTGGGCCTTCTTTGCCGATCCCCACCACTGGCGTCTGGTGTTCGATCTGGTGATGATCGGCGTATCCGGCGGCTTTTACACAGTGCCCCTCTACGCGATGATCCAGGCGCGCTCCAAACCTGAGGAACGCTCGCGCGTCATCGCCGCCAACAACATCCTCAACGCTGCGTTCATGGTCGTCTCCGCCATCTTCGCCGGTGCCGCACTGGCCGGTGGTGTGAGCATTCCGCAGATTTTCCTCGTCACTGCGCTGATGAACGTGGCCGTCGCATTCTATGTCTACAAGCTGGTTCCGGAATTCCTCATGCGCTTCCTTGTCTGGATGCTCATGCATACGGTCTATCGTCTTCGCGCTCACGGTCTGGAGAACATTCCCGAGAGCGGCCCGGCAGTCATCGTGTGCAATCACGTGAGCTACGTTGATGCGCTCATCATCACGGCCGCGAGCCGTCGGCCGATCCGCTTTGTGATGGATCACAACATCTTCAAGATCCCGCTCGCGAATTTCGTCTTCCGTGAGAACCGCGCCATTCCGATAGCCCCGGCGAAGGAAGACGAAGCTCTGCTCAACAAGGCTTACGACGACATCGCGGCAGCGCTGGAAGCGGGCGAGCTGGTCGGCATTTTTCCGGAAGGCGGCATCACTCGCGATGGCGAGATCGCGTCTTTCAAGAACGGCATCGCGCGCATTCTCGAACGCACGCCCGTTCCGGTCGTACCGATGGCTCTGCGCGGACTGTGGGACAGCGCCTTTGCACGCAAACCGGGCTCAAGTCTGCTACGTGCCGTGCGTCGTGGCATATGGAGCAGCGTCGAACTGAACGTGGGCGGCGCACGCGCAGCCGACTTTGCCGATCCGTTCAGCCTGCAACTGGAAGTGGCACGCCTGCGCGGCGATGCGAAATAGCTGGGACGGCCTGGGTCGTCATGCCGAAGGCATTGATGGCGGTGTTGGCGACAGCACGGGGATTGTCCCGCTCCACGCACTATGGTTGTGGATATCTACAGGTTTATAACAACCCGCAGAGGGCGTACAGTGGCCGCTCTCCGGCTGGAACTGACAACCCCTCACGCTCCATGAAAATCCCCTACGTAATGCTCGCGCTGCTGCTTGCAGCGCTCAACACCATCGGGCCGTTCGCGGTCGATACATATCTTCCCGCCTTCCCCGCCATCGGCGCTGGGCTACATGCCACGCAACTTGAACTGCAGCAGTCGCTGACGGCCTACATGCTGCCCTTCTCGTTCATGATGCTATGGCACGGCGCCATCTCCGATGCGGTCGGCCGCAAGAGCGTCATCATCGTCGGGCAGGTGATTTTCGGGCTGGCTTCACTGCTCTGCGCATTGGCGCCCAACATCGAAGTGCTGTGGCTTGGCCGCATACTGCAAGGCCTCTCGGCTGGCGCCGGCGTCATTGTGGCGCGCGCCGTCATTCGTGACGTGTTCGAAGGCATCGCCGCGCAGCGCCTGATGTCGCACGTAGCAATGGTGTTCGCCGTGTCGCCCGCAATCGCCCCCATCATCGGCGGGGCCATCGCCACCACGCTGGGCTGGCGTGCCGTGTTCTTCTTCCTTTGCGTTGTCGCGCTTTTGCTGCTGGCCATGACCTGGAAGCTGCTGCCGGAAACCTTGCCGCCGGAGAAGCGCCAGTCCTTGCATCCCGCCCATCTGCTCGCCGGTTATCGCAGCATGCTGGGCAGCCTGCCGTTCGTGATGCTGTGTCTGTCGATGGCGCTCTTCTTCAGCGGCTTCTTCATCTACGT
>Ga0075366_10000392_pt1 | contig 20343 bp, 23 predicted proteins | sample EndMethybrTD3031_FD_72351 | JGI IMG/M metagenome (GOLD analysis project Ga0075366, IMG submission 72351) | Populus endosphere microbial communities from Tennessee, USA - Endosphere MetaG P. TD hybrid TD303-1 | ecosystem: Host-associated > Plants > Roots > Endosphere | place: USA: Tennessee...
CTATATAAACACCTTATTTCCCCGATGTCTTTACCGCAGGTTTCACCGGCTGCGGGTTAGGCTGTGATGGTGGCGTCACGGTTGTTGGCGGGGCTGTTGGCACTCGCTTTATCCGGGTATTTAATTCATCAATTGGCATGGTTAACATGCGTCCTATGGGCTGCTTGCCACGGTATGTAATTACCCGCAGCTGTTTGGCATCCTTTGGTGCAATTAACGGCGCGGTGTATTTAGGGTAAAACCTGTCAGGGAATGAATTGTCGAAACTGTAGTAAATATCCAGTCCTGGTATTTCGGTACTTAATTCAATCCGCAACTCATTGTTGGGAGCAATTGATGGCGTAAATATCGGGTCGTACACACTTGGCGCATACTTTATTTCGGCCTCATCCAAACGCGGGAAATGCTTTTCAACCCGGTTAAAAAATTCGGGCCAGTTCTTAGTCCCTTTAGGCGACCATACCGATTCGGAAATAGCCATACCGCGTGGCCAAAGCATATACTCAACCTGGCGAAAGTTGTATATCTGTTCTGTCCACAAGTTACCCTGTCCACCTTTTACCAGACTGGAATTTACCCCCTCAGGTACGGGTTCAAACTGGTAGGCCTTGCTTAAACGCAGCGATGCATATACATGCGGCTCGGTTATGCGGTCTGATTGCATATAATCCAGGTAAACAAATTCCTGGGGGCTCATTACTACCTCGTGCCCCTGGCTGGCTGCTTCAATGCCACCTTTTACACCGCGCCAACTCATCACAGCAGCATTCGGGCCAAGGCCACCTTCCACAATCTCGTCCCAACCCATAAATTTTTTGCCTTTGCTTTCTACTATTTTCTCCAGGCGCTTTTCAAAGTAAGCCTGCACCTGTTTCATGTCTTTTAGTGTATCCTTTGCCATTAAGGCTTTCACGGCATCGCTTTGGGCCCAAAAGTTTTTGGCACATTCGTCGCCGCCCATGTGCATGTATGGAAACGGAAACAATGCGGCTACTTCGGTCACTACTTTATCCAAAAACTCATATACTTTTTCGTTAGCCGGGCAAAGGGTATTATCAATTAAAGCGGTATTGCCGGTACTGGCCCAGTTCATGATCTTCTCGCCCGAACGCACACGATACTGGTCGGCACCGGGTGTGCACGATAGCTCGGGATAGGCAACTACCGCGGCCAGGCTATGCCCGGGCACGTCAATTTCGGGCATAATGTTTACATAGCGTTCCTTAGCATAAGCCACCAGTTCGCGGATATCATCCTGGGTGTAAAAGCCGCCATAATCACGCGGCTCATCAGCAGTTGGCGGTATGAACGTGCCAAAATCGCCCACTTTTTTAACGTTCCACGCGCCCACCTGGGTTAGGCGGGGCAAGCTTTTAATTTCTATGCGCCAGCCTTCGTCATCGGTTAAATGAAGGTGCAGCAAGTTAAATTTGTAACGCACCATATCATCAATAAAGCGCTTAACTTCGGCTTTGGTGAAAAAATGGCGGGAAACATCAAACATCAATCCGCGCCAGGCAAAACGGGGGTAATCGGTTATTTCTACAAAAGGGATCTTCCAGGTTATGCCGGGTACCTTATCCACACTTTCAATCTGTTTAGGTAATAGCTGCACCAGGGTTTGTACACCGTAAAACAGACCTTCCGGCTGGTTGGCACGAATAACAACCCCCGTTGCTGTTACCGACAGGTTGTAGCCTTCCGCCCCGATTAATGGGTCGGCTTTGGCATTTAAGGTAAGTTTTATAACGGCGGGTAATGCCTGTTGGGTAGCCGTAACAAACAGGCCCGCGTTGGTTAATTTAGTTGTAAGATAATTGCTTACCGATTTTGCAGAAGCCGGCGACACTATAATAATGTTTTTATGCAGGGTTAGACTACCTGTATGCTTAACAATTTTAACCGGTTTAGGAATAATGGCCAGTTCTGTATTAACCGATTGCGCCATAACGGCCACATTAAATAAAGCAGTGCAAAGTAGCAGGGATAGTTTTTTCATAGATAAGACAACAATTATGTCATTTCGACCGGAGGGAGAAATCTTCTGCGGGAAGACTGTCTGCGGGAAGAAGATTTCTCCTCGTACCTCGTTCGAAATGACAGGTTAATTTATGGGTTTTATTTAAAGCAGTTCAAGCACTTGTTTAATGCTTTCAACACTTTTAAACCGATCATGTTCAATATTATTATCAATTTGTTCGTGTGCCCAGGTAATGTGGTAGGGTACATGCACGGCATGGCCGCCAATATTCAACACTGGTAATACATCCGATTTTAGCGAATTGCCCACCATCATCAACTCGCCCGGTTGTATATCCAGGTGGCGGATCAGCTTCATATAATTAGCATCATCCTTTTCAGACATGATCTCTATATGATGAAAATAATGGCTCAGGCCCGATTTGCGCAGCTTGCGTTCCTGGTCAAGCAGGTCGCCTTTGGTAGCTACCACTAAACGGTATTTGCCTTTCAGTGCGGTAAGTACTTCCTCAACACCTTCTAATAACTCAATGGGCTCATCCAGCACAGCTTTACCTAATTGGATAATACGGTCGACAATATCAATGCTGATCGTTTTATCCGATACAACCATAGCTGTTTCTATCATCGATAGCACAAACCCTTTTACACCGTAACCATACAGCGGCAGGTTACCAATTTCTATTTTCAGTAATTCCCGCTCTATATTATGCTGCGACAGGTAGCCGCTCATTAATTCGCAAAAGGCTTCTTCGGTGCGTCTGAAATAGGGTTCGTTCACCCAAAGGGTATCGTCGGCATCAAAAGCTATCACTTTTATATCCATGCTGCTAAATTAGTGTCTAATGATAACAAATGCATATTAAAATGAATTACGGTGATAAAATAAAGTAAATGAATGGGATAGTATGCTAACTTACACCCGCAATTAAAACAAAATATACCCTATTTATCTTATATATTACACCGTTTTAATTTGCCCGAAACAGCACCGCCCGCGATGGAAAAAATTGTAAAGATACTTGAGATAACAAACGTAACACATAATGTAAAAGCCTTTAGGATAGAAAAACCCGATGGCTATTATTTTGAACCCGGACAAGCAACAGAAGTATCAATTAATAAACCCGAATGGAAAGAAGAAAAACGTCCGTTTACTTTCACCGGCTTAAATGAATGGCCATATTTGGAGTTTACCATAAAAGGTTATTACGACCATGATGGCGTAACTCATAATTTGCACCGGCTAAATGTAGGCGACGAATTGATACTGCGCGATGTTTGGGGCGCGATACAATATAAAACCGATGGCTATTTTATTGCCGGCGGGGCAGGCGTTACACCGTTTATTGCCATATTGCGACATTTGCATAAGGACAGGAAGCTGCGGACGAATCAATTATTTTTTGCCAATAAAACTGAAAAAGATATTATTTATCATGATGAATTGGACGCTATACTGGGTAAAAACGCGCAGTATATCCTTTCTGATGAACAAAACCCCAAATACGATATTGGGCATATTGATAAAGCCTACCTGGCAAAACACGTAAAGGATTTTAGCAAGCCATTTTATGTTTGCGGGCCTGATGAAATGGTAAACGGTATTGTAGCCATCCTAAAAGAACTGGGTGCTAACCCCGATTCGGTGGTATTTGAAAAGTAACTACAGCTTCTTCTCGTAACAATAAAACCGGAGGCCCGGGCGGAATTCCAGGTTCATTTCCCCGGCAAATACATAACCTGTTTTAACAAAAAGGTTTTGTGCTACCTGGTTTTGGGTGTTGGTATCAATACGTAAAAATTTAATCCCCCTTCGAATAGCTTCTTTTTCTGCCTGTTCCATTAGCGTTACCGCAATTCCTTTTCCTTTATAGCGCGGACTAACAGCCAGGCGGTGCACCACAATAGCGGTTTGACTAATGTCCAGTCCAACCTGTGCATATTCGGGGTATTGTTCGGTAGTGATAGCCGCTACGCCGGCAATGCTGCCATCTGCATCGGCTACCCAAAGCTGGTTAAGACTAATATCCTGCTCAAAAACAGTTGGGTTAGGGTAGGTATCGTCCCATTGCAGGTTCCCAACAGCACGCATTAGGGGCACTACTTCGGTAACTACCTGCATAACTGCAGGGATATCGTTTAATGTGGCAAGGCGTATTTGCATGGCTGCAAAATAAATAAAATTATGATTACCCCTTACTCCAGTACCTGGCAGCAATACCCACTTAACTGTAGCAACTGTTTGATTTTTTCGGTGCAAATGTTTTCACCTTCAACGCGCAGCACCCGGTCGCAATCTTCCAGATCAAAGTTTACGCGGCTGCCCGGGAACAGTAATGTCAATTTTGCTACCAGCAAATTGGCTGTCCCCGGTTGTTGTACATCCGTTTTAAAAACTTCTATCATGGTGGTTGTCATAGTTTAGTGTTCAAATACGCCTTTTAAATTGGTCAGGCTGGTATGCAGGTCCTTTTTTAGCGTCTTTTTAAGGTTAAGCACCAGGTGCATCACCTTCATCATAAAATTGCGTTTACCAAAAAACGCCCAGGTAACTTTAGTTTGCCCGTTGGTTAAGCCTTCTGTAGCTATGTACGATTCCGCCTCGCCCTGGAAAGGTTCAATAAAACGCAGGTGATATTCTACCTTTTTGTTGTCGGTAAGGCCAGTAATGGTTTGTTCGCCCTTGCCAACCTGCTTATTGTCGCTTTCCCAGGCATAAAAGAAGCCTACGGTGCCATCGGTACCTTTAAATGTTTTGCGCACGTTTGGGTCAATCATTACCCATTTGTTGTATTTGCCCTGGTTTTCCAGATATTTTACATAATCAAAAACAGTTGCTACGGGTTTGTCTATTACGATATCCGTTTCTATCGTATAATCTTCGGAAGATAGTGCCGCGGCAATTAGTAACAGCACTATGGCTGCACCCAGGATAATAAGAATGATGGTTAATATGCTCATGATAATGCGGGGTTTAAAGATGATTCATTTGCTTTGGCAGCAAGCCTTTTGTGATAATAAATGTATGATACCGCCAATATTGCAAAAAACAGCAGCATCGGCGCAGCCTGAACTACTGTTGCGCCAATAGCCAACGACGAATAGGTAGCGCCAATTAAATCGAAGGTAAACCCGGCATAGGCCCATTCTTTTAATTTTGGAAGACCCGGCGCCAACAGGGTAATGACCCCTAAAATTTTGGCTACGCCAATAAACGATGCAAAGTAAATCGGGTAGCCTAATTGATCGTGCAGCATTTTAACCGCATCGGGTGTGGCCATCGCGTCAATAATGCCGCCACCGCCCATTACAAGGCATAATAGCGCAGTACTTATCCAGTATATGATATTTATTTTTTTCATAATCGTGTTTGTTTAAGGATTCAATTAATTACCGGGTTTCTTACGGCTTCATATTTATTCCAAAACCAGTAGGTTACAAATAAGTAGACCAGGAATACCAAAGGCACAATGGTATCTGAAACGGTATCGTGCGAGCAAATGCGCGACACGAACGCGCCGATAAATGTAAACGCCAAACCGGCAAATACCCATTCTTTTATCAATACGTATTTTGGCTGTAATAATGCTACAACCCCTAATAATTTCAGTACGCCAAAAAGTGGCATTAAATAAATAGGATAGCCCAGGTGCTGCAATACATCAATACCGGCTTGTTGTTTGGTAATACCGCCAATGGCATCAAAAGTGGTGAACAGGCATAGTAAAATAACCAGCACCCAGTAAGTGGTTTTAATTGTTTTTGGTTTCATGGTTTTAGTATTTTGTTAATACTGTTGTTACTTCTTGTTATAATTCAGCATCCAGTTAATCCCGTATTTGTCTTTCACTGCGCCAAATATGGCACCCCAAAACTGATCTTTTAGCGGGTCCATAACTTCGCCTCCTGCTGCCAGTTTGTTAAAAAACGTATTGATCTCTTCTTCGCTGGAGCAGGTAATGGCTAATTGTATAATATTCCCCGAAATATGGCCGTTAGGCCCCGACATGTCTGATCCCATGATGATGATATCATCCCCATCAGTAAGTGCCGAGTGGTAAACAGCGCCTTCCGGGGCCGATTTCCAATATTGTTCCATTGGCGAACCTTTTACTTCCTGTAGTTCCAGCTCGCCGCCAAAAATGTCTTTGTAAAATGTCATCGCTTCGCGTGTTTTGCCGTTAAAGCCGATGTAGGGATTAATTTTGCTCATGTCTTTATTTTTTAGGTTTATAATTTAGTTTTTAATCCACAAAGAGGGCCTCACCCTGCCCTCTCCAAAGGAGAGGGTTCTAATGTGATGCTTCTTAAGTCCTCTCCTTTGGAGAGGATTTAGGTGAGGCCTTCTATTTATAAAGATAATTCTGTCACATCTCCGCTCACCATATCGGTGCGCATTTGTACCAGGCATAATAGCTCCGTCGGGCTTTTATACCATTCAATACAATGCGCCGAACCATCAAGCCGTTTATCCGCCACCAGGCGATTAAATATCCCCATGATCATCATTTCATTCTGCTGCCAGTTCATCAGCGTTTCGCCCAGGTAAAAGCCTTTTGGTATGGTGAAAGTTGACAGTCCCAATTTTGTGCCCTCGCCGTCGAAATTTTCAGATGCCGCCGCCCTATATCGGATCACCCCATTGTGTGGTTTCGAAATACCGAAAATATCGCGCCCTTCCATGTCTTTCGCCGTCTTATTTAACTGGTCAAAAGCTTCCATTATGCCTTTGGGGAACGATTTTGCCTCGACACAAAAAACCTTTACATTATGCTTTATGCTGTACAATTCCATTAGTATAATTAATTGAACAATGCAAACTTAGGGCAAATCACCCTGATAAAAAGGGTGTAAATACGGCATTATCAGGCGGTAAATGCGACAATTGTTTTTTAATTTAGCAATATGAAGCACATATCAATCCTTGTACCGCTTGGGCACACCAGCTTGCCTAATATCGATGGCAGTCACCAAATACTGTCGCAGGTAAACACTTTTATGGCCGAAATGGGTAAACCACCATTGTTTAATGTACAATTGGTAGGGTTGGATAAACATATTATACAGCGCAACGGTATGTTTGCTATTGAGCCGGATGTATTAGTAGGTGATGTGCCAAAAACCGACCTGATCATTATCCCGGCTATGTATGGCGATATTGGTGAGGTACTGGAAGCAAACAAGGCATTTTTACCCTGGATAGTTGAACAATATAATAACGGCGCCCAAGTTGCCAGCCTGTGTATCGGGGCATTCTTTCTGGCATCAACCGGCTTGCTTGACGGCAAACAAGCGGCCACGCACTGGTCGCTGGCACAGGTTTTCAGCCAGATGTATCCTGATGTAAATTTGGTTGACGATAAAATAATGACCGAAGACGACGGCATTTATACCAGCGGTGGCGCTTATTCATACCTTAACCTGCTGGTTTATTTGGTTGAGAAGTTTGCCGGGCGCGAAATGGCCATCCTGATCTCCAAATCGTTTATGATCGATATCGACAGGATAAGTCAATCGCCGTTCATCATCTTCCAGGGACAAAAAGCGCACGAGGATGAGCCGGTGAAAAAAGCGCAGGAATTTATTGAAAATAACTTTGCCGACAGGATAACGGTAGATCAGTTAGCAGATATGCTGGCCCTTGGCCGCCGCAGTTTGGAACGGCGTTTTAAACACGCTACCAGCAATACCGTTACTGAATATATACAGCGTGTAAAAATAGAAGCCGCCAAAAAAAGCTTTGAAAGCAGCCGAAAGAATATTAACGAAGTAATGTATGATGTTGGCTATACCGATACCAAAGCCTTTCGTACCGTGTTTAAAAAAGTGACGGGCCTATCGCCGGTTGAGTATCGGAATAAGTATAATAAGGAATTGGCCGCGTAGGCCCCCTAACCCCTAAAGGGGGAATAGTAAAAGCAGAAGGCGCTCCGATTATCGGGGCGCCTTCTGTATTTTGTAATATAAACTACGGCCTTGGTGGCGGCGGTGGCGGCCCCGGATGGCGTGGCAATTTTACATGCGGCAAATTTATATGCACCCTGCTGCGGCGATGGTATACCCTGCGGTGAATAACCGGGCGGGGCGGGCGATGCAACGCCGGGCGCGGGCCTGGTGGACGCGGCGGTGGTGGAGGCAATTGCCTTACCATAGTGATGGTGGCAACATCCATACTCGCGGCATTAACAGCTGCTGTTGCTGTAAACATAAACAGTGCTACAGCAATTATCCTGATGATCTTCATGCTATTAAAAGGTTAAAATTAGTTGAATAATATATTGAACCGTTATAGCAAGGTAATGTTTTACCTGGATATATAATAATAAAAGCGCCCCGGTTGTGGAGCGCTTTTATCAGCGTTAATGGCATTTTGCATATCTGCACATTTACACATCTGCACATTCTTTTTTCTTTTTCACCGGTTGCGGTACTTTTACATAGTAACCTGTACCATCGTAAACACGCTTGCGTGGATGGCTTTGGCAGGCATCGCTGCAGCATCCTTCCAGTTTTTCGCCGCAGGCATCGCACTGGGTAAAGTGTTCATTGCACTCGGGATTAGCGCAATTGATCATCTTATCGGTAGTAGTACCGCAATTGCGGCAGGTAGAAACTATTACCGGGTTAACGGTATTCACATCAACCGAAAGGCGATTGTCAAATACATAGCATTTACCTTCAAAATCCTGCCCACCAGCTTCTTTGCCATATTTTATGATACCGCCATGTAATTGATAAACCTCGCTAAAGCCCTCGTGCAGCAGCAGCGCCGATGCTTTTTCGCATTTAATACCGCCGGTGCAATAGGTTAATATTTTCTTGTCTTTAAATTTAGCCAGTTCGTTTATTTTGGCCGGGAAATCGCGGAAGTTTTCTATATCCAGCGTCACCGCGTTTTTAAAGCGGCCCAGGGAATGCTCATAATCTGATCGCACATCCAGTATCACCACATCATCCCTGTCCTTCATCGCTAAAAACTCGGCGGGTTCCAGGTGTTTGCCTGTTTGGCGGTTTGGATCTATCATGTGCGGGTCGCGCAGGCCCGAGTGTACAATTTCCGATTTGTAACGGCAATGCATTTTTACAAATGAAGGCTCGGGCACATCGTCAATCTTAAAATCGGTTTTGGCGAAGCGCTCATCGGCGTGGATAGCATCCATATAAGCTTTACAAGCATCAACAGTGCCCGAAACGGTACCATTAAGTCCTTCTTCGGCTACAATAATGCGGCCTACCAGGTTTAAACTTTTACAAAATTTTAAATGATCGGCGGCAAATTGCTCCGCATCTGCTATTGTTGAATAACAATAGTAAAGTAGTGTTTGATATTTTTCCATGAACCCATTGATACTGCTGCAAACAGCGTTTAATGCGATGCAAAGATAAATATTTAAGCGGAAACGTAAAAATGGATTATTGTAGCGATGGGTTTCAAATCCATCGCTATTTAAAAACGACTGTTAACTTGTCCCCGTTTACCTTGCGCTTTAGTAATATGCTTAACCGCCTCGCTCAGTAAGCGCTGACCGTCTTCATTTAGTACAAGGCTTTCTTTTTCGCCGTTCACTTCATAAACAATTCGCCCGGCACGGTTTCGCTCTATATTTAACCGCTCGTCATTCTTCCTAAACTTTAAGTACCCGTACGACGACATGCTGACGATCTGTTTACTATCACCCGAAAAAATGATCCGCCCTGTATATTCCACTCGGGTTATATTGTGGTTGTCGTTAATTTGGATAACGGTGTGCCTGCCTCTATGGCAAGATGAAGTTATAATTGTTAGGCTTAGCGCGATAAACAGTATTTGTAGCTTTTTCATAATTGTATTTATTTAATGATTTAATCAAAGTTAATACAAAACATAGTAATATGCAATACATGGTACTGTAATAATTTAATATTTATCAATAATTATTAGTTTTATATCAAAAAAGGGGCGGAAAATTAACTTTTCCGCCCCTTTTTATTTGGATTATAGATGATTAATCAATCATATCAAAACGGATATATGGCACTAACACCTCCGGTATTTTAATACCGTTTTCGGTTTGGTTATTTTCCAGCAACGTTGCTACAATACGTGGTAGGGCCAGGGCGCTACCATTCAGGGTATGCGCCAATTGGGATTTGCCTTCGGCATTTCGGTAACGTAGTTTCAGGCGGTTGCTTTGGAAAGTTTCAAAGTTTGATACCGATGATACCTCCAGCCAGCGTTGCTGTGCCGCGCTCCAGGTTTCCATATCATAAGTTAAAGCCGATGCAAAACCCATATCGCCGCCGCAAAGGCGCAGTACACGATAAGGCAACCCTAATTTTTGTAGCAGACTTTGAACGTGGGCGCTCATTCCTTCCAACACTCCATAGGATGTTTCGGGCTGTACTACCTGCACAATTTCTACTTTATCAAACTGGTGTAAACGATTCAATCCTCGCACATGCGCGCCATAAGAACCGGCTTCACGACGGAAACATGGCGTATAACCGCAATTCTTTACTGGCAGTTCATCGGCTTTTAAAATTACATCGCGGTATAAGTTAGTAATTGGCACTTCGGCAGTTGGGATCAGGTATAAGTTATCCAGTCCAACATAGTACATTTGTCCCTCTTTATCAGGCAATTGCCCGGTACCAAAGCCTGAAGCCTCATTAACCAGCAAGGGCAGCATCACTTCGGCATAACCGGCTTTCTCGGCTTCATCTAAAAAGAAACTGATCAGCGCACGTTGTAACTTAGCGCCCTTACCTTTATAAACCGGGAAACCTGCCCCGGTTATTTTAACACCCAGTTCAAAATCTATCAGGTTATATTTAGCCGCCAGTTCCCAATGCGGTAAAGCATTAGCTGGTAGTTGCGGCTTATCGCCATTTTCAAGCACCACCTCGTTCTCTTCAGGCGTTAAACCCTTAGGTACGCTGGTGTGCGGTAAGTTAGGCAGTAATACAATTTTTTGTTGTAGCGCCTCATCAACCGCGGCTAATTCCTCGCTGAATTTTTTAATGTCTTCTTTCCAGGCACCGGTTTGACCTTTTAGGGTCTCGGCTTCTTCTTTTTTTCCTGTGCGCATCAGTTCGCCAATTTGTTTGGCCGACGCGTTTGCTTTAGACTGTAGTTCCTCGCTCGAGATCTGTAACGAACGGCGTTGCTCATCTAATTTGATGATCTCATCAACTAAACCAGGCTGTTTGAAATTTTTTACAGCCAAACGTTCTAAAACCTGTTCCCTGTTATCGCGGATATAACTAACTTGCAGCATATTTTTTATTTGAAATGCCAAATATAGTTAGTTTGCAGTTTGAAGTGGGCAGTTTGCTCCTTTTTTGTTGCACATTGAATGTAAACTGCAAACCCAAAACTGCCAACTGATGACAGGCAAACTCTACTTAGTACCCACACCCATAGGCAACCTGGAGGACATGACCTACCGGGCTGTACGTATATTAAAAGAAGCCGACCTGATATTGGCCGAAGATACCCGCACATCGGCACCAATGCTGAAACATTTTGGCGTGACGGGCCGCGTATTCGCGCATCACCAGCATAACGAACACCAGAGCAGTAGTGAAATAGTTAAATTTTTGTTGGAAGGCAAAAACATCGCCCTGATATCAGACGCGGGTACACCTGCTATTTCCGACCCCGGCTTTTTCCTGGTACGCGAAGTTTTGAAACATGAGATTGCTGTAGAATGCCTGCCGGGCGCTACGGCATTTGTCCCAGCATTGGTAAATTCAGGTTTCCCGACAGACCGATTTTGTTTTGAAGGGTTTTTGCCATTAAAAAAGGGTCGGCAAACCCGCTATAAAGCTTTAGCTATTGAAGACCGCACCATTATCCTGTACGAATCGCCGCACCGGTTAATGAAAACGCTGGAAGAGATGGCTACCTACTTTGGTGCCGACCGCCAACTATCCGTATCGCGTGAATTGACTAAGATGTTCGAAGAAACCGTACGCGGAACCGTGACGGAAGTAAAGGCATATTACGAAACGCATCCGGCCAAAGGTGAGTTTGTGATATGTGTGGAAGGGATATCGGTTAAACCATCCAAAGAAAAAAAGTATAGAGACGAGGAAGATTAATCAATTCTATTTACCAAATTGTAACTTTACAGCATTACAACGCGCTTCATTATGTCCGATAGACGCATACCGATACTCAATCATCAGCAAATTCAGCAAAAGCTGGATAGAATTGCTTACCAGATATTAGAAGATAATTTTGATGAGACCGAACTGGTGATTGCCGGTATTTTGCCCCGTGGCAACTTCCTGGCTGCCCGCCTAAAAAAAATATTAGATAAAATTGCGCCGTTCAAAAGTACGTTGATCAATATTGAACTGGATAAAGTGGCCACGCATTTAACCGCTAAAGTAGATGCCGATCTTACCATATGCACCAACAAGGTAGTTATACTGGTTGATGATGTGCTGAACAGCGGTAAAACCCTTGCCTATGGCTTCGGTGTATTTCTTGATGTACCGCTTAAAAAGTTACGCACGGTGGTATTGATAGACCGTAACCACAAAAACTTTCCGGTAACTACCGATTATGCGGGTATAGCCCTATCAACCGTTTTAAAAGAACATGTGGAAGTAGTGTTAAACGAAGAAGGTGGCGAGGACGAGGTTTATTTAAGGTAATATGTCATAGAGTGCCCGGTCAAAAGATCATAGAACACTATAAAAACGCGTAGCCTTACCGCACCATCCTTCCCTTCCAGGCATATTTACCCGTGTTGCCCATAATGCCAATATACACCACGTAAATAATGTGCAGGGGCGCCACAATACTAATAAGCACAATAAGCCAGGTTCGCTTAAGGAACGACATCACCGGCAGCAGGAAAATTATTTCGAACAGGTATTTCAGGGCTATTTCTACTAAAAACAGTTTAAAGAAATAGCTGTCGTAAAAACCCAATAAAGCGTTTACCAGCAGCAGCACATTAAACAGCCACATGCTTACAGCCAGCGCAATGATCTTTTTATCCTTGTATTTGGTTGATTTGGATGCCCACCTGCGCCGTTGCTGTATAAAACTGGACAGGTTATGCTTGGCATGGGTATAAACAATGGCGTCGCGCTTTTTCAGGAAACCTATACGGCCAGGATAACGCAAGGCCACTTTTTGCAGCAGCAGCTCATCATCGCCCGATGCCAGGTCATCTATACCGGTAAAGCCGCCTACTTCATAAAAAACATCTTTCCGGTAAGCCAGGTTAGCGCCGTTACAGGTTGATGCCCGGCTATTCCCAATAAACGAAGCACCAATGCCTATCAGGAAAGAAAACTCAAGCGTTTGCATCTGTTCAAACAAGGTTTTCTCTTCAAAGTAAGTTACCGGCGATGATATCATTACCTTATCCTCTGTTTCAAAATAGCTTACAACCGAAGACAACCATTTAGGCCCCATGCGGCAGTCGGCATCAGTAGCAACCATTAAATCTCCGGTCGACCGGCGTATGGCCTCGGCTATTGCCTTCTTTTTATACGAGTTTAATACCTGGTCGGCCTGTAGTTGCATGAGTTGCACCCCTCTATCGGCATAGCTGCTAATAATGGCGGCCGTATTATCGGTAGAATGATCATCTACAATGATGATCTCCGTTAGTTCGCGGGGATAATCCTGGGCCAGCAAGTCTTCAATAGTAGCACGGATGTTTTCTTCCTCGTCGCGGGCTGCTATAAGAATGGTCACTTTAGTTTTACAGGGGGCGGTATTAGTGCGCGGACGTTTTAGCAAGGCCCAGCCTCTAATCAGGTAGGTTACAATAACCAGGTACAACCCGGTAAACAGCAGAGATATTATACTATAAAGTGTTATCAAAAAACTTAAGCTTAAAAACAAAAACGGAGCCTAATATAGCGGGAATTATCAGGTTTATTAGCCAAATTGAAGTAACTGCCGCCATAACCGCAATTTTTTGATCGGTCACATAGGCAAATAGGGTAACAGACGTAAGGTTGCGTACACCAACATCCAGCAGATCTAATGATGGCAGTGCCGATTGAATGAAGAACAGGATGAATACCATCATCAGCACATCGTACAATGGGATCTGTGGGATCAACAGGTGGATAACAAGGTAGTATTGGAACGAAAATACCGCGAACCGCGCCAGGCAGTAGCCCATAATGCGTACCAATTCGCTAAACTTATAGCGCCCCATAATATCAAAAAAACGGTGAAATTTATGCAGGAATTTAACGCTGTTTAATAACGATACCATCCACCTGATATTGAAGTAGAACAGCAGCATCAGCACTATAAACACGAATGAAATAATAAGCAGACCGGTATATAACAGCATATTAAGGTGCAAAAAATACCAGATAAACCACATCAGGGCAATGGCACCCAACACATTGGTAATTACATTTTGCCCGAATGCGCCCACCGCCATAGCAAAAACCCCGTGGATGCGCCGGCGCTGAGGTAAAAACAGTACCCGGCCGCCATATTCGCCAATGCGGTTGGGGGTAAATATAGCCCAGGTTAGCCCGCAAAAAACCGCTTCAATCGCATTCCATAACGACATGTGGGTTAAGCGCTGCGCCAGGTATTTCCATTTAGCCGCTTCCAGCACCCAGTTAACCAGCATCAGCAACACTACAACCGACATGATATAAATGGCCCAGCCACGGTTGATGCCCATCACCAGCGTTTCAAACTGTTTTAATTCGTGCTTACTGTTTAATTGGCGATAAATGAATATCCCCGCCAACAGCAGGATGCCTGCTTTTATCAGATACGATAATGCTTTTTTAGAAGAACTATTCAACACAGGTATTTTGTGCAATGTTAGGTAAAAAGAGCGAAAGTCCGAAAGTAGAAAAGCAGGATACTTTATCTTCTGGACTTCCCGACTTTCTGTCTTTCCGACTCCTATCTATTTTAAGCGGGCTTTCAAAAACTCAACGGTAAAAGCGTAGGCCTGTTTCGCTGCCTCGCCGTTTGACGCCGGGCTGCTTGGATTAGCAAAAGCATGGTCGGCATCAAATTGGTGCAGATATAGTTTTTTGCCGGCAGCCTTCATGTTATCGGCAAACTGGGCTACTACCTTGGGGTTTATCCATTGGTCTTTATTGGCAAAGTTGCCCAGCACATCGGCATTCAGGCTTTTTAGTTTGTTTACGTCTGTTTCGGGCATACCGTAGTACATAACACAACCCACCAGGTGTTTGCCAGCCATCAGCGCGGTTTGCAGGCTCCAGCCGCCGCCATAACACCAGCCAATAGTGGCGATGTGTGCCTTTGGACCGGCATAGGCAATAGCGCCTTTAATAATGGCTTGCGCACGGTCTTCTTTAACGGCCTGCATAAACTTGCCGGCATCTTCGCGGGTAGTGGCCACCTTTCCGTCGTAAAGGTCAAGCGCTATTACATTTACGTTGCCCAGGTCGGTATATAACTTTTCTGATTGCTGTTTTACGTAATCGTTCAATCCCCAATATTCGTGAATCACCAACAGGTAATTGTTGCTGGGTTTGACAGCTTTCCATTCGTAAGCCGTGCTTTCTTTACCATCGGGTGTTTTGTAGGTGATGGTTTTAGCTATATTACTTTGAAAGTGGAACTTTTTAGGAACTGCATGCGACATGACAAATTTTTTGCTGGATGCCAGCATGGCAAACCTTTGTGTTGCCGATGGCTTGACACAACAGGCCATTTTGCTTTGACTAAATGCCAGCGAAACACCGCAAACAAGCAACGCTAAAAGAGTAAATTTTTTCATGATGTGTAGCTTGAATTAAAACTATACAAGTTTAGCTAAATATTGTTTCGGCGATACTAAAAGGTGATATCCATTTTCCAATTATCTGCAAGTCGCTGCGCTTCTTTTTTTGTAACCTGGATGATGCCCGGATGCTTAGGTATCGAAAAATTGGTGGCTTTCATTATGCCTTCGTTTAAATGCCCCAGGTCTTTAAAGGTTACAAAGTCTGTAGTTTCGCTAAAGCCGAAATTATGCGGCTTAATGCTGTAAATATCATAAACCAATATCCATTTGTCCTGACCAATGAGTTTATAAACGGTCGGTGCTTCACAACCCCTGGGCTCCGGGTCTATCCTTTGGGCATTATACCGATAGCCGGTGTTTATAGCATCAGAAACAGCTTGTTCAATATGCGCGCCTCCATTGTGCGATGCGTAGAACATATGATATTGGCTGCCTGTCTTTGTTATATCAGCATCAATATACGCAGCCGGCTGCGGGTAGTTGAAAAGCAATTTTGGCGGGGTTTCCATTTTGGTAAAGTCATTGTTCATGTAGGTATAATAAACCGCTTCTTTACTTATACCATGCCGCATGGTAAAATACAGCATTGTTTTTTTCTGAATATCATCGTAAATCAGCTCCGGGGCCCAGGCACAACCAATATCTGCCAGTTCGGGGAAAGCCTGGTCTACCCGTAGTACCGTATGCGACCAATGCACCAAATCTTTCGACCGCATTAGCACCAGGCCACGATTATTGCCCCAGCCATACTTGTCTTTTTCGCGCTCCCATTCTGTTGTGCGGTATCCCGCTTTCTGCGCGTAAATATGTAAGTCGGTTAATGCCAGGTAAAACATGCCGTTAGGCGCCCGGTAAATGTAAGGGTCACGAATGCCTTTTTGCTCGGCAATGGTGTCGCCTTTAATAACGGGCTCGCCATTGTTAACATCTGTGAAGCTGCGCCCATTCTTGCTAAGTGCAAAATGCAGGCTGTGATCTGCATCTTTAAAGTATACCATCAGGTAAGCAGCCATGTCCTTTTCTTTCGGAACATTAGTTTTCTTTTGGGCAAAAATGACGTTAAATGATAAAACCAGCATGGCCATGCTAACTGGTTTAATAAAGGCCTTGTTCATAATTGGTTAAGTGTAAAACACAATAGTAATTAATAATTGTAGTTTTTACAATTATTCCGATTCTACAAAACCTCCCCGGATTCGGTTACATGCTTGTTAAACTTATTTAAAGCCCAATTCCCTCTTGTAGCGTTTTTTCATTCGCTTTCGTATTCTACTGTAATTCAATATATTTATCCATGGCTAAACGATTAACACTAATTGGTTTTATTGGTTTATTAATAGTAGGACTGTCCTGCAAAAAAAGCACTGAATCGTCAGCTACTTTAACCGGCAAAATAATTCTTTCGCAATGCGGAACGGCAGTTATACAAATTGATGGTGCCTCCGGTACCGGAGGCGGGGTGGTGTGGGCCAATGGGGGTGTTAGTTATTCAAACGCGGCTACTATTGGTAATTACTGTTATTTAAAGGGCCTGGGTATCCGCGCCGGAGACATTGTTTCATTTAAAACTGTGGTTACTAACCCACAGCCTAATGCCAGTTGCATTGTCGAACTTTGTTTGATCGCCATTCCCCAGCCCAAAAGCGTTATTTATGTAACCGATATGGTGAAAACGGGACCATGATTGAATAATTATAGCTTGAGCTCGTTTATAACGCGTGCTTAACCCGTTAACGCGATTGTATCGCGAAGAAGCGTCACAGACGCTGAACCACTTTAAACACTCGTCGCAGACGAGCGCAAGAATGGAGTATCAAGTTAATTTTTACAAAACTGCTTTAATAATCACTCGGTTTTTGTCCATCTATGCTTACTAATTTAAAGTTCTCTATAATATTGAATTTTGCATTCGTTTCTTCTCCCCGGCTATCTATAAACAAATCCGTTGGCCCAAAATTTTCCGCATAATTCATTTTTATAATCCCGTTTGAAGCGTTTTTTTGCAATCTATAACAGGTTAAACAACCGTAATTGGTAATGCCATTTAATACAAATGCGTTTGACCATTCAGTCATTCCAGCTATTAATGAACTTTTATTTTTTTTGTTTTTCGCAAAGAACACTGAATCACGTAATGGCGTTTGATAATTTTTTCCGTCTAAACTCTTTTCTAAAAAAGCGTAAAGTTTTTCCTTGTTGGTAGATATTTTTATCATGTTGAAATGATAAACTACCTGTGGATAATTAACGGTTTTTATAGCGATTTTAATGGCAATAGTATCTTTATTAAAATTAGATGTTAAATAAGCTGTATCTGTTTTATTAACAAATATATAAAGGTGTTGCGATGGTTGGCTTTTGTCGCACAGCCATATATCAAAAATATAAGTAAGAAAAAATTTAATTTATACATGGTGATATTATTTTTCCACCTTTGCTTTAAAAAAGATCTCCATATATACTCTTTTTTTTAAGTAGCCGTTTTTAAATAAATTATCACTGATATAAAAGGGATCTGTTATAAAAATTATTTTTCCATATAGCATTTTGTTTTGACTAAAGTCTAAATCATTGATTAAAAATGATTTAATTTTTACACGATTACTAAGACGGTTCGTTAATGTGTCATTCAGCATTCGCTTCAATCCACCACGCCCACTGTAACTTTCAGCATATAATCCATTTACATGGTTATTAAATATAAAAAAAGTCATAGTCGGGCTTAATGGGAAAGAGAAATTTAATTTAAGTGTATCACCTATTTTATTTGTGTTGCTAACTAATGGGATTATAGAATCCTCATTTTGAGATGCTCCCTCTTGTAAATTCATTGACGATGTTTTATTATTTGTCACAACATCAACATTGTTAATTTTAACCTTATGGAAATTGCGAGACATTTGTTTATTCAATGTATCCTCACTATAAGTAGTTATCAGGCCAATACTGCTATCTGAACTTTGCATGTAATTAATGCCGGTTTCTTTTACTTTCTTATAAAAATCCTTGCGCGCATTCGTATTGATTTGCACCCTTGTTTTACAAGAGGCTATTAAAACTTCCAAAAGAATGAAGAGAAAGAAACGATTTCTAAGCATAAAATTATAAATTTCCTGACAAGGTAACTCTAAGACGAACAACTGTTATAAAAGGTTTATAGTCCCTATCATGTTGCAACAACCACCAATCTGGAAAACCTAAGTTATTTCCTTGATAAGTCAAAGCATCATGTTTATCTAATCCAAAATGGTCCGTTATCGTTATTGTAACAACCGCAGACCAATGACCGTTTACAGGCGGATTAAATACATCTAATTGAATATTTGTTTGCTCCGTATCATTGATTAAGATTTGTAACCCATGAAATTTGTTATAAAGGCCATTAAAAGTAGGCCTATATTTATTGTCTATAGTGAAATTACTTATATTATTAATATCTCCATTATGATTTCTTAATTCTGTATTTAATTCGTCTCCAAATACTTTAGCAAAATTTAAAAATTGACTACTTATGCCTACCCTACTGCTTAATACATTGTTTTCAAACGGCCCTGACGTTCCATCACGAAATTTTTGAATCATCAAATCTCCAACATTTTTTAATCCTCCATCAAAAAACGTGCATCCATGTATCAAACCAGTCATGCCACTAAACAATTGTTCATCAGTTTTACTAATCTCAGACGTGGTTATTCCAGATAAATCCGCACCCCTTCCATGCCCCATATCCTCTGTATTATTGCGATTAATAGTATGTGCAATAACTCTGCCTGAAGAAGGTTGGTAATCATTTGAAACCTCTGCGGAAATGCCATTATTAATTATTGGTTCTTCTGGAGTATCTGTAGGGGCATCTAAACTTGAAAAGTCAGAAATTACACTGGGAATGACAGTGTTAGCTGGCACATTCAACCGATATGTCTCCCAATGTCCGCCGCCATCACAACCACCAGAAGAGTCGTCTATGGTGCTGCTTGGCGGTTGGTCTCCGCCGCCCGGCACATCACAGCCATCGGGTTTAGGGTCCTGCACCCATATCGTTATCCAAACATCCCCGCCGCCATAGGGTGGCAATGTGTTAATTCCACTACCATCGCTGCCTATATTGTTTGTTGGGTTATTATTGGCACCCACATAGAAGTCCCCGGTGGCCCCGCCTATAAAACCATCCTGCATCCAATCTATCGCTGCTTCCTCCGCTTCCTCGTCATCTTCGTCTCCGCCGCCACGATTACAACCTTCTTTTAATACCTCTCCTTGAGCTCCATATACCGGCCCCCAGGTTCCCCCGGTAAGCCAGCACCATAACTTGCTAAGCACTCCGCCACTTACTGCAGTTGTTGTACTTACAGCTATATGGTTTAATACCGGCTGAAATGTCATTTTAGGTGCCGGCGGGATTATTTCCCTGTTGGTTATTTTACCCCAAAGACTGTAAAGCATATTACCGGTAGCATTGTTATTGTGCCAATAGGCTGATTTCAGGAACAATGGCTGATTATACTCGCGGTAAGAGGTGACTTTTCCCTGCTGATAAATAAGCGTGCGTAATAATCTATCCTGGAAACTGTAGGAAACCAGGTTGCCGGTAAATTTTTTAGCACCAGGTTGTTTA
>Ga0075366_10000393_pt1 | contig 20298 bp, 17 predicted proteins | sample EndMethybrTD3031_FD_72351 | JGI IMG/M metagenome (GOLD analysis project Ga0075366, IMG submission 72351) | Populus endosphere microbial communities from Tennessee, USA - Endosphere MetaG P. TD hybrid TD303-1 | ecosystem: Host-associated > Plants > Roots > Endosphere | place: USA: Tennessee...
GCCCCAGGCCTCCAGGTACAGGCAGCGCAACACATTGGTGATCTGACTGCCCAGTTCCCTAGTATGCAGCGGGTGGCGCCACAACTCCGCCAGCGGAGTTTTGGTGCCGTTCAAGGCCTTGTTCTGGCGCAGGCAGGCGGCCACCTCGGCCTGGCAGCAGGGCACCAGCACCACGGCCTTCGCCTTCTTTTGCAGGCCGAAAGCAATGGCGTCATCGGTCGCGGTGTCGCAGGCATGCAGTGCGGTGACCACGTCGATGCGCTGTGGCAGCAGGTCTGAGTCGGTGGACTCGGCCACGCTCAGGTTCAGAAACGACATGCGGCCAAAGCCCAGGCGCGCCGCCAACTCCTGCGACTTCGCGACCAGCTCGGCACGTGTTTCAATGCCATAGATATGGCCCGCGCCCAGAGCCTTGAAGAACAGGTCATAGACGATGAAGCCCAGATAGGACTTGCCCGCGCCATGGTCGGCCAGGGTCAAGCCGCCCTCGCCCGCAGGCATCTCTTTCAGCAGCTTTTCAATGAACTGGAACAGGTGGTAGACCTGCTTGAGCTTTCTGCGCGAGTCCTGGTTGAGTTTGCCGTCACGGGTAAGGATGTGCAGCTCTTTGAGCAGCTCAACGGACTGGGCAGGATCGATTTCAGGCGGCAGCGCCGGAACTTTGGATTCGGCTGAGGGCCTATTTTTGGGGGTCTTCATCCACCGATTTTCCCACGCCCAGGGCATTCCAGCCTTGTTGCCCCAATGCCTCCAGCGTTTCCATATTGCGCTCGAAAATGGCTTCAGCCTCGGGAAAGGCTGCTACGGCGCGGTCGATGCTGGCCTCGCGCAGCAAATGCAGGCAGGGGTAAGGGGCACGGTTGGTGTAGTTGGTGATGTCTTCCGGCTCGGTGCCGCCAAACTGAAAGTCGGGATGGAAACTGGCGATCTGTACGGTCCCTTCAAGTCGCATGCGGCGTAGCACGCGGTCTGCCTCGCCCAGGAAAGCATTGAAGTCCAGAAAGTCGTGCAGCACCCTCGGTGCTATCAAAAGAGTAGTATCTCGTGCAGACGACTCCTGCGCCAGCAGCCCATTAAGCTCTTCAATCAGCTGCTCGCGCAAACCCTCGGCATCCAGCGCCGGACTGACGACATAGTGGATCTGCCCCTTGGTATGCACTGCCTTGGCAAAGGGGCACAGGTTCAGGCCAATCACGGCGCGCTCCAGCCAGCGGCGCATGTCATCCACCACCGTGGCATCGCTGAGGACCATGGCTGTAGTCATAGAAACCGGTTGGGCTGGGCCAGCAGCAGGCGCGCCAGCTCGTCCATCAGGCCCTGGTTGATATCAGCGGCGGGCCGCTCGGCGTTCAATACATCAAAGCCATTGGCGTTGCTGATGCGGAATGCCAGCAGGGCCTGGTCATGGTCAGGCGTGATGCGCACACTACCCATCAGCTCGGTCATATATTCAAAGCGAATGGACAAAAGTTTGCGCGACTCGGGGTGGCGTATCTCTTGCCGGTCGTGCTTCAGCCGGCCCAAGGTCAGGCGTGACTCGACACGCTCCAGATCAGGTGGAAAGTTGACGCTGACAGCCCCCTTTACCGGCGGCCCCTCCAGCGGCACCACACGCCAACCCATGCCGATGTAATCCACCACATCGACACCACGCAGCCGCTTCTGGCGTACATCGCATCGGAAATCCACCAGGCGCATGACGGGCCAAGGGGTCTTGCCGTCAAGCGAGAACGCCGGCGCGGGGGGCGTGATCACATTCAGCTGCTGGGCCAAGTCCACCAGGTAGCTGGCAATCGTCTTGCAGGCTGCCTCGGTCTGGGCCACACGGGTCTCGGCCGTGTGCTGCTGCGCACTGTGCTGATCGCGCAACGCATGGGCCTGGTTTTTGAGTTGGTTCAGAAAACTCATCGCGGCTCCAAATCACATAGGCATGGGGTCATCATCCCCACAATTTCTGGCCCGTCAAGCGTTCGTGCTCGCGGGCGGCGTAGCGGTCCGTCATGCCGGCAATGTAGTCGGCCACATTGCGCGGCACAGCTTCGGCCTGGCGCGTGGTAAAGCGCGCCGGCATCTCCTGTGGAGCCGCCAGATAGGCTTCAAACAGCTGGCGCACCATGGTCTTGGCCAACGCCATGGTGTCCACCACCTGGGGGTGGCGGTACAGGTTTTTCATCAAAAAGCGCTTCAGTTCCAACGATTGGACACGCATCTGCGGGCTGAACGACAACAGAGGTGGGCACAGCCGCGCGGCATCCGCATCGGCGGGAGCCGCCGCCTGCACGGCGACTTGGGTAGCAGCAATCACGTCATACACCTGGGCGCTGAGCATGCGGCGGATGGACTCGTACAGCAGGCGGCGGGCCGGCAGCTGTGGATATTCCGCCAAGGTTTGGTCATGAAAATGGGCTACCAGCGGCACCTCTTGCAGTTGCTCCAGCGTGATCAGGCCAGAACGCACGCCGTCATCAATGTCGTGTGCGTTGTAGGCGATTTCGTCCGCCAGATTGCACAGCTGCGCCTCCAGGCTGGGCTGGGTATGGGCCAGAAAGCGCTGGCCCACGTCCCCACGTCCGTCGGGGTGCGCGGGCGCCAAGGCCTCCAACTGTTCAGCATTGCTGCGGGAGCAATGCTTCAAAATACCTTCACGGGTCTCAAAAGTGAGGTTCAAGCCGTCGAACTGGGGGTAGCGCTCTTCCAGTGCATCGACCACGCGCAAGCTTTGCAAGTTGTGCTCAAAACCGCCGTAGTCGGCCATGCAGGCGTTCAACGCGTCCTGGCCCGCGTGACCAAACGGGGTGTGGCCCAGGTCGTGCGCCAGAGCAATTGCCTCCACCAGGTCTTCGTTCAGCGCCAGCACCCGTGCGATGGAGCGGCCCAGTTGCGCCACCTCGATGGAGTGGGTCAGACGGGTGCGGAACAGGTCACCTTCGTGGTTCAAAAACACCTGGGTTTTGTAAACCAGCCGCCGGAAGGCGGTGGAGTGAACGATGCGGTCGCGGTCGCGCTGGTATTCGGTGCGCGTGGGAGCCGCTACTTCCGGGAAGCGGCGGCCCCGCGTAAGGGCCGGGTTGCAGGCGTAAGGGGCTAATTGCATCTTTCCAATCCAACAGGCCGCCAGCGCTTATATTTCCTACGCAAGCAGCTACCAATTAAATAGCAAGCAGACTCCTAGGCACAGCAGAAGTCCACCACTTCACGCACCAAGGCATCGGGTGCACCGCGCATCACAGCGTTGCCTGGCGGCTGTATGAGTACAAACTTGATTTCACCGGCCTCGGACTTTTTGTCCACCCGCATCAGCTGCAGGTAGCGGCCCGCGTTGTCGGCAGCATCCAGCACGGCGCCGCGCGTGGGCAAACCCGCCTGCTGCACCAGACGGGTCAGCCGCTCAACAAACGGCATATCCACGCCACCCAGGCGCTGAGACAAATGCGCAGCCATCACCATGCCGCTACCCACGCCTTCGCCGTGCAGCCAGGCGCCGTAGCCCATACCCGCCTCGATAGCGTGGCCAAAGGTGTGGCCAAAATTCAGAATCGCCCGCAGGCCGGACTCACGCTCATCCTGGCCTACCACATGGGCCTTGATCTCACAACTGCGCTTGACGGCGTAGGCCAGAGCAGCTGGATCGCCCGCCCGCAAAGCCTCGATATTCACCTCCAGCCAATCCAGCAGCGCCATGTCGGCAATGGGGCCGTATTTGATGACCTCAGCCAAGCCGGCACTTAGCTCACGCGCAGGCAAGGTCGCCAAGGTATCCAGGTCGCACACGACTTTGCAGGGCTGGTAGAAAGCACCCACCATGTTCTTGCCCAGCGGATGGTTGATGGCCGTCTTGCCGCCCACCGATGAGTCCACCTGGGCCAGCAGCGTAGTGGGTACTTGCACAAAGGGCACTCCGCGCATGTAGCTCGCGGCGGCGAATCCGGTCATATCCCCCACCACACCGCCACCCAGAGCGAACAGCACCGTCTTGCGGTCACAGCCGTGGCCCAGCAGGGCATCGAAAATCAGATTCAGGGTTTCCCAGGTCTTGTAAGCCTCGCCATCGGGCAGCACCACGGTATGGATAGCCGCGTAACGCCCTTGCAGTGCGACCTGCAACCGCTGGGCGTACAACGGACCCACTGTGGTATTCGTCACGATCAAGGCCGCAGCAGCGCGCGGCAGATCTGCCCAGGTAGCAGGGTTGTCCAGCAACTGGGTACCGATCACGATGGGATAGCTGCGGTCACCCAGGCTGATGGAAACGGTTTGGGAGGTGATGGTGGAAGTAGCGGAAATGGCATGCATAGCCGCACAGTTTAAGGCGGAACGCCGGGCCTGCCTGCGGTACAACTCACTCAGTTGGAGGACGCGGCGTACCCAGCTCCAACTGCATCACGATCATGTTCACGAGACTGGCGACCGAGGGTCGACCGGTTTCAATCACGAAATGCGCCGTCTCCCGGTACAAGGGGTCGCGCACCGCAAACAGATCACGCAAACGGGTCAAAGGATCGTTCACCTGCAGCAAAGGGCGATTCACGTCATTGCGCACGCGGCGAAATACTTCTTCAGGCGTGGAACGTAGGTAGACCACCTGGCAACGCTCCTGCAAATGCAGGCGATTGGCCGGCCGCAAGGTTGCGCCACCACCAGTCGCCAGCACACCATGTGGCTGCAACGTCAACTCATCCAACACAGCCTCTTCCACATCGCGGAAACGCGCTTCCCCCTCACGTTCAAAGAACTCACGGATAGAGCAGCCAATACGCTGCTCGATGACGTGGTCTGAGTCGGTGAAGGGGACTTGCAGCCGCCGGGCAAGTTGGCGGCCTACGGTGGATTTACCGGAGCCTGGGAGGCCGACGAGACTAATCAAAGAGGTTGTGTTGTGGATGTTCCACCAGGAGTAGTGACGGTTACGTTAACCGTTACTGATGTGCAATCTGAATCACCACTCAAAACAATATTGTGAAGCCCCCCATTTGGAGAGTTAACAACCACATTAGGGCTCGCTGCAACAACAGTGCAGGTTGCCCCCGAGGTAGCGATAGCAGCAGACACGGTCGTACCAGTTGGCATGGCGTTGAACAAACTCACATTGCCATTTATATTTGCATTTGCATTGGTGTCATGTATCCACACAGTGAAGCCGGTTAAAGTTTTTGCCGTAGTTCGCGTAATCGATGCACTAGAGGTCGCCAAGGTAATTATGGTTTGCTTACGCACCCGAATTGCACTACTCCAAGTACCATCACAAGTATTAACAATTGCTGGATACGTATTAGTGCTGTCAACACAAGCGGTAGAGTTTGTGCTGGTGTCAATAATCTGTTCACCACTGGCCCAACTGCCGTCTTCGTTCAAGTCAATATAAGCTTTACCAACGTCGTAGAAGGTTTCACCCGACTGCCATATATTGTCACCATTCAAATCGATGAAGCTTTCCTCTCCATCGAGATACGCAAGGATCGCTACTCGTCCGTTGACCGGCCTAGTCCCTTGACTGGTATAAGTTACCGAGCAAGCTGAGGCTGTAGTAGTGCAGCTGCCAGTCACCAAACCGGCACTGGCTACAAAGTTGACGGATGTACCATCAGGGACAGGATTTCCCATGCGGTCTGCAACACGCATTGTCAACGAAGTTGTAACACCATCGGTAAGCCAGGCTTCAATGCTTAATTTGGTCGCACTCAAGGAGGCCGCATTTTGAGTTGCAGCACCAGTAGTCACAACTAGGCCCAACGACGATGCCGAAACCGTACTGTCCGATACCAATGTAGCCGTCACCGACGCAGTAGTTGGCAGCGTACCTGAAGCTAAAGTAATTGACGCGAACCCACTGCTATCGGTCGTTACGGTTTGCGCGGATGTACTTGTGCTGCCACTCAATGAAAACTTCACTCCAGATGCAATAGATGCAGTGGAAAGCGACATGCTCACTGCTTGTGAAGCCATTCCCACGGATGAACTATCCAAAACCTGAAATTTAACAATAGAAGTCTTTGAACCACTGGCTGCACTAGATACATACATCAGCACAGGTGTTGCAGAGGAGAACACTATATTCGCAGCCTTTGCTGCAGTGACGACAATGGTTTTGGCTACGTCAGCTGCGCCGGAAGCGGAGGCCGCCAATGTCACTGTAGTACCGCCACATCCGGATACTGACTTATAAGTGGAACTTGCCAGCCCACTACTGGTTGTGGTGGCGCTGCTAGGACTGAACGATCCGCAACTCGCAGTAAAGTTAACGACCACGCCGGAGGAAACCGTACCGTCCACCGCCGCAACTACAGTGACCGCAGAGGTTTCCAACGCACCTATGCTGGTCGGCGATGCAGCCATGCTGCTTAATGTCACGTTAGACGCCGTGGTACCAAAATTCAGGCTGCCTGTTACCGCAGAGCCACTAACCGTTGCAGATGCAGACAAGGTTGCGGCACCCGTGGTTGTCAAGCTGAGAGGACTAATTAAAACCTTTGCCACACCACTGCTATCGGTCAAAGCCGTGGCTGCTGCAGCATTACCCGCTAACGTAGCGATGGTGAAGTCGGTAGAAAAAGTAACCAATTGGTTGGGCAGAACCGTACCACTGGCATTAGTAACCACCGCTTTGGCATAGTAAGTACTGCTCTTACTAATTGAGTTAGCACTCAACGTAGTTCCTGTAGCATTGACCAATGAGACCGCTACAGTAGGTGTACTTGTGGTGGTCGTAGTCGTTGATGAAGAAGTTCCAACATCACCCCCACCTCCGCACGCGGCCAGCATAGCTATCACTATCAGCCACATCCAATACTTCAAATAACGCATAGCTCTATTCCCTGCTTTTAATTCAATACTTATTAACGTGCTGCCGAGCGCTCAATAATCATCTTAGGCGTAATGAATACCAGCATTTCCTTCTTGGTACTCGCCTGGGTTTTTGTTTTGAACAGATTGCCCAAGTAAGGGATATCGCCCAACACAGGCACCTTGGTCACGCTGTCCGACTCGTCCAGAGTAAAGATACCGCCAATCACCACCGTCCCGCCGTTTTCCACAAGCACCTGGGTCTTGATGTGCTTGGTATCGATGGCAATACCAGCTGCAGTGGTCTCACCACGGCTGTCCTTATTGATATCCAAGTCGAGAATGATGTTGCCCTCGGGGGTGATCTGCGGAGTAACTTCCAGCTTCAGGTTGGCCTTGCGGAAAGCCACAGATGTTGCACCACTGGATGTCGCCTGTTGATAAGGGAACTCAGTGCCCTGCTCGATCAAGGCCTTGGTCTGGTCGGCCGTCACAATGCGCGGGCTGGAAACCAACTTACCCTTCCCATCGTTTTCCAAAGCCGATATCTCCAAGTTCAAGAAGCGATTCGCTGCACTGCTAAAAATGGACAACGCAAAAGACGCTGCGTCATACCCCCCCTGCCCCACAGCCCCCAGATTCACAAAATTGCTACTGGTATCCACGGCGGCACCGCTTGAGCCATTGCTGGCCGTTACATTGCTGTAACTCGTACCGACCGTAAAGCGGGTATTACCAGAGAGCCCATAACTCCCAGCAGCAGTTCCCGCAGTGGTTGAACTTCCTGCCGTAGAGCCCAACTTCACACCTAGCGATTTACCGAATGTATCCGATGCCTCAACAATTCGCGCCTCAATCAAAACCTGACGCACCGCAATATCCAGCTTTTTGATGAGCTCCTGAACAGCCACCAAGCGGCTCGGAATATCTGTTACGAACAACTGGTTGGTACGTGGCTCAGAAATCGCGGTGCCGCGTGCGCTAAGAAAGCGCGGGCCGGTGCTGACAGTTCCGATTGCAGAACCGCCCAATTGCGTCACAATGTCGGACGCCTTGGCATAGTTCATCTGGAACGACTGGGTCTGCAAAGGCTCCAACGCCTGCATAGACGCGATGGATTCCAAATCCTTTTTGGTACGCGCATCAATTTCATCCTTGGGTGCAATCCACAAGACAGAACCCGACTTGCGCATGCCCAAGCCCTTGGAGTCCATGATGATTTGTAGTGCCTGATCCCACGGCACATCCTTCAGGCGCAAGGTAACCGAACCCGTCACTGAGTCAGAGGTCACCACGTTGAAGTTAGTAAAGTCGGCAATGACCTGCAGCAATGCGCGCACTTCAATGCTCTGGAAGTTCAGCGACAGCTTTTCACCCGAGAACCCCGGCGTTTGCACCAGCTTAGTGGTGTCCACTTTTTGTTGCCGTATCTCGACCACAAACTGACCATCACTCTGATAGGCACTGTGATCCCAAGCCCCTTTAGGCTCAATAACCATGCGCACACGGTCCCCCTGTTGGGTCGTGGTAATAGTTTGAACAGGGGTACCAAAATCAGCAACGTCCAAGCGGCGACGCAAACCCTCTGGCAGGGTGGAGCTCAAGAACTCCACCACCAAACTCTGTCCTTGCTGGCGTACATCCACACCGACCTGGCTGTTTTGCAAAGACACGATCACACGCCCAGCATTGTCATCCGCGCGGCGGAAATCAATATCCTTTAGCGGAGCTTTATCTCGGCTGCCGTTATCCGCAAAAGTAGGCGCCGCAGCCATAACCGGAGCCGAAGCCACAGGGTCAAGCACTACCAGCAATGAGTTGCCCTTGATCTCCGCCTTGTAGGAAGTTGCCTGCTTCAGATTGAGCACCACGCGCGAACGCTCGCCCACTTGAACCACATTGACTGAACGCAAATTACCCTGGTTGACATCGATAGACGAACGGCCAATGCCGTTAGACACACCAGGAAAATCCAATGCAATACGGGCAGGAGACTGAATGGACACTCCGGATGGCAAGGCTGCCAGTGGTGCAGAAAGATCAATACGAATGACCTCTGAGCCCCCTTGCAGGGAACCAGTCACAGATTCGATCGCAGTTTGGGCATGGGCAGCAACCGAGGCCACAGCCACCACCAACGCGATTACCAGACGGTCTAGCATGTGCCACCCCTTCAGATTTTGCTTTTTCATTTCGCTCCCTCTTGTAGCACCAAACTAGCCGGCCGCTCGACCCAATCACCCGTGGCGTCTTGCACGATTTCCCGCAAACTCATTTCAGACTCGTCAATCTTGGTTACCAAGCCGTAGTTCAAACCTAAGTGGTTGCCTACGCGAACTTGGTACAGCAAGTTGTCGATACGTACCAATGCCACAGGCTGACCGGCTTTGCGCAAGCTACCCACCATGACCATGGAGTCCACAGGATAGGCCTCAAGCGCCTCCTTGCGTCGGGCCAATTCTGGTGCAATCAATGCTGTGTTGGCCACACTTTGGGTGGAATCGCGCTTCAGTGCCTGAGTCAACTTCTGCAAGTTGAAAGGATCGACAGCGCCTTCTTGAGTATAGGCTTGAGGGATGAATTTTTTAGGCTCAACCAAAGGGGTGACACGTGGATGAACCGTACTGCGCTGCTCACTCATCCATTGACGTAACTCATCTTCGCCGGATGCACCACACCCCGCCAGCACCGCAATCGTACACCCCACAAACGCATGTGAAAGGAGTCTCATTTTTTGGCTCCTGGCTTCTGCGCGGCAATTTCATCGGCATCCAGATAGCGGAAAGTGCGTGCAGTCACATCCATCGCCAAATTGCCATCAGCCAAAGGTTGAATGGAAAGATTATTTAACGTCACGATGCGCGAAAGATTTGCCACGTCGGAAGCGAAAGAGCCCATATCGTGATAGTGCCCCGTGACTTTCACGGCAATAGGAAGCTCAGCGTAATAGTCTTTGACGACCACTTGCCCGGGGCGAAAAACTTCAAACTGCAAACTACGCCCCAAACCAGCCTGATTGATATCTGACAACAATGCTGCCATTTCTGCCTTGCTGGGCAATTGCTTTTCTAGCTGCGTCACATATTGCTGCACCTGTTCACGCTGCTTCTTCAGTGCGTCCAAGTTCACAGCCTTGGCAAATTTTTTCTGGTACGTATCACGCAGCTCCACCTCTTTAGCACGCTCAGCATTGAGGTCATCCTCGTAACTGTTAAGCCAGGCAAACCAGAGCGCAAAAACTACCGCCAAAATCACCGCCAAAAACAATAGCGCACGAGGAACGACTGGCCATTGCGATGGATCACTTGGGTGCAAATTGCGGAACTGCTTTTGCACACTCTCCTGTACCGCAGGAAAGTCAATATTGAATGAAAGTTTTTTAGCCATGACAGTCTTGCTATGGGCGAGCGGGAGCAGAAGCGGGAGCTGCACCGGAACCATCCGCAGCCTTTTGCACCTCGCTGGATCGCATCAAGCGCACGCGCAAATTGAATTTAGCAACGCGCCGTTGATCTCGTGGCGTCAAAGCCACACTGCCGGCCACGATTTCCGTCAACTCGGGGCGAGACAACCAAGGGGTGTTGTTTGCCAGGTTCCGCAATAACTCGGAGATACGCTCGTTCGATTGCGCCACTCCTTGTATCGTGACGCTTTGATTCTCCTGTTTGAGGCTGGTGATATAGGTGCCATCCGGCAGCTGTTTCACCAACTCATTCAGCAGGTACACCGGTAGATTTCTATCCGACTGCAAGTCTTCCACCGCCTTTTGACGTTCTGTCAAAGCCTTGATTTCCGCCTCGATATTGGCGATTTCCTTGATCTGCTCATCCAGCACGGCAACTTCTTTGGTCAAAAAAGCATTGCGTTCTTGCTGATCAGATATCTGGTTTTCATACCAGAGGAATCCCACGCCTATCAGCAAAGCGCCAAACACAGCGGACAGCGCCAAGGTGGCGTTAAAAGTCTCGCGCCTGCGCTTTCTGGCCGCCTCACGGTGCGGCAATAAATTGATAAGAATCACTGCAGAAACCTCCGCATGGCCAGACCACAAGAGGTCAGATACGAAGGCGCTTCGCGCATCACCTTGTTCAGACGCACGTCACTACCCATTTCCATACCATCGAATGGATTGACCAAAGTGCAGGCAAAAGAAGAAACCTGGGTCACCGCCTCAACAAGGCCAGGCAAGGAGGCAGAGCCCCCAGCCAGAAACACCATGTCTACCGAGTTATACGGCGTACTGGTAAAGAAGAACTGCAGCGCCCGGCCTACTTCCTGGGCCAGGCTATCCACAAAGGGCTGCAGTACGACACTGGCGTAGTCCTCCGGCAGTTCACCACTGCGCTTTTTGGACTCCGCTTCCTCCGGGGAAAATCCATACTGCCGCACGATCAGCTGCGTCAGCTGAGCACCACCAAACGCCTGGTCACGCTCATACAAGACCTCATCGTTGCAGATAATCTGCATACTGGTGGTCAAAGCTCCGACCTCAAACAGCGCCACCTTGAGATTGACACCCTGGTTAGACATGCGCTCAATCAACCGCGAAGTAGCCAAGCGGGAGGAGTACGACTCGATATCCAGAACCACTGGATTCAGACCTGCGGCTTCCGCCAATCCTTGTCGATCCTGAACTTTTTCTTTGCGTGACGCGGCAATCAATACATCCACATCGCCAGCGGAACTTGCACTCGGCCCCACCACACAAAAGTCCAGACTTACCTCTTCCAGAGAAAACGGTATGTATTGGTTGGCCTCTGACTCGACCTGGACTTCCAACTCCATGTCCGACATGCCGCCAGGCAACACGATTCGCTTGGTGATCACGGCCGATGGGGGCAAAGCCATGGCTACATTTTTTGTGCGGGTACCGCTTTTCTTCACCAACCGACGCACAGCTTCCGCTACTTCGTCGAATTTTTCGATATTTCCATCGGTGATCCAGCCGCGCTCAAGCGGCTCAATCGCGCACCGCTTCAAAACCAAATTACCGGCAGCATCATGGTCCAGCTCGACCAGCTTCAGACTGGATGAGCTAACGTCAATACCCAATAGTGGCAAAGGTTTACGGCTGAATAACGATCCCAATGAGATCAAATCCTTCTCCTGGTAGTGAGCAAGACGCTACAAAATCTAACAAATTTTGGGGATGCTATCAGCAAGATCGGGGCCGGCAAAGCATATTTCTCAATACGCTCACCCCATTCGTGGCTGAAAAACACCGCTGCTGCCGCATGGTATCCGGTCAATGCGCCAAGTCTACTGCGTGAGCCATACCGAGCGTAAAGGCAAAATGAGGGCAATTTACGTAGCTTTCATTCCTATCGGCCCTATTTGGCACTCTGTTTGTTATGCCCACAAAACCCACGTCCAGTGCCCCATCTCCCGCTCTCAAGTCCCGCTCCACTCTGGCCGTCTGGTCTTTACGCTTGCTGCTCTGGGGTGTAGGCACCGTTGCGGCAAGCGTGCTGGCTATTGCATTGGTTATCGGCATTGCGCTTGCAGTGGCGTACCCCAATTTGCCCGATATTTCGGATCTTTCCGACTATCGACCCAAGCTTCCCTTGCGGGTGTTCTCGTCCGAAGGCATCTTATTGGGCGAATACGGTGAAGAACGCCGCTCCTTGACGCCCATCAAAGAAATCCCGCAAATAATGAAAGATGCGGTTCTGGCCATCGAAGATGCGCGCTTTTACCAGCACGGCGGCGTAGATTACAAAGGTATGGTGCGAGCCACATTGGCAAATCTGGGGCACGTAAAGAGCCAGGGTGCCTCGACCATCACCATGCAGGTGGCACGTAACGTCTATCTGACCGCTGAAAAAAGCTATACCCGCAAGATCTACGAAATCCTGCTGACTTTCAAGCTGGAGCACGCCTTCAGCAAGGACCAGATTCTGGAAATCTATATGAACCAGATTTTCCTGGGCAACCGTGCATATGGCTTTGCGGCAGCAGCAGAAACCTATTTCGGTAAACCACTGAAAAATATCTCGATTGCCGAGGCCGCCATGCTGGCAGGTCTGCCCAAGGCGCCCTCTGCCTACAACCCGATCACCAACCCGTCCCGCGCCAAGGTGCGCCAGCAGTACATCATCAGCCGGATGGAAGAAAACGGCTTCATCACCGAGGAACAGGCCAATGCGGCACGCAAAGAAGAGCTGAAAGTCCGCTCCGGCGCCAGCAATGACCGCGTCCACGCCGAATACGTGACCGAAACAGTGCGCCAGTTGATGTTCAACCAATACGGCGATGAAACCTACACCCGGGGACTGAATGTGTACACCACGCTCAAGGCCGACGACCAGGACGCGGCCTATAAATCCCTGCGCAAGGGCTTGATGGACTTCGAACGGCGGCAGATCTACCGCGGCCCTGAAAAATTTGTCACCTTGCCGACCAAGGCCGACGAGCTGGACGATGCGATTGACGACGCTCTAACCGACCACCCGGATAACGGCGACGTGATGTCGGCCATCGTGTTGGACGCCAACCCCAAGAAAATTACGGCCGTGCGCCAAAACGGTGACGCAGTGGAAATCACCGGCGACGGGCTCAAGCCGGCCCAATCCGGCCTGTCCGACAAAGCCCCGCCTAATATCAAAATCCGTCGCGGTGCCGTCATCCGCGTCACCAAGACACCGAAGAACACCTGGGAAATCACCCAGCTGCCCGAGGTCGAAGGCGCTTTCGTGGCCCTGGACCCACGCGACGGAGCCATCAAGGCACTGGTCGGAGGCTTCGACTTCCAGAAAAACAAGTTCAACCACGTCACCCAGGCCTGGCGCCAACCCGGCTCCAGCTTCAAGCCTTTCATTTACTCCGCGGCGTTGGAAAAAGGCTTCACGCCAGCCACGGTGGTTAACGATGCACCGCTGTTCTTTGATGCCGGCGTGACTGGCGGCCAGCCCTGGGAACCCAAGAACTACGACGGCAAGTTTGAAGGCCCGATGCCTTTGCGCACCGCATTAGCCAAGTCGAAAAACATGGTATCCATCCGCATCCTGCAGGCAGTAGGAACACAAACCGCCCAGGAATGGATCACCCATTTCGGCTTCGAGGCAGAAAAGCACCCGGCCTACCTGACCATGGCACTGGGCGCGGGCTCAGTCACGCCCATGCAGATGGCCACGGCCTATTCGGTATTTGCCAACGGCGGCTACCGTATCAACCCCTGGCTGATTACCAAGGTCACTGACCAACGCGGCAAAGTGCTAGTAGAAACAAAGGCCCCTGGGCTGAACGAGGCCATGCGCGCCATCAGCCCGCGCAATGCATTCATGATGTCCAGCCTGCTCAATGAAGTCACGCTGCGCGGCACTGCCGCCTCGGCCCAGCGCATCTTGAAGCGCCCCGACGTATACGGGAAAACCGGCACCACCAACGACTCCATCGATGCCTGGTTCGCAGGCTACCAGCCCACACTCACCGCCATCACCTGGATTGGCTACGACACACCGCGCAACCTGGGCGCTCGCGAAACCGGCGGCGGGCTGAGCTTGCCTGTGTGGATCAGCTTCATGGAAAAAGCCCTTAGCGGCGTGCCTGTGGCCGAACTCGTGCCGCCCGAAGGCGTGACCAACGTGGGTGGGGAATGGTTCTACACCGAGTACAACCGCACCAGCGGGGTCTCCAGCCTGGGCCTGGACGACAAGGGAGCCGCTACCAATGGAGGCACGGCGCCCCCGGCACCGCCTGCGGCCGAGGAACGCAACCGCATCCTCGATCTGTTCAAGAACTGATCAGGCGGAGAACACCAGCGGCAGGCCAGCCTGCACGCTGGCATCACGCGACAGGCTGGCAAAAAATTCGCCCTGGCCTTTGGTATCTCTCCACTGATCGCTATCAAACTTGTAGTGATAGCCGCCCGACTTGGCGGCCATCCAGACCTCTTGCAGCGGTTTTTGCAGATTGATGATGATCTGGCTGCGGTTGGGGAAGGTCAGTGTCACCATGCCGCCGGTGCGCTGGTTGTCGATATCGGCGTCGGTACTGTCGTTGATGCGGTCGCAGCTAGCCTCCACTGCCTGGAGCAAAATTTCTGCGCGGTCCATGAACTCGGGGTCGGTCATACAATTTCGCCATGTTGAAGTTAAGCCAAATTCTAGTCAGACCCGTTGTTGCTACCGCCTGTATGGTGATTCTGGGCGCCTGCGGCCAGAAAGGTGACCTCTACCACCCAACCGAACCAGCCGCGGCCAAGCGCGCCACGCTGCCGCAAACACTGACGCCGGAGATCCTTAAACCGGCGGAAAAACCAGCATCCGCCCCCTGAAAACCGCAACTTAAAGTGTTTTGCCAGACAAGCTTGGATCTACAGGCCTGACCGCCAAAACACCTTGTATTTGCCATAGCCTTTGCCCTGCTGGCGCAACTAACATGGCACAAACTTTTTGCCTGATCATCCTATGACCTCCACGCCCCTGCCCGGCCAGCCCCATATTGCCTACCAAGACAACGTCCTCTGCGTGGAGGGCCAGTCGCTGACGGCGCTGGCGCATACCCACGGCACTCCCTTGTACGTGTACTCCAAAGCGGCGATGCTGGATGCACTGGCCGCCTACCAGCGCGGCTTTGCAGGGCGCAACGCGCAGATCTGCTATGCCATGAAGGCCAACTCATCCCTGGGCGTGCTGCAGGTCTTTGCCGAAGCGGGCTGCGGTTTTGACATCGTCTCCCAAGGTGAGCTGGAGCGCGTGTTGGCCGCAGGTGCTGTGCCGTCCAAGGTGATTTTCTCGGGTGTGGGCAAGACTCGGGCCGAAATGCGCCACGCCTTGCAAGCGGGTATTGGCTGCTTCAACGTGGAAAGCACGGCTGAACTGGAAGTGCTGAACGAGGTTGCCCTGTCCCAGGGGCTGCGCGCCCCCGTCAGCATCCGCGTGAACCCGAACGTGGACCCCAAGACCCACCCCTACATCTCCACCGGACTCAAAGGCAACAAGTTTGGTATTGCACACGAAGACACCCTCGCCACCTACCGGCGCGCCGCCAGCCTGCCCGGTCTGGAGGTGAAGGGCATTGACTGCCACATAGGCTCGCAGATCACCGAAGAAACGCCCTACCTGGACGCCATGGACCGCGTGCTGGACCTGGTGGACGCGATCGAAGCCGCCGGCATCCCCCTGCACCACATCGACTTCGGCGGTGGCCTCGGCATCAACTACCAGGGCGACACGCCCCCCGAAGCCGACGCGCTGTGGCACAAGCTGCTGGCCAAGCTGGACGCCCGTGGTTACGGCCAGCGCCAGTTGATGATCGAGCCAGGCCGCTCCCTAGTGGGCAATGCCGGTGTCTGCCTGACCGAAGTGCTCTACCTCAAGCCCGGCGAGCAGAAAAACTTCTGCATCATCGACGCGGCCATGAACGACCTACCCCGCCCCGCGATGTACCAGGCCTACCACCACATAGCGCCGGTCACACCACGCACAGAAGCCAGCACAACCTACGACGTGGTCGGCCCGGTGTGTGAAAGCGGCGACTGGATAGGCCGTGACCGCGATCTGGCAGTGCAGCCCGGCGACATGCTGGCGGTGCTGTCGGCCGGCGCCTACTGCATGAGCATGGCCAGCAACTACAACAGCCGGGGCCGCGCGGCAGAAATCCTGGTGGACGGCAACCAAGCCCACGTCATCCGCGCGCGGGAGACGATTGAAGACCAGCTGCGCCTGGAAAAGCGCATCGGTTAGTCGCTACATATTTAATAGCTACGCCCGCTGGGTGGATGAGCGGCGCAGCCCGATTTTCTTTATAAACTGCTGCACCCGCCAACCCAGCAATACCCCGATGATGGCGGCATAGACCGCCACTTCGGCAAAGTTGTGCTTGCCGGCTCGCATCCAGAAAAAGTGCAGCAGCCCCAGGCCGGCAATCAGATAGACCAGCTTGTGCAGCAACTGCCAGCGCTTGGCGCCCATGGCCTTGATGGCGCGGTTGAAGGATGTGGCAGCCAGCGGCGTCAGCAACACGAAGGCCAAGAAACCCACCAGGATGAAAGGCCGCTTGGCGATGTCATGCGCGATGTCGCCCACGTCAAAACCCATATCAAAGCCGCTGTAGCTCAGCAGGTGGAGCACGACGTAGAAATAGGCAAACAGCCCCAGCATGCGCCGAAACCTGGCCAAAGCGGGCCAATTGGCCATGGTGCGCAAGGGAGTTACTGCCAGCACGATGCAGATGAAACGCAGCGTCCAGTCGCCGGTGGAGCGGATCAGGTACTCGGCCGGATTCGCACCCAGGCCGTTGGTGAAAGCGCCGTAGAGCAGCCAGGCAAACGGTAGCAAACACAGAACGAACACCAACGGCTTGGCCGCCGGATGCAACAGCAACTTTTTCATGGCTGTGCCGCTCAGTAAAACTTCTTCAGGTCCATGCCGGCGTACAGCTGGCCGACCTGGGCCTCGTAGCCGTTGAACATCAGCGTCTTGCGCTTCTTGGCAAACAGGCCGTCTTCACCAATGCGCCGCTCGGTCGCCTGGCTCCAGCGCGGGTGGTCCACATCGGGATTCACGTTGGAATAGAAGCCGTATTCGTTGGAAGCGGCCTTGTTCCAGGCGGTTGCCGGCTGTTTGTCGGTGAAGCGGATCTTGACGATGCTCTTGCCGCTCTTGAAGCCGTATTTCCATGGCACGACCATGCGCACTGGTGCGCCGCTTTGATTGGGCAGCACCTCGCCGTACATGCCAAACGTCAGCAAGGCCAACGGATGCATGGCCTCGTCCAGGCGCAGGCCTTCTACGTAGGGCCACGACAACACGCGTGAACCCACGAAAGGCATGGTCTTGGGGTCAGCCAAGGTGACGAATTCCACATACTTGGCACTGCCCAAGGGCTCTACCGCCTTGATCAGCGCGCTGAGCGAATAGCCTACCCAGGGAATCACCATGGACCACCCCTCCACACAGCGCAAACGGTAGATACGCTCTTCCATGGGGCTGAGTTTGAGCAGGTCTTCCAGGGTGTACTTGGCCGGCTTTTTGACCATGCCCTCGATCTCGACCGTCCAGGGCTTGGTTTGCAGCGTGCCGGCGTTCTTGGCCGGGTCGGCCTTGTCGGTGCCGAACTCGTAGAAGTTGTTGTAGCTGCTGGCGTCTTTGTAGTCGGTGACCTTCTCCATCACCACCGCGCCCGCCACGGACGACTTGGCGCCCACCAGCGACGGCAGCTTGCCCCCACCTTGTCCAGCCCCCTGGGCCATCGCCTCACGCCCGGCCCAACCGGCCAAAGCGGCACCGGCGACGCCAGATGCCATCAGCTTGACCATGTCACGCCGGCCCTCGTAGATGCGCTGCGGCGTGATGTCGCTGGTAGTGGAATGGACGAAACCGTTAGCGCGGGACTTGATCAACATGGGGACTCCTTGGATACATGAGTATCAGTCGTCCGAGATGAAAAAACCTTACAAGGTTCCGTAGCTGTGCAATCCACTCAGGAACATATTCACGCCCAAAAAGGCAAAACTGGTCACGCCCAGACCGGCCAGCGCCCACCAGGCAGCGACCGTGCCGCGCAGCCCCTTCATCAGCCGCATATGCAGCCAGGCGGCGTAGTTAAGCCAGACGATCAAGGCCCAGGTTTCCTTCGGGTCCCAGCTCCAGTAGCCGCCCCAGGCCTCGGCCGCCCACAAAGCCCCCAGCACAGTGGCAATGGTGAAGAAGGCAAAACCGACAGCGATGGACTTGTACATCACGTCGTCCAGAATTTCCAAAGCGGGCAAGCGCGAAGCGATGCGCTTACGCCCAGCCAGGATGCCGCCCATGATGGCCGCCGAAATCGCGAAATACACCGCCCAGTAGCTGCCGCCTGCCTCCGCAGTGGTCTTGCGGAACACCAGCGGCATGAAGCACAGCACAATGCCCAACAGCCACAGCGGCGTAAGCTTGTGCCAACGGGTTTCCAGCGCCTGCTTCTTGACCAAATAAGCGAACGCCACCATGGCCGCCAACGAGAACGTGCCGTAACCGATGAAATTGGCCGGCACATGCAGCTTCATCCACCAGCTTTTCAGGGCGGGCACCAGAGGCTGGATTTCATGCGCTTCACGCACCACGGTGTACCAGAGCAGAAAGCCCACCGCCGCGCTGACCACCAGCATCACCATCGCCCCCAGCGCCCGGGTCTGGTACTGGGCCTCAAAGTACAGATAGAAGGTGGTCGTGAGCCAGCAGAACAACACGAACACCTCGTACAAATTGCTGACCGGGATATGGCCCACATCGGCACCGATCAGGTAACTTTCATACCAGCGCACCATGGTGCCCACCAGGGCCATGGTCACGGCGGCCCAGGCGATACGCGAGCCTATGGACTCCATGCTGGCGCTATTGCTACCCGAAGCCACCACGCCCAGCCAATAAAAAATGGTGGACATGAAAACCAGCACGCTCATCCACAGAATGGCCGACTGGCTGGACAAGAAATACTTCAACCAGAACACCGACTCCGAGCGCGGCAAACTGCCCTGCCCGTCCACCTGGTAGGACCAAATCGCCAGCAAGGACAAGGCGGCCACGGCCAGCATCAACACCCGCAAGGGGCGCCAAAACCAGCCCACCCAGATGGCGGCAGGCATGGCTGCCAGCAAGATACCTTTTTCATAGACATCCATAAAGCCCATATAGCGGCTGAACGCAAACAGACCACCTGCCAGCACCAGGGCGGCAAAAATCCAGTCCACAGGGTTACGGCGCGAGAAATATCCCTCGTTCAACTGGATGGTGGTGGGTGCGGTTGCTGTATTCATATTGATTCCTTGGCCCCAAGCAACTTGCTCTTGAGGTGGTCAAATTCGCGGTCACCGTCCATCGTCTTGCGGTTGGTGGACAACGCCATGGAAGCCTGCGTCTGGCCATCGCAGCTGCCGAGCCAGACCCATACGCGGCGTTCACGCACGTACAGCATGGCGAACACGCCCAGTATCAGGAAGGCGCAGCCAAGATACACGACTTTTTTACCGGGCGCGCGGGCCACCTGGAAGACACTGGCCTGTACTTGATGAAAGTCAAGCAATTCAAACACCATGGGCACGGGGTAGAGCTGCACATCGCTCAAAGCCAGCACCGCCTGCGTCATGAAACCCTGGTTTTTGGCGTCGGGCTCCAGGGGCGGCAGACCGGCCTTTTCCTGGCTGATCTGTGCCAGCTCGAACAGCACACCGTTCAGAATGCGCACCAGCACCTCGCCGGCCCGCGCTCGCTCGTCCTGCGGCACATTGGCTTCGATGAAGTCCGAGATGGCCTGCAAGCCACCGTTCGGCGTGCCCGCAGCCGTCGGCGCCTGGCTACCGGCGAACAAGGCCATGGCTCGGCCGGCAGAAACCATCAGCTGCTGTGCCAGTTCGGGCCGGCTGCGGTCTACCGCCTTGGCAGCGTAGCGCTGCACCGCCCGCTCACGCAGCACCGGGTCGGCCAACGCCGCACGCAAGCGCGTGAAGCCCTCCATGCTGTCTTGTGCATCGGCAGGAATGCGCAGGTAGCGGAAGGCATCAGCCGGATTCTCGCGCACGCCCAACAGAAAAGCCGG
>Ga0075366_10000395_pt1 | contig 20281 bp, 18 predicted proteins | sample EndMethybrTD3031_FD_72351 | JGI IMG/M metagenome (GOLD analysis project Ga0075366, IMG submission 72351) | Populus endosphere microbial communities from Tennessee, USA - Endosphere MetaG P. TD hybrid TD303-1 | ecosystem: Host-associated > Plants > Roots > Endosphere | place: USA: Tennessee...
TCCGAAGGCTTCTTCTTCAGCTTGATCTCCGTGGTGCAGTTCTGCGGCGAGACAAAGCACGCGTGGTCGCCGCGCATCTTGTAGGACGGCAGATAGCCGCCGCCGTGCGCGGCCAGCACCTTCAGGCCCGGGAACTTGTCGAGCGTTCCCTCAAAGATCAGGTGCTGCAGCGCGATCGTGGTGTCGAGCGGATTGCCGATGGTGTTCGAGAGCCAGCCGTTGCCCTTGAAGCGCTCGGCAAGCTGCGGCGTCGACTGCGGGTGAATGTACAGCACGCAGCCGAGCTCTTCCGCCTTCTTGAGCACCGGATGAAACTTCTCGCGCGCGAAGTCCTCACCGACGACACTGCCGCCGATGGCGGCGCCTTTCAGCCCGAGCTTCTTGACGGCGTGTTCGAGCTGCGTCACCGCGAGGTCCGGCGCCTGCATGGTGAGCGACGCGAACGCGCCAAAGCGGTCCGGCTTCGCTGCGCACAGTTCGGCGAGCTTCTCGTTGTTGACCTTGCAGATCGCCTCGGCGACCTCGCGCGGCTTGCGATACCAGAACGGATTGATCGACAAAATCTCCATGTCGATCGCCATCGCGTCCATTTCCTTCAGGCGCTGCTCGATGACGATGAAGTGCTCCTTCACGCCCTTCACCGGCGGCGGCACGTTCTTGGCGTCCTCGCCCATCAGGTCGATCGCTTCCTGGAAGAAGCAGTGCGCGTGGCTGTCGATGGTCTTGATCTTCTTGCCCTTGACCATCACGGGCAGCCGCGCGGGCTTGGCTTGTGCGTGCGCTTCGAACGGCAGTCCGCAGCCGCAGAAGACGAGCCCTGCGAGCGAGCCCGCACCTCTCAGGAAATTCCTGCGCGTGGTCATGTCGCCTCCTCCCGGATTCTGTATGCGGGTCGTGCGCCCGCTGCGAGAGATTGGACGCCGGACGCTGAGTTTCATCAAGAGCGCAATGCGCAACGCGCGAGAACAATTTCGCGATTGGCGGATGGTGAAAGTTGAGCGCGGTGCTCGCCCGTCATTGCGAGCGAAGCGAAGCAATCCAGGGCCGAGTGCTCCGCTCTGGATTGCTTCGGCGCTGACGCGCCTCGCAATGACGAAGAAGAGGTAGCGACTCGCTCACCTCGAAAATTCTCGACCCAGACCATTGACTATAGTCATAGGATAGAATACATAGCGCGCACCTCGTCCACCGAGGGGCGCTGTCATGAGGCGTCGTGATGGTGGGACGAACCGGAAGGGCGCTGGAGATGCGGCGCCTGATCCGGTGGCTAAAGCGGGACTTGTCCCGCGTCTTAGCTGGTGCGGTGCCTGCGGCGCGGTCTCGCAAACCGCGTCCCGGGCGGCTTCGGACCCGCTCTTGGGACACTACGGTCCCTGTGCGAGGATCTCGCTGACGGCCCGAGTTCATCACGGGCACGCAAACGCGGACCGAGGCTGAGGCATTGGCTGCCATGCCGGTGCCGAGCGCCGCGACGGAGCGCCGGAAGGCGAGCCCGCCCCGACAGCGCGGGCGCCGCACCTCCGATAACGGTGCGGCTTTCTACACGAAGCGTCTTTCGGCGCTCCGTCTCCCTCACTTTCACCTCAGGCGCAGTCCGCGCGCCACGACAAGCGGAGGCGGAGCCGTGGCTGTTTGAAAATTTGAATCGGCAAATTGAGCGACGCGCGAGCCGCGAGCGCGGACTTACCCTCTCCCCTTGTGGGAGAGGGTGGCGAACGAAGTGAGCCGGGTGAGGGGTTTTCTTATCCCGAACTTCAGCGCCCCCTCTCCCCGCCGCTGCGCGGCGACCCTCTTCCCAAGGGGAGAGGGGAAAGAAAGAACGCCCGCCCCTCAGCTCTTCTCTGCCACGCGCTCGAGCTTCTTGCTGAGCACCCATGACAGCCCGAGGAACAGCACGAGCATCACGACGCCGAGGGTGGAGGAGGCATCGTTCATGACCTTCTCGGACAGTTGCCCGAACGCATAGCCGGCCCCGACGACCGTGCAGGCCCACAGGCCCGCCGCGACGAAGTTGAGCGCGAGGAACGTCGACCACGGCAGGTTCGACATCCCGTAGGCGAAGGCGGCAACGCCGCGAATGCCGTGTGGAAAGCGATGCAGCAGGATCATCCAGACGTAATGCTTGTTCGCGAGCCGGGTCACGATGCCGATCATGCGCTCAAGGCTCGGGAACGTGCCCAGCCAGCGTGTGCCGAATTTGCGGGCGATCCAGAAGCGGACGACGTCACCCGCGAAGCTGCCGAGCCAGGCGGCCGTGAGCACGCCGCCTAAGGTCAGCACGCCGGAGTGGGCCGTGTAGCCGGCGAACAGGATCATCAGCAGGCTGTGCGAGCCCGCGAACGCAAAGATGAAGCTGTAGGCCGCCTGGCCGTGCTGGCGGATGAGGTCGAGGAACGAGGCCAAGTCGGTCGGGAACATCATCATGGCGCCTGCGATAGCACTCTCCCGGGGGTCCGGAAAATGCGGCATTCGCGCAAGGTTAAGACGGCCGGTCAGGCTCGGCCGGTCCGGGCGTGGCCGGTCAGGATTTGTCCGTTCCGTCGAACTTGACGCCCGCGACGGTGGCGAACTGCCACACCTTGATGCAGTTGCGCCGCACATGACCGTCGCGGGACAGCGAAAGCATGAACGTCCGCGGCAGGTCGATCTCCTGTTCCAGCTCGATCTGGGCGCCGCCGGCCGACACATTGCGCAGCGTGCACGGCGCGATCGACTTGCCGTGATGATCGTAGATCATCCCTTCGACAGTGATCGGCTGGCGCTTGGTGGCACGGTTGTTCGAGGCCATGGCCAAAATCCAGCACGCCGCGATTACCCCGGGGTTAAAGCGCGCGCACAATCAGCAATCTTCCGGACACCGCCTGCGTGCAAGTTGTACCACCCATGCGCCCCGCGCCTGCCCTCCGCGCCGCCGCATGCTATGCCTGCCGTCAAGGGAGAAACGCATGGCTCAAGACACGTTCGACTTTGCTCCGCTGCTGCCCGCCGGATCGCCGCCTCCGGCGGTGCGCTGGAACGGGCTCGCCAAATACCACTTCATCGGCGGCAACAATGACGGCGATCAGGTGCCGATCGAAGGACTGAAGGCGGCGGCCGATGCCGTGCTGACACGCGAGGGGCACACGCTCGGAACCTACAATGTCGGCCACGGCCCGCTCGGCTACCGCCCGCTGCGCGAGTTCCTCGCCGGCAAGCTCAAGCGCGATGCCGGCATGGCGGTCAGCGCCGACGACATCCTGATTGTTTCCGGCTCGCTGCAGGCGTTCGACCTCATCCACGGCGCCCTGCTCGAACGCGGCGACACCGTCATCTGCGAACGCGACACGTATGAAGGCATGCTGAACCGCTACACGCGCGGCGGCATCAATGTCGTGGGTATTCCGCTCGACGACGGCGGCATGCGCATGGATGCGCTCGCTGCGGCGCTCGCCGACTGCAAGGCGCGCGGCACCCGGCCGAAATACATCTACACGATCCCAACCGTGCAGAACCCGACCGGCACCATCATGAGCGTGGAACGGCGTACCGAACTGCTGCGGCTTGCCGCCGAATACGGCGTGCCGGTGTTCGAGGACGACTGCTACTCCGACCTGGTGTGGACCGGCGAGCGCCCGCCCGCGCTCTACGCGATGAGCAAGCGAGCCGACGTGATCCACATCGGCTCGTTCTCGAAGTCGATCGCGCCCGCGCTGCGCGTCGGCTTCCTCGTCGCGCCTTGGACGATCATGTCGCGCATGCTGCCGCACAAGATCGATGCGGGTTCGGGCTCGCTCGAGCAGATGATGCTCGCCGAATATTGCATGCCGCATTTCACGAGCCATGTTCCGGCGCTGCGCAAGGGCCTGCGCGCCAAACTCGAAACCCTGATGGAGTCGCTGAACGAGCACTTCGGCACGGCGGCCGAGTTCGACGACCCGAAGGGCGGCATCTTCCTGTGGGTGAAGCTGCCCGATACCGTCGACACGATGAAGCTGCGGCAGGCCGCCGCGAAGGAAGGCGTCGCGATCAATCCGGGGCCGGAGTGGTCGACCGACGCGAAGTATGCCGGCTGCCGGATGCGCATCTGCTTTGCGAGCCCCTCGCATGAGCAGATCCGCGAAGGCATCGCGGTGTTGGCCGACGTGTGCCGCCGCGAGTTCGGCGTGCCGACGCGCAGCGGCAACGTCGAGAAGGTGCGGGCGTAATGTACGTCACCGTAAACGGCGCGAAACTGTTCTTCGACGTGGAGGGCCTGAGCCACGTGCCGGACGGCCCGTGCATGCGCGAGAAGCCGACGCTGCTGCTGCTGCACGGCGGCCCCGGCTTCGACCACTCAATGTACAAGCCGCACTTCTCGGCGATGGCCGACATCGCGCAGGTGATCTACCTCGATCATCGCGGCAACGGGCGGAGCGAGGGCACGCTGGGCCGGGACAATCTCCCGCAGTGGGGCGACGACGTGAAAGGCTTCTGCGATGCGCTCGGCATCGAAAGCCCGATCGTCTACGGCGCGTCGTTCGGCGGCTTCGTGGCGCAGTCCTATGTGACGCGGCATCCGGAGCACCCCGCCAAGGTCGTGCTCACCAGCACGGCGGCGCATATCGTGTTCGAGGAAATCTTCAAGGCGTTCGAGCGCGTCGGCGGAAAAGAAGCGCGCGACATCGCCGAACCCTACTGGCTCGAACCCACGATGGAACGTCGCATGGCGTATCTGGAAAAGTGCTTCCCGCTCTACATCACGCGGGCAAAGCGCGACCCGGATGCGCTCAAGCGCGCGATCCTGCGGCACGATGTCGGGCTCACCTTCAACGGCCCGAACAACGAGCAGGGCCAGATGGACTTTCGCGAGGGGCTTACGCGCGTGCAGTGCCCGGTGCTGGTGATGGCGGGCGACATGGACCCGATCATGCCGATGCCGTTCAGCGAGACCATCGTGAAGTGCCTGCCGCCGCAGCTCACGCGCTTCGAGCGCTTCGCGGGCGCCGGCCACGGCGTCGTGCCGGACGATCCGGAGAAAGCGTTCCGGGTGCTGCGGGAGTTTATCCTCGCGTGAGTGCACTACTCGGCGGCGGTCGCCTTCGGGCCAAAGCCGAGCTCCGCGAAAATCTCGTCGTTGTGCTCGCCGAGCCCCGGCGGCGGGGTCTCGATGCTCGGCCCGCCATGCGCGAACTTGAACGCCGCGAGCGGCACGCTGAAAGCTCCGTCGACGCCCGTCGCGCCCGCGTGCTTGTGCAAAATCCCACGCGTCGCGATCTGCGGGTCCGCCACCGCCTCGCCCATGGTGCGCACGCGGCACGCCGGCACGTGGTTCGCCTGCAAATAGGTTTCCCACTCGTCCGCCGTACGGGTGAGCATGATGGCTTCGAGCAACGCGATCTCGCGGGCGTGGTCGGCGTCGCGCTCGTCGTTGTTCTTCTTGACCATCTCGGGATGACCGAGGAGGAGCCACAGGCGCTTCTGCTGGCGCACGTTGCTGGCGCCGAGCATCACGATGCCGTCCTTGGTCTGAAACGCGCCGTTGGTGGCGTGCGGATGGCGGTTGCCCTTGGGCTTGGGGTGCACGCCGTTGCGCAGGTAGCCGGTGAGATGCGAGCTCATCAGGATCATCGCGACATCGAGCATCGCCATATCGATGCGCTGGCCCTTGCCGGTCTTCTCGCGCTGGAACAGCGCGGCCGAGAGCGCGAAGGCGCCGGACATGCCGGTCGCGTAATCGACCGCCGGCGAACCGAACTTGATCGGGTTGACCTCCTTGGTGCCGGTCATCGCCATGATGCCGGAGGTCGCCTGAATGACGTGATCGTAGGCGGTCTGTTGGCCGCGCGGGCCGTCCTGCCCGAACGCCGAGAACGATGCGTAGATCAGCCGCGGGTTGATCTTCGCGAGATCCTCGTAGCCGAGGCCGAGCGCCTCGAACGCTCCGGGGCGATAGTTCTCGACGAACACGTCGGCGGTCTTCACCAGCGCTTTCAGGATTTCGCGGCCGCGCTCGGTCTTGAGATCAAGCGCGATGGCGCGTTTGTTCGAGGCCTGCGTGAGGAACCCGGTGCCCATGTGGGCGTGATTGAGCACGTTGTCGGTGCCCATCACGCGGCTCTGGTCGGGATCGTTCGGGTCGTCGACCTTGATAACGTCGGCGCCGAGCACCGCGAGCTGATAGGCGGCAAACGGACCGGCCAGCACGTGCGTCACGTCGATGACGCGGATTCCCTCGAACGGCCGCATGGCGCTCTCCCTTTGCGTTGTTGGCCTGAGAATGGCACGCTTTGTGGCTGGCTTGAACCGCGTCCGAGGCAGAGATGTACGACGAAAAATTCATGCGCCGCGCGATCGAACTCTCCGCGCAGGCGATTTCCACGCCCGGCGCACGGCCCTATGGCGCGGTGGTGGTGAAGGATGGCCAGATCGTCGGCGAGGGCTTCAACCAGTCGGGCACGAATTTCGACCCGACCTCGCACGGCGAGGTGGAAGCCGTGCGCGACGCCTGCCGCAAGCTGAAGACGACGGACCTGTCGGGGACGGAATTGTATTCGTCCTGCGAGCCCTGCCCGCTCTGCGTCTCGGCAATGATGATCGTCGGGATCGGCAAGCTCTACTACGCGGCAACGCTCGAACAATCCGGCCGCGTCATGCCACGCGGAAAGGTGCCGAGCATCGACGTGCTGAGGCGTGAGAGTTCACTCGCACCCGCTGCGCGCGCGATGCCGTCCGAGCAGAAGCTCGACGGCGAGGCGGTGGCAGTTCTGGAAGCCTGGGCGAAGAAGCACGCCTGACGCGCTACTCCGCCGCTTTCAGCACGGGCGCCTGACCGGAGCGGAACTGCTCCAGCAGCGCCGCCTCGTCGGCCTTCGCGGCGGTCAGATGCCGCGCCTTGACGTGGCCGAAGCCGCGGATCTTCTCCGGAATATTCGCAAGTCCGACGGCCACGGCGTGGTTGTCGGGCGTAAGCTTGACCATAATTTCGGCGAGCAGCGCGGCGTAGTCATCGATCAGCTTGCGCTCGGTGCGGCGCTCCTCGGAATAGCCGAAGATGTCGAACGGCGTGCCGCGCAGGCCCTTGAACTTCGCCAGCAGGCGGAAGGCGGGCAACATCCACGGACCGAAGGTCATCTTCTTCGGCACGCCGGTGACCTTGTCCTTAGCGGCGAGCAGCGGCGGCGCGAGGTGGAACTTGAGGGTGAGGTTGTCGCCCGCGACCTCGTTCTTGACCTGCGCGAGGAACGACGGCTCGGCGTAGAGCCGCGCGACCTCGTACTCGTCCTTGTAGGCCATCAGCTTGAACAGATAGCGCGCGACCGCGTCGGCAAGGCCGCTCTTGCCCGGCGCCTTCGCGGCTTCGGCCGCCTTCACCTGATCGACCAGCGCCTTGTAGCGCGCCGCATAGCTGGCGTTCTGATAGTCCGTCAGGAACGCAACACGGCGCGACACCATCTCGTCGAGCCCCTGCGACAGCCGCCGGGCGTCGCTCGCGGCTTCCGGCGCGGGCTTCACCAGCGCCTCGACGCTCGTGGCGTCAAAGGCCGCGCGGCGCCCGAACCGGAACGCCGCCAGATTCATCGGTACGGCCTCGCCGTTCAGCTCGATCGCCTTCTCGATCGCTTCCGCCGAGAGCGGCAGCGCGCCGAGCTGATACGCGTATCCGACCATGAAGATGTTGGCGCCAATCGAGTTGCCGAGCAGCGCGGTCGCAAGGCGGGTCGCATCGACGAAATTGGTCTTCTCGGCGCCCGCGGCCGTGCGAATCGCGCGCTTCAGGCGCTCGGTCGGCAGCGAGAAGTCGGCGTTGCGGGTGAAATCGCCCGGCAGGATCTCGGCGGTGTTAATGACCATCGTGGTCGCGCCGAGCTTGGCGGTGGACAGCACCTTCTTGTTGCCGACGACGACCATGTCGCCGCCGAGCACAAGATCGCACTCGCCGGCTGCGACGCGAATCGCGTGGATGTCCTCGGGCCTGCGGGCAATGCGGATGTGGCTGTAGACCGCGCCGCCCTTCTGCGCGAGGCCGGCCTGATCGATGATGCCGATGCCCTTGCCTTCAAGGTGCGCCGCCATGCCGAGCACGCCGCCGATGGTCACGATGCCGGTGCCGCCGACGCCGGTCACGATGATCGAAAACGGCGTTGCGATCTCCGGCTGCTTCGGCTCGGGGAGCGCGGGCAGATCGGCTGGCGCGTCGACCCCCTTGCCGCGCTTAAGCTTCGCGCCCTCGACCGTGACGAAGGACGGACAGAAGCCCTTCAGGCAGGAGAAGTCCTTGTTGCAGGACGACTGGTCGATGGTGCGCTTGCGGCCCCATTCGGTGTCGAGCGGCTGCACCGACACGCAGTTCGACTGCACGCCGCAGTCGCCGCAGCCTTCGCAGACGAGCTCATTGATGATGACGCGCTTCTCGGGGTCCGGGAACTGCCCGCGCTTGCGGCGGCGGCGCTTCTCGGCCGCGCAGGTCTGGTCATAAATCAGGACCGAGAGCCCGGAGACGTCGGCAAGGCCGGTCTGCACTGCCATCAGGTCGTCGCGGTGATGGATCGTCAGGCCGGGTGGCCAGTCGGAATTCTTCGGGTATTTCCACGGCTCGTCGGTCACGACGACGATCTTCTTGGCGCCTTCGGCGGCGACCTGCCGCGCGATGATCTGCACCGTGAGGCCACCATCGTTGCGCTGGCCGCCGGTCATCGCGACAGCGTCGTTGAACAGGATCTTGTAGGTGATGTTGACGCCCGAGGCCGCGGCGGCGCGGATCGCCAGATAGCCGGAGTGATTGTAGGTGCCGTCGCCGAGGTTCTGGAACACGTGCTTGCGCTTGGAGAACGGCGCCTCGCCGATCCAGTTCGCACCCTCGCCGCCCATGTGGGTCCAGCCGAGCGTGTTGCGGTTCATCCACTGCGACATGAAATGGCAGCCGATGCCGGCGTAGGCGCGCATGCCTTCCGGCACGACCGTCGAGGAATTGTGCGGGCAGCCGGAACAGAAGTACGGCGTGCGTCCCGACACGTCGGTCATGGCGGCGACCGCGCTCTGCCCCTGTTTCAGCTTCGAGACGGTGTTGGCAATGTCCTGCACCTGTCCGCGCCGCAGGATCCGGTCGCCGATCGCAATCGCGATGTCGTGCGGCTCGAGCGCGCCCTTCACGGGGAACAACCAGGCGTCGTTCTCGTCGCGCTTGCCGACGACCACCGGCGGATTCGGCAGGCCATAGAGCTCCTCACGCACCTGCACTTCGATCAGCGAGCGCTTCTCTTCCACGCAAATGATGAGGTCGAGGCCTTCAGCGAAGCTCTTGAGTTCCTCCCGCGAGATCGGCCACGGGCAGGCGACCTTGAACAACCGGATGCCGAGATCGTTGCATCGCACCTCGTCGATGCCGAGCTGATCGAGCGCCTGGCGCACATCCAGATAGCTTTTGCCGACCGTGATGATGCCGATTTTGGCGTTCGGCCCGCCCGACGTGATGATCTTGTTGAGCTTGTTCGCCTTGATGAAGGCGAGCATGGCGTCGCGCTTGTAGTCGTGCAGGCGCGCTTCCATGTCGAGAATGCCGTCGACGAGGCGGATGTTCAGCCCGCCGGGCGGCATCTTGAACTCGTTCTCGGACGGAATGACGACCTTCACGCGATCGAGCGAGGCGTCGACCACGGCCGTCGACTCGACGGTCTCGTGCATGCATTTCAGCGCGACCCACGTGCCGCAGAAGCGCGACATCGCCCAGCCATACTGCGCGTAGTCGATGATCTCCTGAACGCCCGCGGGGTTCAGGATCGGGATCATCACGTCGACGAAATGGAATTCGGACTGGTGGGCGGTGGTAGAGGATTCCGCCGTGTGGTCATCGCCCATCAGGGCGAGGACGCCGCCGTGCTTGGACGAGCCGGCGAAGTTGGCATGGCGGAAGACGTCGCCGGTGCGGTCGACGCCCGGACCCTTGCCGTACCACATGCCGAAGACGCCGTCGTACTTGCCCTCGCCGCGCAACTCGGCCTGCTGGGTGCCCCACACGGCGGTGGCGGCAAGGTCCTCGTTCAGCCCGCTCTGGAAGACGACGTTATGCTGGTCGAGGTGCGGCTTGGCGCGCATGAACTGCTGGTCGAGCCCGCCAAGCGGCGAGCCACGGTAGCCGGAGACGTAGCCCGCGGTGTTGAGCCCGGCGCGCTTGTCGCGCTCCTGCTGCATCAGCGTCGCGCGGATCAGCGCCTGATAGCCGGTGACAAAGACGCGGCTCTGCGTCAGGTCATATTTGTCGTCGAGAGTGACGTTCTTGAGCGTCATTGCGCGGGCCTCCGCGACGTATTGTGACCCCGCCGCTGCGCCGCCAACAAGGTCATAACGTTTCCAATGCCCAATCTAGGCACCCACTCGACGGAATAAAAGGGTCAGCAATGCTGACACTTCGGCCCGACCCGGTCAATTTCGTTCCTTGCTGGGATGCCAGCAAGAAATTGCATTGTGCGCCTCATGCACGAAATTTGGCGCAACGCAGCAAGGCACAGCGCTCATGCCTTCACCAGTTCGCCGATCTTTCGGGCCAGCTCCTCGAGTGTGAAGGGCTTGGAGAGCAAGGTCACGTCCGGATCCAGCATGCCGTTGTGCACGATGGCGTTGCGCGTATAGCCGGTGGTGTACAGCACCTTGAGCTTGGGCAGGCGCTCCAGTGCGGCCTCGGAGAGTTTTCGGCCATTCATGCCCGGCATCACCACATCGGTAAACAGGATCGCGAGATCGGGCTCAGCGTCAATGACCTCCAGGGCGCTCTCGCCACTGTCAGCCTCCAGCACGCGATAGCCGAGGTCGCGCAGCGCATCGCAGGTATAGCGGCGCACGCCTTCCTCGTCCTCGACCACCAGAACGGTCACGCTCCCGTCGTTGAGCGGCAGCACGCCACGATCCGGCGCGGCCCGCACGGACTCCACGGCGCCGAAGTAACGCGGGAGATAGATCTTGACGGTCGTGCCCTCGCCTTCCTCCGAATAGATCTTCACGTGGCCGCCGGACTGCTTCACGAAGCCGTACACCTGGCTCAGGCCGAGGCCGGTGCCGACGCCGCTTTTCTTCGTGGTGTAGAAGGGGTCGAACGCCTTCTCCATCACGTCGCGCGGCATGCCGGCGCCAGTATCAGTGACCGCCAGCATGACGTATTGGCCGGCCGGCACGCCCGAGTGTCCAGCCGCGTAGTGATCGTCGAGATGGGCATTTGCGGTCTCGATTGTGAGCTTGCCGCCACCCGGCATGGCGTCCCGCGCGTTCACCGCGAGATTGAGCACGGCATTCTCAAGCTGGTTGCTGTCCGCGTGGATGCGCCAGAGCCCGCCCGCGAGCACGGTCTCGATCTTGAAGGCTTCGCCGAGGGTGCGATGCAGGAGTTCCGACATGCCGGCAATCAGCTTGTTGGCATCGACCGGCTCCGGCGACAACGGCTGCTGGCGGGCGAAGGCGAGCAGGCGCTGTGTCAGCGCGGCGGCGCGGCGGCCGCCCTCCTGTGCGCCCGTGAGGTACTGGTCGATCTGCGTCACGCCCTTGGCGAGACGGCGTTTGGCCAGATCGAGATTGCCGAGCACGACCGCGAGCATGTTGTTGAAGTCGTGCGCGATGCCTCCGGTAAGCTGGCCGATCGCCTCCATCTTCTGCACCTGACGCAGCGTATCCTCGGCCTTCTCGCGCTTGCTCATCTCCTCGACGAGTTCGTGGGTGCGCTCGGCCACCATGCGTTCGAGCGAGCCCGAGAGGCGCCGGAGTTCCTCGATCGCCTTGTCACGCTCGCGTTCGCGCTGCGTCAGCGCGGACGAAGCACCGGCAAGTGCATCGCCCACGGCATTGATCTCGGCGACTGGCATGCGGCGGGCGGGCAGCGGCTCGCCGCGACCAAGCTGCGCAGCCGTTGCGGTCAGCGTCTGCATCGAGCGCGCAAGCCGTCCGCCGACGAAATATGCGAGCAGCAACGCCAGAATCGTCAGCAGCACGCCGAGCGCGCTGAGGGCCAGGAACGCCTCGCGCAGATTGGCCCGGATCACGGCTTCCGGGACCGCGACATAGACGATCCAGTCCGAAGAGTTGCCGCGCGTGTAGGCGGTTCGCACGGCTTCGCCGCTCGAGTTGGTACCGGTCCAGATGCCACTGCCGGCACGGGTGCGCTCGACGAAATCCGGGACCGCTGGCGTCCCGACCAACTCGGCAAAGCGTTCGCTGCGCGCCATGATCTTGCCGTTACGGTCCACGATTCCGGCACGGCGCGGCCCGTTGAGGTTTTCCTTCAGCAGCACTGCAAGCCGCTCGAGCGGAAGACTCAGGTTGAGCAGGTACACGACGCTGTCACCCACGATCACGGGCGCCGTGATGGTGAACAGCGGCTCCTGCGCCACCGCGCCGACGATCACGCCCGAAATGTATGGCCGCCGTGTCTGGATGACCTGCTTGTCGCCTTCGAGCGGCTCGGCCGGGAGTGGGTCGCCGAACGGACGGCGCGTGTTCAGCAACTGCCGGCCATCAAGATCGCGCAACAGGACATGCACGCCCGCGATGCCACGCACACGTTGTGCTTGCCGATAGAAGCTCGCGAGATCGCGCTCGGCGAGACGATCGGACGTCGCGAGCGTCTGCGCGGTGAATTCGAGCCCGGCCAGATCGCGATCGATCGCCAGCGCGAGCTGCTGCGCATCCGACTGCAAATCGCCGTCGATCCGCGTTTGTTCGGCGCCGTAATAGCGGAAATACAAAATGCCAGAGAAGACGAGAACCGGCAGCAAGATCGCAAGCGTCAGCAGAATCAGATAGCCCCGGATCGTAAGCCGGGCTCCCAGATCATCTTGCCGTTTCCACATGACCGGGCGAGTCTCGCGCGCAGTGACGCGCTGATCCTACAACAGGCTCGACCGAAAACAGCAAGACCTCACTGCCGTATCTGAACGGAACTCTGCGGCGGGCCGGCAAGCCGCCGGCGCATGGTTAAGACAATGGCCCGACTCGCGCCGCCCGCGCGTCGTCATGCGTTGGCGCTCGAACGCGCCGACACCCTTGCATACCAGCGCCGCATGTTCGTGCATTCGTCAGGCACGCCGAGCTTCGCCCTGCCGGCGAGGTCGATCAGCACCAGTGTGGAGATGTCGGCGATGGTGAAGCGGTTTCCGGCGACGAAGTCACGGGTCGCCAGTCGCGCGTCCATATCGTGAAAAAAGTTTCCCAAGCGGGCGCGGCCCCGTTCGGCGAGTTCCGGAATTTGCTCGTAGTCATACGGGCCCGGAAGCGCGCGACCCTTGAGACCTTTGGCGACGTTGCGAAACGCGTCCATTGCGGCAAGGAAGCCGTCGCGCTCGATCTGACGGTTGAGCGCGATCACGATTGCGCGCTCCTGCGGCGTCGTGCCAATGAGTGCCGGCTCGGGATGAAGCTCCTCGATGTAGCCGCAGATCGCAACCGCGTCCGCGATCACGGTGCCGTCGTCGAGTTGCAGCGCTGGCACGGTGCAGTCCGGATTGATCGTGCGGAAAGCCGGGCTGAATTGTTCGCCATTGCGCAGGTCGACCTGCACGGTCTCGATGCTCACACCCTTCTCGGCGAGGAAGATGCGCACGCGCCGTGGGCTTGGGGCGGTCGTGCAATCGTAGAATTTCATAGAGTTCCTCCGGCGCCGCTCAGCTTGCTGTAGTATCGTTGCCGCTTCCAGCACAAATCGCGAGGCATCATGGCCCCATTCGATCCTGTTTCCGCCGCGATCGGCGGCGCACTCATCGGCCTCGCGGCGATGCTGATGATGATGCTGAGCGGCCGTGTCGCGGGCATTTCCGGCATCGTCGGAGACCTGCTCGGCGGCAGCGACATCGCCTGGCGGATTGCCTTCATCGCCGGGCTGATCGCTGCCCCGCTGGTCCTTGCCGCGGGCGGACGAACACTCAGTGCTCCCGCGATGCCCGGCATTGTCGTTGTCGTGATCTCCGGCCTGCTGGTCGGTTTCGGCACGCGGCTCGGCAGCGGCTGCACCTCGGGCCACGGCATCTGCGGCATCGCGCGTTTCTCGCCACGCTCGATCGCCGCAACGTTCACCTTCATGGTGGTTGCGATCCTCGTGGTTGCGATCACACGCCACGCCTGGTGAGGCCAGCATGCCGATCCTTGCTGCGTTCATCTGTGGCTTCATCTTCGGCGCCGGCCTTGTCGTCTCGGGCATGACGGACACCAGCAAGGTGCTCGGCTTTCTCGATGTACTCGCGATCCCGAAAGGTGGCTGGGACCCGACCCTCGCCATCGTGATGGCGGCCGCGCTCGCGGTCGCCGTGCCCGGCTTCGCGCTTGCGCGGCGGCGTGGCCGGCCTGTGCTCGCCGAGGCGCTCGCGTGGCCGACGCGCCGGGATATCGACCGCCCATTGATCGCAGGCGCGGCGCTGTTCGGTGCGGGCTGGGGTCTGGTCGGGCTGTGTCCGGGGCCAGCGATTGCGAACGCCGCGACGCTTGCCCCGAAAGTGCTGATCTTCGCAGCCGCGATGATCGCCGGGATGCTGGTGTATGACGTTTGGAGGCGGCGCGAGGGCGCCGCGCCTCGGCCAGCCGTCGACGGATAGCTCAGGCGCCCGCGATCGTCAGCACCTGCCCGCCGTCCACCACCACCGTGCTGCCGGCCATGAATGCCCCCGCGTCGGAGCACAGGAGCAGCAGCGCACCCTCAATATCCTTCGTTTCGCCGAAGCGTCCAGCCGGAATGTTGCGCGTCATGTCGGGCCGGCTCTTGAGGTACTCGTCGTTGATCTCGGTCACCACGAAGCCCGGGGCGATCGCGTTCACCCGCACGCCACGATAGGACAGCTCGACAGCCAGCGCTTTCGTGAGCTGCACGACGCCCGCCTTCGCGACCGAATACGCCGCAACGCCCTTCGCAACGTTGTAACCAAGGATCGACGCAATGTTGACGATCGCGCCGGGCTTCTTGGCGGCGATCATGCGTTTGGCGGCCTCCTGCGCCCAGTAGAGCACCGCGTCGAGATTTGTGCCCATCACGCTGCGCCACGTCTCCTGGGGCATCTCGTGCACGCGATCGGCATGGGTGATGCCGGCATTGTTGACGAGGATCGTCACGGTGCCGAAGGCCCTCTCGGCCGCGTCGAAGGCGCGCTTCATGGCATCGCGGTCCAGCACGTCGGCCTCGGCCACGATCGCCTGCCCGCCCGCGGCCTCGATCTTCGCTTTTAACGCTTCGAGCCGCGCTGCGCGGCGCGCGACCAACGCGACCTTCGCGCCGTTCTCGGCCAGGACTTCGGCAAAGTGCACGCCCAGCCCGCTCGACGCGCCGGTGACCAGCGCGACGCGCCCGGTGATGTCGAAGAGTTCTGCGGCTTTCATCTCGGACGCTCCCTGCCCTTATTCTTGCGCACGATCTGATCCGAAAACCGGGCTCCACTTTTCGGGATCATGCGCCCCCATACAGCATCCGCGGCAGCGCCGTCGCAAGCCCCGTGGCGAACCACAGAACAAGCAGTGCGAAAAGCTGGATCACAACGAACGGGATGATACCGATGTAGATGTGCCGCGTCGTGATCTCCGGTGGCGCGACGCCACGCAGGAAAAACAGCGTCGGCCCGAGCGGCGGGTGCATGTAGGAGGTCTGCAGGTTCACCGCCATCATGATGCCGAGCCAGATCGGGTTGATACCCTCCATTGCAAGCAGAGGTGGCGCCACGATCGGCACGACCACGAAGATGATCTCGAAGGCGTCCATCACGAAGCCGAGCAGGAACATCGCGATCATCACGACGAGGACCGCTCCACCAGCCCCGCCCGGCAGTCCGGACAACGCGCGATGCACCATGTCGTCGCCACCGAGGCCGCGAAACACGAGCGAGAACAGCGTGGCGCCGATCAGGATCGTGAAGATCATCGATGTCATCTGCGTGGTCTTGGTGACGGTCGGCGTCAGGTAGCCGGCGCGCCAGACCTGCCAGACCGCGAACACGAGCGCCGCGGCGGCGATGAAGATCAGCACCGGCAGCGGCGTGACGCTCACTGCGCTGCCGGGCCTCACGCGCGTCACCATCAGCAGGGCGAGCACCACAATGCACAGCGCAGCCGGCCAGCGCGGCACGCCCTCGATGCGCAGGGCCGCAAGCAGGATCGCGCCGACCGCGCCGACCGCGGCGGCCTCGGTCGGCGTCGCAAGTCCGATCAAGATCGAACCGAGTACCACCACGATCAGCAGCACCGGCGCGATCAGCGCCCGCGTCACGGCGCGCGCGAGCGCAAGCCCGTGTAGCGCGGCGGGATCGGGCGGGATCGGTGGCACGGCAGCGGGCCGCACGATCGCGACCACGATCAGGAACAGGATATAGAGCGCGACAAGCATCAAACCCGGTCCGATCGCGCCCGCGAACAGGTCGCTGACCGAGATCGAGTCCGGCGCGAAATTGCCCTTGGCGAGCTGCGCGGCCTGGAACGAATTGTTGAGCTGGTCGCCGAGCAGCACCAGCACGGTCGCGGGCGGGAGAATTTGCGCAAGCGTGGCGGTGGCGGCGACTGTGCCGGCTGCGAGGCGCTTGTCGTAGCCGTGACGCAGCATGGTCGGCAGCGTGATGAGTGCGATGGTGACGACGGTCGCACCGACCACACCTTTCGCCGCCGCCAGCAACACGCCGACGAGCACGACCGAGATGCCAAGCCCGCCCGGTAGCGATCCGAACAGCCGTCCCATGGACTCCAGCAAATCCTCCGCGATGCGCGAGCGCTCCAGCATCACGCCCATGAAGATGAACAGCGGGATCGCGAGCAGCACCGTCGAGGTCATCACGCCGAAAATGCGCTGCGGCAGCGCGTGGAGGAGCCCGATGTCCATCGCGCCCGCGACGTGGCCGAGCACCGCGAACGCGAACGAGACGCCGCCGAGCGTCAGCGCCACCGGATAACCGGCGAACAGCAGGCCGCACACGGCGACGACCATCAGAACGCTGAGAATTTCGGGGAACGACATCAACGTGCCGCCGCCTTGGCGGCGGCTCTTGCCATTTTCTGGCGCACCATGCGCAGCATGGCCAGCATCGCGATCGATTTGATGATCTGCGCGATGCCCTGCAACGCCAATAGTAGCGCGAAGGCCGGAATCAGCGTCTTCAGCAGGAACACCAGCGGCAGGCCGCTGGTCTCGCGCGAGCGCTCGAAGAGTGCCCATGAGCGGGCGACATACGGCCACGAGAACCAGAGAATGGCGACCGCGAAGGGCAGCAGCAAGAACAGCGCGCCGCACAGATCGACGATGGCCTTCTGGCGCGGCGAGGCGTTGGCGTAGAAGACGTCGACCCGCACGTGCCCATTTTCCTTCAGCGTCCAGGCGGCCGCCAGCAGGAACAACGCGGCGTGCGCGTAGAGGATCGCCTCCTGCAACCAGATGGAGCCGATGCCGAGCACATAGCGCATCAGCACCACCGCAAATCCGAGCAGCACGATGATGAGCGCGCACCACGAGACTACCCGGCCGGCCGCCGTGGTCAGCCGCTCAATCGATTTCAAGATCGTGTTCAGCGCGTTCAGCATGGGCGTGCTATATAGCAGGTCCTCGACATTGCCGCCCCGCCGCCCGATATTCGGGCCACGACAACGCAGGGTCACCCCATGGCCGGAAAAGACCACGACCACCATCATGATCACGATCATGACCACGAGCACGGCTCGGAGCTCTCCGAGATGCAGATCCGCGTGCGCGCGCTCGAGTCGATCCTGACCGCGAAAGGCTATGTCGAGCCGGCCGCGCTCGACGCTATCATCGAGGCCTACGAGACCAAGATCGGCCCGCACCATGGCGCACAGGTCGTCGCCAAGGCCTGGACCGATCCGGCGTTCAAGCAGGCGCTGCTCGATGACGGCAGCGCGGCGGTGGCCAAGCTCGGCCACGTGGCGCGCACCGGCGACCACTTGGTCGTGGTCGAGAACACACCGGAGCGCCATAACATGGTCGTGTGCACGCTCTGCTCCTGCTATCCGTGGGAACTGCTCGGCCTTCCGCCGGTCTGGTACAAGGCTTCGCCGTATCGTTCCAGAGCCGTGAAGGATCCGCGCGGCGTGCTGTCCGACTTTGGCGTCACATTGCCGAAGGACATAGAAGTGCGCGTGTGGGACTCCACCGCCGAGACGCGCTTTCTCGTACTGCCGATGCGCCCGAAGGGCACCGAGGGCTGGAGCGAGGGGCAGCTCGCCGAACTGGTGACGCGCGATTCAATGATCGGCACAGGCTTTCCGAAGACGCCAGGTGCACCTTCGTAAGAACGGAGCAGATCGCATGAACGGCGTGCACGACATGGGCGGCATGGACGGCTTCGGCAAGGTCGAGGCTGAGCCGAACGAGCCGGTGTTTCACGCCGAATGGGAAGGCCGCGTGATGGCGCTGGTGCGCGCGATGGGCGCAGCCGGCGCGTTCAACATCGACACCTCGCGCTTTTATCGTGAGGCGCTGCCGCCGCACGTCTATCTCGGCTCGTCGTACTACAAGAAGTGGCTGCTCGGCCTGGAGGACCTGCTGGTCGCGAAAGGTTATGTCGGCGCCGACGAGGTGAAGGCCGGCCGCGCGCTGAAGGAAACCAAGGCGCCGAAGCGCGGCAAGCTTACGCTCGATCAAATCGACCGCATCATGGTGCGCGGCAAGTTCGGCCGCACACCGCCTGCGCCCGCGAAATTCAAGGCCGGCGACCGCGTGCGCGCGAAGAACATTCATCCGGCGACCCACACGCGGCTGCCGCGCTACGTGCGCGGGCACATTGGCGTCGTTGAGCGCGATCATGGCGTGCACGTGTTTCCGGACTCCGCCTCAATCGAGGCAGGTGAGAACCCGCAGTGGCTCTACACGGTGGTGTTCGACGGGACCGAGCTTTGGGGACCCGACAGCGACCCGACCGTGAAGGTCTCGATCGATGCGTTCGAGCCGTATCTGGAGTTGGCGTGATGGATGCGGCGCGTGCGGCCACGCAGGCTATCCCGAGCATTCCGTGCGACGCCGAGGGACCGGTGTTTCGCGAGCCGTGGGAGGCGCAGGCCTTCGCGATGGCGCTCGCGCTGCATCAGCGCGGCGTGTTCACCTGGCCGCAATGGGCCGCGACGCTCTCCGACGAGATCAAGCGTGCGCAGGCGGCGGGCGATCCGGACACCGGCGAGACCTACTATCGTCACTGGCTGAACGCGCTGGAGCGGCTCGTCACCGAGAAGGGCGTGACCGACCACGGCACGTTGCACAAATACGAGCACGCCTGGGAGCATGCTGCAGCGCGCACGCCACACGGCGAGCCGATCGAACTGCGCCCGGAAGACTTCCACGACCATTAAGGCGTCTCAAATGACCATCGCAAGCGTCGGCGCGGCGAAGATCACGCGCATCGAAGAGACTTATGGTCCGAACTTCGAAGCACGCACGTTCTTCAAGGACTGGAGCGACGAGGCCATCGCGCCGCACTTGCACTGGATGGTGCCCGACCATTTCGATCCGGCGAGCGGCAAGCTGAAGCTCAGCGTTCACTCGTGGCTGCTGGAGGTCGGCGGCAAGAAGATCCTGATCGACACCTGCATCGGCAATCACAAATCCCGCAAGCACCGGCCGTTCTGGGACCAGCTCAACACGCCGTATCTCGAACGGCTCGCAGCGGCCGGCGTGAAGCCGGAGGAGGTCGACATGGTGATGTGCACGCACCTGCACGTCGATCACGTCGGCTGGAACACGCGGCTCGACAACGGGCGCTGGGTGCCGACGTTCCCGAACGCCCGCTACGTGTTCAGCAAGACCGACTACGACCATTTCCTGAAAATCGACAACGATCCGCAGCAAGGCCCGGCCAGCGGCGGCGCGTTCCGCGACAGCGTGCTGCCGATCGTCGAGGCGAAGCTCGATCAGATGATCGACAGCAACGCGTCGATCGACGAGCATCTCACCAGCGAACATGCGCCCGGCCACACGCCGGGCCACATCGTCATCAAGCTCGCCTCACAGAGCAAACAGGCCTTCTTCTGCGGCGACGTGATCCATCACGCCATTCAGGTCCATAACCCGCAGTGGAACAGCTTTGCGTGTATCGATGCCGAGGCGGCGCGGCGCTCGCGACGCAAGCTGCTGGAAGACTGCGCGGGCTCGGGTGGGCTGATGCTGCCGGGGCACTTCGGTGCGCCGCACTGCTGTCATGTCGACGCGAAAGGCGACGGGTTCACGCCGCGCTTCTAGGCCGGCGGAAGCTGCGGTGCGTGCACGTGCTCCGGCCTGACGCCAAGGCCGAGCACTCGCGCCGGTATCCGCCGCAGGAACGCGAAGCGCGCCATCAACCGGATCGCGAGCGGCGCCTTCAGAGCGCCCTGCGCGACCAGG
>Ga0075366_10000396_pt1 | contig 20222 bp, 16 predicted proteins | sample EndMethybrTD3031_FD_72351 | JGI IMG/M metagenome (GOLD analysis project Ga0075366, IMG submission 72351) | Populus endosphere microbial communities from Tennessee, USA - Endosphere MetaG P. TD hybrid TD303-1 | ecosystem: Host-associated > Plants > Roots > Endosphere | place: USA: Tennessee...
CCGAGGCGGGCGCCGGTGGTGAGCCCGCGGGCGGCGCGGGGAGCGCCGGCGACGGCGGCAGTGGTGGCGATTCGATCGAGTATTGGACGAACGGCGTCACGGCGAGCGGTATCTCGTCGACCGTCGACGATCGCTTCCACGGAGTAGCAGTCGACGCCGCGAACAACGTGTACGCCGCGGGCTACCTCGGTGAAGGCGTGGCCACGACGGGAACCAGCCGTCAGGTCGTCGTCGCCAAGTACGGCGCGAACGGCCAGCTCGTGAACGGCTTCGGGCAGCAGGGTCTCGCGCTCGCCGATCTCTCGCCGTACCTCGGTCTCCCGGACGACACGACCACGACGGCCAGCGACCCCGATGCGTCGCAAGAGACGGCTCGCGACGTCGCGCTCCAGTCGACCGGCAAGATCGTCGTTGCGGGCGTCGTCGAGGATCCGACCGTCGCGACGCCGGATCGCACGACGCCGCTCAACGTCTTCGTGATGCGCTTCGACGCGACGGGCGCGCGCGACAACGGGTTCGCCGCGGGCAGCGTCGTGGCGGGGGTTCGCATCCTGAACCCGAACGGCAACAGCACGAATCCGCTCGTCTACGGCGTCGCCGTCGACTCGACCGATCGCATCTACGTGTTCGCGCACGGCAACGCCACGCACGCGACGCGCACCGATCAGGATCGCTACGTCTACCGGCTGAGCGAAAGCGGCAACCTCGACACGAACTTCGGAACGGGCGGCTTCTTCACGTTCGACGTCCCGAACGGAACCTCGACGCTCGCGCTCGGCGACAACGCGCGGCGCGGCATGGTGCTCCCGAACGGCACCGTGGTCGCGAGCGGCTACACGCCCGTGGCGGGACGAAACCAGATCGTGCTCGCGCAGCTCACCGCGGCCGGCGCCGCCGACACGACCTTCTCGGGCGACGGTATCGTGCGCCTCTCGCCGTTTCCGCTCGGATTCGCCGAGTGCTACGGCATCGCGGTTCAGTCGGACGGCAGCATCGTCACGACCGGTTACGGTAACCCCGACGTCGAGCGTGGCACCGCGAACACGCTGCTCGACATGGTGTCGTTCCGCGTTCGCGCGAACGGCGCCGTCGATCCGACCTGGGCCGGCAACGGCGGGCTCGCGTACGACGTGAACTCGGGCGAAGACCGCGGCCGCGCGATCCTCGCGCTCGCCGACGACCGCATCCTCGTGGCGGGTGCCGGCACCCTCACGCCGGCCGACAAGGACGCGATGCTGCTGCTCCTCGATAAGAACGGCATGGTCGCCGAGGACTTCGACCCGACGGGTCGCAAGCTCTACGGCGCGTTCGGGAGCATCAACGACGAGTTCTTCGCTCTGGCGAAGACACCCGGAACCGCGGGCGGCGTCGTTGCTGCGGCGGGCTACGCGGCGACCGGCGGTACGGGGATGATCACGAACGGAAACGGCACGCTCGTCATCGTACCGATCGTCACGCCATGACCGCTCGCCTCTGGCTGTCGCTCGCCGGCGGCGCGGGCGTTCTCGTCGCGCTCTCGCTCGGCGCCTGTCGCAAGCCGGGCCCCGACGAGATCGTGTACACGGGCGCGAACCGCGCGCCGAGCGAAGGCCCGGAGCGCGGCGGGACCTCCTCCGAACCGGGCGGAAGCGGCGGTACGAGCAGCGCGCCCGGCGGTACGGCGTCGGGCGGCTCGTTCGGCGGTACGGCGTCGGGCGGACGCGATCCGAACGCCGGCGGCGGCGACACTGCGGGCGCGGGCGGGGAAGACGGCGCGATCGATCCCGGACCGACGTGTCCCACCGTGCCCGTCGGCCGCGGAGCGTTCACGAAGCGCGGCTTGCTCGAAGCGGTCGCGGCCTGCGCGACGCGCGAGTACTGCCTGTTTCAGGACGAGGCGAGGACGCTGCGCGATCGCGCGGCCGAGTCGCTCGCCGAACCGAGCGAGGCGGCGTCCGCCGCGCCCCGCGAAGCCTGGCTCGCCGCGATGGCGAGCTGGGAGGCGGCCGAGCTGTTCCAGTTCGGTCCCGCCGCGCCTGCGATGAGCCCCGGCGGACTCGGGCTGCGCGATCTGGTTTATTCGTGGCCGATCGTCGCGCGCTGCAAGGTCGACGAGCAGACGGTGAGTGGCTTCTACGCGAACGACGCCTTCTTCGGTCCGCCGGACAGATCCTTGTCGTCCGGGCGCACGCTGCGCGCGCTCGAATATTTGCTCTTCTATTCCGGCACCGACAACGGCTGCACGCAGTTTTCTCCCATCAACTCGAGCGGAAGCTGGACTCGGCTCGGCGCCGACGAGGTACGCGCGCGACGCCGCGCGTACGCGGCGCGCGTCGCCGAAGACGTGCTGCGTCGGGCGGACGCCCTCGTCGAGGCGTGGAGCCCGACTGGCGGCGATTTCACGACGAAGCTCGTGGAGACCGGCTCCGACTCCGTCTTCGCGAGCGAGCAAGCCGCCCTGAACGCGGTCGGTGGGGCGCTGTTCTACCTGGAAAAACAGGTGAAGGACGGCAAGCTCGCCGTCCCGCTCGGACTCGACGCGGCCTGTCCCGCGGCGTCGTGCCCGGACCAAGTGGAGGCGTATTTCGCGCACACGTCGGCCGACCACATCGCCCGGAACCTGCGCGGCTTCCGCAAGCTCTTCCAGGGTTGCGCCGAAGGGAACGCGGGGGTCGGCTTCGACGATTGGCTCGTCGCGGTCGGTGCGGGTGAGCTCTCGTCGCGCATGCTCGCCGCGCTCGACGGCGCCGAGTCCGAAGCCGCCTCACTCGACGCTCCGCTCGAAACGCTGATCGTGAACGAGCCGGCGCGTGTGCAGCGCGCCTACGACGCGCTCAAGGCGCTCACCGATCTGCTGAAGACGGAGTTCATCACCACGTTGAACCTCGAGCGTCCCGCCGGGACGATCGGCGACAATGATTGACGCGTTCGCTTCCTTCGCTCGCGCCTTCCGGCGCGCGGAGACGGCGGTGATGGAGCCGGGCGACATCGCCTGGCTCGCGGCATTTCGCGTGCTCTTCGGTGCGTCGATGGCCGTCAGCATGGTGCGCTTCATCACCTTCGGCTGGGTCGACGAGCTCTTCGTGCGCCCGAGTTTTCGTTTCAAATATTTCGGGTTCGAGTGGGTCGATGCCCTGCCGCCCGAGCCGATGCACGCGCTCTTCTGGGTGCTCGGCGGGCTCGCGCTGTGCGTCGCGGCAGGGCTCTGCTTTCGCGCCGCGTCGCTCCTGTTCGCGCTCGGGTTCGTCTACCTCGAGCTCGTCGACGTGACGAACTATCTGAATCACTACTACCTCGCCGGGCTCCTCGCGTTTCTTCTCGCGTTCTCGCCTGCCGATCGCGCGTTCTCGCTGTCGGCGCTGCTTCGGCCGGCGCGCGCGCGTTCGTCGAGTCCGAAGCTCTGGCTCTATCTGTTCCGCTTCCAGGTCGGCGTCGTGTACGTGTACGCGGGCCTCGCGAAAGCGCACGCGGATTGGCTCTTCCACGCGCAGCCGCTCCGCATCTGGCTCGGCTCGCACGGAGATTTTCCCGTGCTCGGCCCGCTCTTTGCGACGGCGTGGGCGCCGTACCTCATGAGCTGGACGGGCTTCCTGTTCGACACGACCATCGTCGGCTGGCTCTCGTGGCGAAAGAGTCGGCCGTTCGCGTACCTTGCGGTGGTCGTCTTTCACGCGCTCACCGGCGCGCTGTTTCCGATCGGGATGTTTCCCGCGATCATGATGCTCTCGGCGCTCGTGTTTTTCGAGCCCGAATGGCCCCGGCGCCTGCTCGCGATGGTTTCGCGCCGCGCGGCGCCGCTCGCTCCGCCCTCGGCGGCCGAGCTTCGTCCCTCGCGGCTCCGAGCGGCCGGTCTGGCCCTGGCGCTCGGATACTGCGCGCTCGAGCTCGTGATGCCGCTCCGGTTTCTCGCTTACGGCGGCAACGTGCGCTGGCACGAGCAGGGGATGCGCTTCTCTTGGCGCGTCATGGTGCGCGAAAAGAACGGCACGGTGACGTTCCTCGTGAAAAACAAACGCACCGGGCGAACATGGCACGTGAGCCCGTCGCGCTACCTCACCGACATCCAGGAGCGCGAGATGTCCGGCCAGCCCGACTTGATCCTCGAGCTAGCGCATCACGTGCGCGATGATTTCGAACGGCGCGGTCTCGGTCCCGTCGAGGTGCGCGCCGAAGCGCTCGTCTCGCTGAACGGAAGACGGCTCGCCCCAATCATCGATCCCACGGTCGATCTCGCGACGGTGAGCGACGGCCTCGGCCGCGCGCGCTTCATCCTCCCCGCGCCGGCGGAACCGCCACCTCACCTGAAAGCGATCTGAGAGCGCTCGGAGCGATGCTCCGAAGCAAGTCGTCGCGCGACAGCGACGAGGAGCGTTGCGATCGGTCGAACGGTCATCGAAACGGCTTTCTCTTGCGAGTGCGCGCTGCCGAACGATCGGGCCAAACGAGCACGATCGCGAGCACCGTGAGCGAGCCGAGCACCGCGGCGAGGTACGTCGTGAGCGCGACGACCGACGCCGAGAGCAGCACGGCGAAGCCGACGAACAACCCTGCGACCAGGAGTCCGACGACGAGCCGGAGCGCGTCCGGCTCGATCGAGCCGGGCGGACGAGCCGACCCGGGCGGTTGCATCACGAGCACCTCGAGGGTCCACTCGACGTCACCAAGCGAAGCTCGGCCGGCTCCGGCTTTTCGTCACGCTCGTGCAAGCGCACCACCGCGACGGCGAGCGTGGTCGCGAGCTCCTCGCACATCAGCCGTTCGACGTGCAGCGTGACGGGACCGACGAGAATGTGCAGCGTGCCGTCGCTACTGAGCTCGACGCGCGCATTCGGAGAAACGGCGATGGGCGTCCGGACGTCGGTGAGCGCGTCGGTCACGACCTGCTCCAGCGCGCCGCGTTCGGATCGAGCGAAAGGGTGTCCTCGAACACCCAGGGGCCGCGAGCATCGACCGCCGCGCGGCCCGCCTCGGTAACGCGCACCCGCTCGCAGCCGAGCTCGCCAACCATCGGGAAAATTCGATGTTTCATTCGAGTGACTCCATGCTGAAAGTGATTTTGACTTTCATTATCAACAAAGCATTAGGCTGTCAATGGCTTTCAGCGCCCTGACGTCGCCGGTTCACGCCTGAATTTCTCGAAAAAAAGGGCGGGCGTGCGGGTCGGCGGGCCGGACACGCCGAAACAACGGGGACTGCGGTCCCACCTCGCAACAATACGCGCTCCGCCGACTACGCCCGCGCTTCGCGCCCAAGTCGCAGAAAGGGAGGAGGGGATCGGACGAACGAGACCCCGGCGGGGCTCTTGGGGGAACGTTACCCCCGCCGGGGCCTCCGGAAATCACTTTATAAGAGCTTTTTTCTGGGTTCAATCGAAATCATAACAAATGTGTTAGAGATGGCGGCGGGGTCGCGAGCTACCCGTGTTGTAAAAGATGTGTTAGGAAGGTCGAGCTTGCATTCCGCCGGGGCGGCTGATAGGGTGTTCAGTATGCTGAGCGCCGAATTCTGGAGGTCCCCGCCCCTCGCTGGCGGATTACCCCCTTCACCCGAACACCCCACCGTGGTCCTTCGAGTCTTCGATCGACGCCGCGTAGCGTTCCGTCGCCAAGCGCAGGTGTCACCGTCTCCGAAAGCCCTACCCGCGAGGGTCGAGGCTCTGCTCGAAGGCGACCCCGAGCACCAGCGCCATCTTCGCGCTGTTCGCAGCAAACAGCGCGCTCTCCGCGGCCATGTCGATCGTGCCGGCTGGCGGGCCTATCTCGAGCTCGAGGAAGCCGAGTTCGAGCGTTGGGGGCACGCGATCGACCGCGTGGCCCGCTGGGCGCTCGAACGGGGCCGGCGTTCCAGACGTTAGCGGGCCCGGGAACCGGCAGATGTCACACATGTGTCATTCCACGCCGACCCGCTGAGCGCAACGGTCCCGGTCGATGCGCCGCAAATCGCGCGCCGGAAAGCCCCGCGTCCGCTCCCCGAAAGGGCGAGCTCCCTCGAGCCGTACACCGACCGGTCGCGCCTCGTCCACGCGCCATCACCGAGAAACGGCCCGCTTTCGCCGGTTGTCCGATCTCGTGGCGCGCCGGCTTCGCAGGCTCCGGCGCGAGCGCGGCATGACCATCGATGCTGCCTCGGAAGCGGCGGGCGTCGAGCCCATGACGTGGTACCGGCTCGAGAATCGTAAGGCGAACCCGACGCTCGCCGTTCTCGCTTCGCTCGCCGCCGTGTTCGGTCTGACCGTCTCTCGCTTCCTCGACGACGAAGAGCCGTAGGGCGGCCAACCTAGCTCGCGGTGCTTTGCACCTTCTTCTTGCGCATGCGCTCGAGGAGGCCCGCGACGCCTTCCTTGCCGATGACCTTGTTGAACTGCGAGCGGTAGTTCTCGACGAGGCCGACGCCGTCCGTCACGAGATCGAACACGCGCCACGCGCTCGCGTTCTCGTGCAGCACGTAGTCGATCGACATCGTCTGCTTCCTGCCGCTCTTCGTCGAACGAACCTCGGTCGCGACGCTGACGCCCGAGTCCTTCGGTGACTCGCCGACGTAGGCGACCTCGTATTCGAGCTGCGAACGCAGGGCTTTCACGTAGTTCGCTTCGACGAGCTCGCGCAGGAGCCCGGAAAACTCCTTTTTCTGCGCGTCCGTGAGCTTCGACCAGTGATCCTTCAGCGCTCGCCGTCCGAGCTCGTCGACGTCGAGAAACGTCGAGAGCTTCGCCGTTACTTCCTTGGTGAGCGCCTTTTCTTCGGCGCTGCCGGGCGCAGCCTTCTTGCGCAAGAGCTCGCGAAGGGTCTGGTTTGCCTTGCGGACGCTCGCGGTCGCGGCGCCTTCCGCGGCGGCCGGTCGAACGGCGAGCCCCACGCCGAGAGACGCGGTCACGATGAACAGGGCCCTGCGCGAAAACGAAATCATGGTCGTGCCTTGGATGAGGGGGATTCGCCGATCGAGCGCTGCAGCGTCATGACGGCGACGTTCCAGTCGTACATGCTCTGAAGTAGACGGCCGCGAAGCGTGAAATATGCAAGGTAAGCATCGGCGAGATCTTTTGCAGAAGTCGTGCCAATCGCGTCCGCCTGGATCACCGAGGCGACCCAGCCACGCGCATTTTTCTCGCCCTCGCGCGCCGCGTCGAGCCGTACGCGCGCCTCGACGGCGTGGGTGTGCGCCTGAAGCGCGGCGGCTCCTCCGGCCCGGGTCGCCGCGTCGAGCAGCGCTCGAGCTCGGCCGAGCTCGGAATCGGCGCGATCGACGCGCGCGACCTGGCCGCCCGGATCGACGCTCCATTTCATGACGAGCGCGACCTCGCCCGTGGTCGTATTGAACGGATCATTCGCGAACGCCGACGGCGTCTGATCGACGCCCTGCGCGCGGGCTACGTTGAATCCGCCGACGAGCAGGAAATCGGGGAGCCACTTCGCTTGTTCCAAGCGGCTCATGCCTTCGAGAGCCGCGACGCCTTCACGCGCCGCGCGAAGCTCGGGGCGACCCGAGCGCGCTCGCGCGGCGTAGCTCTTCGGATCGTTCAGTGAAAACGTGAGCGGCTCGAGCGGCGAAGCGTCGGTGTCCGCTTCCGGATCGCCGACGAGCGTCCGAAGCGCAAGCAGCGCCAACGCCTCGCCCTCGCGCGCCTCGCTCAAACGCAGCGCGACTTCGGCTTGAAACGTTTCGAGGCGCAGGCGATCCTGAACGGTGACGTCGGCGTCGCCGCGTTCGAGGCGCTCGACGACGCTCTGTTTGCCCTTCGTGAGCTGTCGCTGCCCGTCTTCGAGCATCGCGACGAGCTCGCGCGCGAGTCCGACGCCGTAGTACGAGCGCGTCGTTTCGAGCGCGACGTCGGCCGCGACGCCCGCGGCGAGGGCGTCGTTCGCGTTGGCGGCGCTGCCGGCGGCGTCGATGGCCGCGTCGATTTTTCCGAAAGTGAAGAGGGGCTGGACGACGCCGACACGAACGCCCGCGAAAAGACCGTCCGCGGCGAAGCGCGGATCGCGCGGATCGGTGCGCGTGCACTCGGCGTTGAGGCAGTTGATGTCGGGGCTCGGTGCGACGAACGAGACGATCTCGGCGCGTGGAAAACGTGCCCCTCGCGCCTCAGCGAGGCGTGCCTCCGCGGCACGGCGTTGCTCGCTCGCTGCACGTACGAGAGGATTCGTCCGCGCGCGAGCGACCGCCTCGTTAAGGGAAAGGCGTCTCGGCGCCGCATCGAGCGGCGCGGAAAACAGGGAAAAAGCGCAGGCGAGCGAGAGGGCGAGCGCCCGCGAACTCACGGTCAGTAATCCATTCGCGAAATTCAGCACTTTCGCCATCGTCATTCCTAGCTCCCGGCATGATTCTCGCAACGGCTCGTGATCGACACGATGCCGCACCTCACGCGCCGTTCATCCACTCGTGTCACAAACCCAGTGGCTCGTCGATTGTCGAGCTCGTCGGCGCGCTCGTTCCGTCGACGACGAAAAGCGCCCCGGGGGGCTTTACATGGGCCCGAAGGAGCCCCAAGCGTGTGACACCCATGCACAGACCGAACCAGATAACCACGCCACGCGGAAAGCTCGGAGTGCTCTTGCCGGGCATGGGTGCGGTAGCGAGCACCTTCCTCGCCGGCTGTTTTCTCGCGCGTCGCGGCCTCGGCGCGCCGACCGGCTCGATCACGCAGCTCGGCACGATCCGCCTCGGAAAGCGCACCGACGACCGCGTGCCGATGATCAAGGACTTCGTCCCGCTCGCATCGCTCGACGATATGGTGTTCGGCGGCTGGGACGTGTTTCCGAGCAACGCCCTCGAGGCGGCTCGCGAGGCAGCCGTGCTCGAGGAGCGCCATCTCGCCCCGATCGCCGCGGAGCTCGAGGCCGTCCGGCCGATGCCTGCGGCATTCTACCCCGATGACGTGAAGCGCCTCCACGGCTCGAACGTGAAGAAAGCGTCGAGCAAGGCCGAGATGGTGGAGCAGCTCCGCGAGGACATCCGCACCTTCAAGAAGGAGAAGGGCGTCGAGCGCGTCGTCGCGGTCTGGTGCGGGAGCACGGAGCGCTACGTCGAGCCGACCGAAGCGCACCAGACGATCGCCAAGTTCGAGCGCGCGCTCGAGAAGGACGATCCGTCGATCACCGGGTCGGCGCTCTACGCGTGGGCGTGCATGAAGGAAGGTGTGCCGTACGCGAACGGCGCGCCGAACCTGAGCGTCGACTTTCCGGCGGCTTGGGCGCTCGCCCGAGACATGAGCGTCCCCATCGCCGGCAAAGATTTCAAGACCGGCCAGACGCTGATGAAGACGATCCTCGCTCCCGCGTTCAAGGCGCGAGCGCTCGGCCTGCGCGGCTGGTTCTCGACGAACATCCTCGGCAATCGCGACGGCGAAGTGCTGGACGAGCCCGAAAATTTCAGGACGAAAGAGGTCTCGAAGCTCGGCGTTCTCGAGCACGTGCTCGAACCGAAGCGATACCCCTCGCTCTACGGCGACATCTATCACAAGGTTCGCATCGAGTACTACCCGCCGCGCGGCGACGCGAAGGAGGGCTGGGACAACATCGATATCTTCGGCTGGCTCGGCTATCCGATGCAGATCAAGATCGATTTCTTGTGTCGCGACTCGATCCTCGCGGCGCCGCTCGTGCTCGATCTGGCGCTGTTCATGGATCTCGGGCAACGCGCGGGTCTTTCGGGCATCCAGGAATGGCTGAGCTTCTACTTCAAGAGCCCGATGACGCCTGCGGGACTCTACCCCGAGCACGATCTCTTCATTCAGTCGATGAAGCTCAAGAACACGCTCCGATGGATGAAGGGCGAGCCGCTCATCACCCACCTCGGACGCGAGTACTACGACTGAGCCATGGCCGCCGACGGTGCTTTCCACCCGGCCGTGCGCTCGTCACCGAGCGCCGCGTCGGTGCCGGTGCGCCGCGCGGCGTGGCACCCGGCTCTCACGTTCTTGCTGTACGCGTCGCCGTTCTTCTTCTCGGGATTTTGCTACGAAGCGTACCGCAGGCTCGTCCCGCTGCGCGGCGAGATACACGTCGCCGATCTGCACGCGCTCGAAGCGCGGCTTTTCTCCGTCACGACGAGCGACGGACCTCGCGCGCTGAGCGACATCGTCTCGTCCCACACGCACCCGGTCGTCGACGTGATCACGGGCGTCACGTACTTCGTATTCATGCTCGAGGTGTTCGTCATCGCGGGCTATCTCTTCTTCCGTGAGCGGCCGAAGATGTTCGATCTCTCGGTCTCGTTCGTGGCGATGAACCTCGTCGGCTGGGCGCTGTGGCTCGTTTTCCCGGCGGCGCCGCCCTGGTACGTCGATCACTACGGTCTCGGTCCGGCGGTGCTCGACGCGGCGTCGAGCCCGGCGGGTCTTGCGCGCGTGGATGCGCTCATCGGCTACCCGCTCGCCGCTCGGTTCTACTCGCAGAGCGCGAACGTATTCGGCGCGGTGCCGTCGTTGCACTGCGCGTACGCGACGCTCGTCGCCTGGATGGTGTTCCCGCTCCGTGGTGCGCTCCGCTGGGGGACCATCGCCTTCGCCGTCTGCATGGCGTTTTCGGCCATCTATCTCAGGCACCACTACATTCTCGACGTGATCGCGGGCGTGCTGCTCGCAATTCCGTTCGCAGTGTACGGCCCGCTCCTTGCGGGGCGGCTCCGTCGCGCTATCGAGGTTGCGCCATGAGCGTCGACCTCACGCATTGGCTGTTCGGGCGCCTCAGCGGGTCCGAGCGGATCTGGAGCGCCATCGCGCCGGCGCTGTTTCTGCTCGCCTACCTCGCCGTCGCCGCCGTTGCGTACGGCGTGCGACGCGCCGTGCGCGGACCGTTCCACGACGAGGAGATGGATCACCGCGGGCAGGGCGGGCTCACCACGCCGGGCCTTCGTCACTTCTTCGCCTGGACGATGCGTCCGTTCTGGACGGTGCTCGCTCGCGTGCGCTTCCCGCCGAACGCCATCACCTCGCTCTCGTTCGCGATCGCGTTCGGCGCGGGCGTCGGCGTCGCCGCCGGCCGCTTCGCGCTCGGCGGATGGCTCTTCATCGTCGCCGGAGCGCTCGACTTTCTCGACGGCCGCGTCGCGCGCAGCACCGGCCGCACGTCCCCGACCGGCGCCGCGCTCGATTCGATCCTCGATCGCTATGTCGAGAGCGCGCTGATCGTCGGTCTCGCCTGGTACTACCGCGAAAGCTGGGTGCTCGTGGCGTGCCTGTTCGCGCTCACCGGTTCGCTGCTCGTCCCGTACGTGCGCGCGCGGGGTGAGTCGCTCGGCGTGAAGATGTCCGACGTGGGGTTCATGCAACGCCCCGAGCGCGTGCTCCTGCTCGGCATCGGAACCGCGATGAGCCCGATCATCGAGGTGATCGCTGCGCCCCACAATCCCCACCCGCCGCACCGGCTCGCCATCGCGGCGCTCGTCGTGCTCGCCGTCACCTCGCACGCGACGGCGCTCCAGCGGCTCCACGGCCTCGTCCGGCTGCTCGGCGGAGGCGGCGAGACGAGCATCGCGCGCCCGGTGCGCGCGGCCGTCGCGAACGGCGTGGCGACGGCGGTCGATTTCGCGATCGCGGCGGGGCTCGTCTACCTGTTCGAGCGGCACCCGTCGCTCTCGACCGCGCTCGGCTGCGTCGCCGGCGCGGCGACCTCGTTCGTGCTGTCGCGCGTCTGGGCGTTCGCGGCGGGCGGAGCGTGGGCTCCGCAGGTGACGCGGTACGTGGCCGTTTCCGCCGCCACCGCGGGGTTGAACGCGGGCGGCGTGGCCTTGCTCGCGACGCTCGGCCTGCCGTTCGTCGTCGCGTGGTGCATCGCTCGCGGGATCTTGTTCGCGACCTGGAGCTACCCGCTGCAGCGCGATTTCGTGTTCGTGAAGGACACGGATCACCCTGATCCATCGGAGCCAGCGGTTGCGACACGACCGTGAGCCGGGCGCCCGTTCCGTCGCGCTCGTGCTCAAGAGGGCTCTCGGGCGGCTGGGAGTGCTGTGTTTTCGCAACGCGGCTCGCACGCTGCTCGCCGTGGCGGCGCTCGCGGTGCTCGCGGGGTTCGGCGCGTCGCGCCTGACGCTCGATCCGGATCTCTCCGAGCTTCTTCCGCCCTGGTACGAGAGCGTCAAGAACGTCGAGACGCTGCGGCAGCGTTTCGGAGGAGTCGGCAACGTCGTCGTCGTCGTGCAGGGCGGAACCCCCGAGCAGCGTCACGCGTTCGCCGATGCCGTCACCCCGGAGCTCGCGCGCCTCAAGACCGTTCACTACGTGGACGCGCGCCGCCCGGCCGAATTTTTCGAGAAGCGCGCGCTCTATTTCGTCGACAAACCCGATCTCGAGACGATTCGCGATCGCCTCGATGCGCGTCTCAAGCACGAGGTCGCGCGCGCGCAGCTCGATCTCGACGACGACGCACCGCCGCCGGTCGAGCTCGGCGATATTCGGCGCAAGTACGAGACGCGGCTCCACGACACGGCCGGCGCGAGCGCGACGCAGAGCGCCTACTATGAAAACGGCAGTGAGCTCGCGATCTTCGCCCACCCGACCGATCTCGCTTCGAACCTGGATTTCTCGCGCAAGGTCGTGAGCGACGTCGAGCGCGTCGTCGAGCGCGTGTCTCCGAAAAAGTTCGGCGCGGCGCTCGAGGTCGAGCTCGCCGGGCGTTACAAGAAGCGCGTCGACCTCGAGCGCGTGCTCGTGCGCGACCTCGCGTTCACGGGGTCGCTCGCGTTCGGCTTGGTGCTGCTCTACGTGGCGCTCCATTTCCGGCGCCTGTCGGCCGTGCTGCTCGTGATGGCGCCGCTCATGCTCGGGCTCGAGCTCGTCTACGGTCTCGCGGGTTTCGGCTTCGGCGCGCTGAACGTGCTGACCGCGTTCGTCGGCGCGATCTTGCTCGGTATCGGCATCGACAACGGCATTCACATGCTCGGCCGCTACGACGAGGCGCGCCGCGACGGCGCGGAGCCCGAGCGAGCCGTCTCGATCGCCCTCGCCGACGCCGGGCGCGTTTCGGTCGCCGCCGCGCTCACGACGGCTTCGGCGTTCGGCTGCCTCGCGCTCTCCGATTTTCGGGCGTTTCGCGAATTCGGGCTGCTCACGGCCGGCGGCATGCTGCTCCTGCTCGGCTCGTACGTGACGGTGCTCCCGGCGTTGCTCGGCCTGTTTGCACGCTACCTGCCGAAAACCTCGGCGCAGCCGCCGCGCGACCTTCATCTACCGTTCGTGCCGAGCCTCATGCGCGCGGCGCCTTGGCTCGCGGCCGTGCTGGCCGTGGTGCTCGCCGGTCTCTCGACGCGCGCTCCCAAGGTTCATTTCGACGCCGATTTCGCCGCGCTCGATCGCGCCGATCTTCCGAGCTTTCGCCTCGATCCCGAGATCAATCAGCTGCTCGGCCGCTCGCAGACGCCGCTCGTCGTGCTCGCTGAAAGCGACGCGCAGGCGGACGCCGCGGCGAGTTCGTTGCGAAAGCGCATGACGTCGCTCGGCTCGAAGGCGACCATCGGCCAAGTGGCCACGCTGAGCGAGCTCGTCCCGACGGATCAGCTCGAGAAGCAGAAGGTCCTCGAGCAAATCTCGAGGACGCTCGGCAAGTTCTCGTTCGAAAAACTGTCACCCGAGGAGCGGCGTGACGCCGAACGCCTCGAACGCATGGCAGAAGCTCGGCCGTTCACGCGCGCCGATTTGCCCGAAAGCGTGCTGGCGCCCTTCGAGGCGCGGGACGGCAGCGGCCCCGGCCACTTCGTGCTCGCCTTTCCGAGCGTGAGCATGAGCAGCGGTCCGGCGGTGCGGGAGCTCGCCCATCAGGTGAAGGAGCTCGAAGCCGGCGAACAATCCAAGCTTTCCGTTGCGGGCGAACCGATGGTGCTGGCCGACATCCTCGAGACGGTCGACCGGGACGCGCCGCGCATCCTCGCGGTCACGCTCCTGCTCGTCGCCTTCACGCTGCGGCTCACCGCGGGAAGCTGGATGGCGGCGCTGCTCGCCGCGCTGCCCGCCGTGCTCACCGCCGCGGCGTCCGCCGGGCTCCTCTCGATTCTCGGCATCGAGCTCAACTACCTCAACATGATCGTGATCCCGATCTTGCTCGGCATCGGCGTCGACGACGGCATGCACATCGTGACGCGCGTCGCCGAAGGCGAGCCGCTCGAGACCGTCTGGCGACACACGGGCTGGAACATCTTCGGCGCCATCCTCACCGACATCTTCGGCTTCGGCGTGCTCGCGCTCGCCGAGCACCCCGGGCTCGCCTCGTTCGGTCGTGTCGCGCTCGTGGGACTCGGCATGAATCTCCTGATCTGCGTGATCCTGCTGCCCGCGTTCCTCGCGACGTGGCAGGCGTTCTTCCGCGCGCGCCTGCACGAGCCGAGCGACGAGCCAATCGACGAGTCGCCGTAGCGCTCCGCGGCGCGGAAGCCGCGTCTGCTGCCCCGGCGCTAGAGATCGATCTTCGCTCCGACCTGGAGCCAGCGCGGCGCGTTCGGGCGCGCGCCGAAGGGGCGGCGCGCGACCAGATCGTGCGAATCGAAGACATTTCGGAGATTCGCGTAGAGCTCGACCGGACCGAGCACGCGGTAGTGCGCGCCGAGATCGAGGATGGCTTGCTCGTCCGTGTGGAGCGCGTCGTCCATCGGCTCGCCGCCCGCCTCTTCGCGCATCGCCGCGACGTAGGTGAACGTGGCGTAGCCGCCACCGGGGCCGACTTCGACGCCGGCGGTAGCGTTCAGCTGGTGGCGCGGAACGTACGGGAGGTCGTCGCCGGGAAGCACGCTCCCCCACATCGGATCGCTCGAATCGAAGCGATCGAGAAATTCGGCGAAGGTGAGCGTGTACGCGACGTTCAGCGGAAACTTCACCGGCCCGAGCTCGGGCTCGTGCTCGGCGTACGCTTCGAGCCCGTAGATTCTCGCGCGGCCGGCGTCGAACTGGCGATCGAGCGATTGGTCGAGGCAGCCGCTCGACTGCGTGCAAATATCGGTGAGATTCGTGTAGTCGTTGTAGAAGCCGATGAGCTCGAGGCGAGCCTTGTCGAGCATGAAGCGCGCGCCGGCCTCGTAGTTGACGCTGAATTCGGGATCTTTGAGACCGCGCTCCGCCTGCGGCGTCCCGACGGCTTCCTCGGCTGGCAGCGGCGGGGGAGGCGGGCTGAACCCGCGGTACGCGCCGGCGAGCACTCCGAGCTCGTCCGTGATCGACCAGAACGCGCCGACGCCGGGCAGAACCACCTGAGCGCTGCCGCCGTCTTCGGTGTTCGCGGCCTTGTTCGTGCCGCTCGCGTGCCAGAACTCGATGCGGACGCCGGGCGTCAGCGTGAGCGTCTTCCAGGAAATCGCGTCGATGACGTAGAGCGCCGCCGATTCGGTCGACGCTTCGTTGAACTCGGTGACGACCGTGGGCGAGCCTTCGGGCACCATCTTTCCGCCGAGCATCAGGTACGCGTCCTCGCTCTGGCGTCGCTCGACGCGGTCGTAGTGCAGGCGAATGCCGTACTCGATGCGGTGCGCGAAGGGTCCCGTGACCGGCTCGAACGAAATGACGCTCTGGATCCCCTGCGAGACGAACTCGCGGTCGTTCGGGCCCCAGAGCAGCACGTCGCCGCTTTGCCCGCCCAAGCTGTCTTCCTCGCCGCGCAGCACGGCGATGAGGTGCCGGTTCTGATCCGAACCGTTCGGGTCCAGCAGCGCGTCGAAGAGCCCGCCTTCGCCGCCCACGCCGCGCACGCCCTTGAGCCGCCTCCAGACGCGGTGAAAATCGTTGCGATACGCGGTGGTCGTGATCTTCATCGTCGGCAGCGGTTCGAGCACGTGCGTGAGCGCGACGGCGGTGCGGTTCCAGCGCATGCGATCCATCTGGCTCGCGGCGTAGCGCTGCAACGGATCGGCGCGAAAGTCGTCGTCGGTGATGCCGAGGTACGTCTCGTGCGAGTCCTCTTCGGAGTAGGTCGCTTTCAATTGGAGCTCATTTCGCAGCGACGAGCTCGGGTCGAAGGCATGCGACGCCTTCACCATGAACTCGTTCCGGTAGAACCCGGTGTCGGAGTCGTCCGGCAACTCCTTGAAGCCGCTGTCGCGCAGGTGAACCGCTTCGAGCAGGAAGCCGTCGCTGTCGTTGCTCGAGCCGTACCAGCCGTGGAATTTTCCGTAGCCGTACTGGCCGAGTCCGAGATCGACGTTCCCCGACGGCGACGCCGGGATGGGTCGCGTGACGTAGTCGATCGCGCCGCCCACGGTCTGCGGGCCGTACACGATGGTCGCCGGCCCCTTCAGTACGCGCACTTGATACATGCGCTGCATCAGCGGAAAGTAGTAGGCGGCGGGGGCCGAGTACGGCGCGGGCCCGAAGGGCACGCCGTCTTCCATGAGCGCGACCTTCGAGCTTCGATTGGGATTGGTCCCGCGAAGGCCGATGTTCGGCCGTAGTCCCACGCCATCTTCGGTGCGCGCGTAGACACCGGGAACGGTTTGTAAGATCGCCTGGGGATCGTCGTATTCTTGCCGTTCGAGCTTCTTGTTGTTGATGACGTGGGCCGAGCCCGGCGTTCGCGCGACGCCCGTTCCCACGATGGTCACTTCGGGCGGCTCGCGAGACGCCTCGGCGCCCGTCGTCTCGTCCGGAGACGCGCCGCCTTCCGCGGCGACGTCGTCGGGGGGCGAGGAGGACGCTTTAGCCTCCGGTGCGGAAGCTCGGTCGGCGGCTTCCGACGCGGGAGGGGGCTCGGTTTGCGCGTAGGCCTGCAGCGCGAACGACACGGTGACGAGGGCCGCGGTGCTCGCGAAGCGCATCGCTCGGCTCCGGCTCGCGCGCAGGGTTCGGACGAAGACGGGCATGGACGGCGGGAAACCTAACCCATCCTTATCGAATATGACATTCAAATTCATCAACGCGTCCCGGTGAGACTTCTCGCTTCGACGTGCATCCAAGGGATGGCGCGGCTCGGCGGCGCATCGTCCGCTCGTCGCACACATCGACTCCGGGGTGCGGTATGTGTAAGTGTTTGACATGGCTAGGTAATTCGTTGGACTCTATCCTGTTTGGCTCGAATGAAGGTAATGAAGGCGAGACACGAAAACGGTTCGATCGATAAAAAGCGACGAGCCTGGGGCACCGGCCATTGAGTGAGAGCGACGAGAAAACGCGCGTTACTCAGGTCGTCCAGGCGCCCCCGCCGGATCAGACCCCCGGAAACGACTGCGTCGTCGTCATCTACGCCGCCGAACCCGGTCTGCTCGGCAAGCGCTACGTGCTCGACAAGAGCCCTCTTCGCATCGGTCGCGGTGGCGACAATCACATCGTGCTCGACGGCGACTCCGTTTCTCGCCGCCACTCGCATTTCGAACGCCGCTCGAACGGTTGGTTCATCGTCGACGACGGCTCGACCAACGGCACGTTCTTGAACGAAGAGCAGATCAAACGCGAAGCCGGTCTCAACAACGGCGATCGCGTGAAGGTCGGTCCCACGATCCTCAAGTACCTCTCCGGTCTCGATGCCGAGGCGAAGTACCACGAAGAGATCTACCGGATGACGATCGTGGACGGCCTCACGCAGATCCACAACAAGCGCTACCTCTTCGAGGCGCTCGACAAGGAGCTCATCCGCGCGCGTCGCTACGACCGGCAGCTTTCGCTGCTCATCTTCGACATCGATTACTTCAAGAACATCAACGATCAATACGGCCATTTGGCGGGCGATCACGTGCTGCGCGAGCTCGCCCGCATCGTGCAGGAGCGCATTCGTCGCGACGAGGTTTTCGCGCGCTACGGCGGTGAGGAATTCGTGATCGCGTTGCCCGAGACGTCGCTTCAAGGCGCGGTGACGCTCGCCGAGAATCTCCGAGCGCGCGTCGAGACGCACGGCTTTTCGTTTCAAGGCGAGCGCATTCCCGTGACCGTCAGCATCGGCTGTGCCGTGCTGGGCGAAGAGAAGACGGCGGCCGACTTGATCCAGCTCGCCGACGACAAGCTCTACGAAGCGAAACGCGGCGGCCGCAACCGCGTCTGCTCGTGAGTGGGTACGGCTCGTGAGCGCGAGCGACCCCGGCAACGAACCGCCTCGAATCGTCGCGCCGCCGCCCGGTCCGAGCTCGCGTACGTTTCTCGTTCGGCACGCGCGCGCCGCCGCACCGATGGGTCCGGCGCCCGACGCGAAGGGGCCGAGCGGCATCGTGTACGCGAGCGGGCTCGGTGCGAACGTGACGGACGTCGACGGCAACCGCTACGTCGATCTCGCGGCGGGATTCGGGGCGCAGCTCCTCGGTCATCGCCATCCGAGCGTCCAGCGCGCGCTCGTTCTCGAAAGCGAGCGGCTCCACCAGGCGCTCGGCGACGTCTACCCTTCGGACGCGAAGGTTTCGCTGGTCGAGCGCCTGTCGCGCCTCCATTCCGATCCCGAAGCGCGCGTGATCCTCGCGCAATCGGGCTCGGACGCCGTGACCGCGGCTCTGAAAACGGCCGCGCTCGCGACGGGGCGGGCGGGCGTGCTCGCGTTTTCCGGCGCCTATCACGGGCTCGGATACGGGCCGCTCGCCGCGTGTGGCCTACGCGCGAGCTACCGCGAGCCCTTCGCGCGGCAGCTGAACCCGCGCGTCGTGTTCGCGCCGTATCCTTCGTCGCCCGAAGCGCTCGTCGAGACGCTCGCGCTCGCGGGCGACGCGCTCGCGACGAACGAGCTCGGCGCGGTGCTGGTCGAGCCCATTCTAGGCCGTGGCGGCGTCGTCGTGCCGCCCGCGGAGTTTCTCGCCGCGCTCGCCGAGCTCGCGGCGCGGCGCGGCGCGCTCCTCGTCGTGGACGAAATTTGGACGGGACTCGGACGTTCGGGCGCGATGCTGCGTTCGCGGGAGACGGGCGTCCTCGCGGATCTCGTGTGTCTCGGCAAGGGGCTCGGCGGTGCGCTGCCGATTTCCGCGGTGGTCGGCCGTGGCTCGGTGATGCAGGCGTGGCGTCGCGCCGACGAAGTGGTGCACACTTCGACGTACGCCGGCGCGCCGCTCGCCGCCGCGACCGCGCTCGCGACGCTCGACGTGCTCGAGCGCGAAGCGCTCCCCGCGCGCGCCGCCGACGTCGGCGAGCGTTTCAAGACCGAGCTCGCCCGTGCGCTCGCGTTCGCGCCGGACGTCGCCGTGCGCGGCGCCGGGCTCATGCTCGGTATCGACCTCGCGTCGCGCTCGGGCGGTGCGCGCGCGGTGCTGCGAAATCTGCTGGCTCGCGGCTACCTCGCCACGGCGGGCGGCGGCGCGCGCGAGGTGCTCGTGCTCACGCCGCCGCTCACCATCTCCGAAACGTTGCTCGAGGGCGCGGCCGCCGCGATCGCGGACGCGATTCGGACGACGGCCTGATCGCAGCCGAAGCTCAGAGGCCGAGCGGCGTTTCGACGAGCCGGAACGGCTTGTTGGCCGTCGGACCTTGCGGGCCGGACGCGCCCCAGAAGTGATCGGCCTGGTTTTCGACGAGCCACGCGTTGTTGTTCAAGAGCGCGAACGTCGCGATGCCGTCGAGGCCCGTGCTCACGGTGCGCACCTGACCCGTGTTCCCCGAGAGCGTGATGAGCGCCATGCCGCTGCCCTCCGCGACGGCGAGCGTCGTGGCATTGACGACCTTGAGCCCGTCGGGTCCTCGCAGCGGTCGCGACGTCGTGATCTCCGTCAGCGTGCCCGGGTTTCCGTTGGACAGAATGGTGAGTCTCCAGAGATGACCCGGGTGGTTCTCGACGACGTAGAGATTCTCGCCCGTCGAGTCGATGTCGATGCCGTTCAGGTGCCACTGCGTCGCAGCTCCGGTCGTGCCGGCGTTGAAGGCGACGTCCGTGAACCAAGTCGTGAGGGTGTCGGTCCCCGTGGCGTCCGCCGGCAGCCGCACGATGCGCGGGTACCAGGAATCCGTCGCGTAGATTCGACCGCTCGGATCGCGCGTGATGTCGTTGCAGAAGCCGTTCGCAGTGGTGCCCATGTGGGCCGTTCCCATGGGTGCCGGCCAGGCCCAGCTGCCTGCCGCCGCGCCGTCCCCGAGAGCGAACGCCTTCAACGTGGTCGGTCCGTTCGGTGCGCCCGGAACGTCCGTATCGGACGAGCACACCCAGAGCTTGTTCGACGCGGTGTGCGCGTACATGCCGATCACCGAGACCAAACCTTGCGCGCCCGGAGCGATGAACTGGGCCGTCGCCGTCGCCGTGGCCGTCGCCTTGTGGATCGACCCGTGCTGCATGCTGCCGACGTAGAGATTTCCGGCGGTGTCGACCGTCGTGCCTTCGGAGAAGAACTGCGACGTGGTGGTCTCGATGTTGCGCGCGCCCGCGCCCACCGTC
>Ga0075366_10000397_pt1 | contig 20222 bp, 14 predicted proteins | sample EndMethybrTD3031_FD_72351 | JGI IMG/M metagenome (GOLD analysis project Ga0075366, IMG submission 72351) | Populus endosphere microbial communities from Tennessee, USA - Endosphere MetaG P. TD hybrid TD303-1 | ecosystem: Host-associated > Plants > Roots > Endosphere | place: USA: Tennessee...
ATCCGGCGGTGTGGCCCCTTATAGTTACAGCTGGGAACAAAGCATTGATAACGGCACCACCTGGACGGTAATTAACGGCGAAACCGGGCCTGAGGCTACAGTTAAAGTTAACCAGACAACACTGTATAGGCGCACGGTTTATTCTGCCGCGCAGTTGTGTTCAGTTTTAAGTAATGAGGTTACCATAACTACCCAGCCGCCTGTAACCAACAATACCATTACAGGAACAACCCCGAGCGTTTGCGGCAATACCGCACCCGCTGTTATTACCGGCAGCATCCCTACAGGCGGCGATGGAAGTGGCATATTTTTTTATCAATGGCAGCAAAGTATTAATAATGGGGTAATTTTTAATGATATCCCCGGCGCTACACAAAAGGATTACCAGCCGCCGGTACTTACGGGTAAAGTTATCTTCCGCAGGCTGGTTAGTACAGCGTTATGTACCGGTACTTTTGGCAGTATAAGTAATAATTATACCATAGTTAGCAATCCCGATGTGGTAGCCAAGTTTACGGCAACCAACCTGATTGGTTGTGCGCCTTTCAGCATCACCAGCACTAACATTAATGTAACCGCCGATACTAATGCCGGCATATACCAATGGTATGCAGATGGCGTACATATTGGCGATGGTTTGTCGTTCCCGGGATATACCATAAATGCTGAAGGTAAAACTGTAAATATAAAATTGATTGTTACCAGTGCTTTGGGTTGCGCCGATGCCAGTTACTCGTTAGATTTCACCACCCCCAAAGTAAGTTTCACAGTTAGTCCTAACAGCGGTTGCGCCGATGCAACCACCAATAAACTGACTATTAAATTCACCAATACTTCTACCCCCAACAATGCAACTTACGTATGGGATTTTGGCGATAACACTACCTACACTGGCTTCACGCCACCTGACCATGTTTTTGCGCCCGATCCATTCGGTAACGATAAAACCTATAAAATAACGCTTACCGCACAAGGCTGTACGGCGTCGGCTATAAATACTACCATTACGGTATACCCTAATAAACCGTTAGCAGCGCTTGATGTGCCTGCAACAGGTTGCTCGCCATACGCCGTCAGGGTAAAAAACTTATCATTGGGAACCAACAGCAGTTACAAGTTTACCCTGCGCGATGAGAAAGACAATTTGGTACAAACCATTATTAAAAACGACAAAAGTGATGCAGTGTTCGATCCCGTAAACGCTGATGTTGATATTAAGATATACCATGTAGCACTGGAAGCTACCAACTTATGTGGTACACCAAGTTCAACCGGGGCGTTTCCTGTAATTATAGCGCCTACAGGGATACACCCTGCGTTAACAATTACCCCGGTAAACAGCGCGGGCTTACCTGCAGGTTGCGCACCATTCCTGGCATCGTTTCATAATCTGTCAACCGGTGGGTCCAGTTATGTTTATAATATTTACGATGCAGGTTTTGCGCCGTTAAAAAGCATCCCTGCTACCGGCGACATTAATTACAACTTTGATACGCCGGGAACCTATTATGTTAGTGTAGGTGTATTTAGTACCTGCGCCGCTTTTTCTGAGTCTACAAAAATGAAAGTGGTGGTATACCCTGTACCTGTCCCTGCGTTCACGTCCGACGCCAATAATACATCCTGCGGGTCACAAACGGTCAACTTCACTAATAACAGCACAGATGGATCTACGCCTGTTAATTCAATGGTGTACACCTGGGATTTTGGCGACGGCTCTCCTACCTCTAACCAGTTCTCGCCTACCCATACATACGATTATAAAGGATCGCCTTATACGGTAACACTAACCGCGGTAAATGCCAATGGCTGTTCTAACACCATAGTTAAAACGGGGCTTATTATAGTGCATCCGCCGCCTGAAACTAATTTTACAGCTAACCCGGGGCTGGTGGTCAGCATCCCAATCTACACGTTGAATTTTATCGATAAAACCCAAAACGCTCCCGTAAAGTGGACGTGGAGCTTTGGTGATGGTATAAAATCGAACCTGCAAAATCCGTCACATACTTATGCCGATACCGGTAAGTATACGGTGAAGTTGGTCACTGCTACCGCTTTTGGCTGTACCGATAGCGTAACCCGGCTGGTACAGGTTACCGGTGTGCCGGGGCAATTGTATATCCCCAACGCGTTTATGCCTACCAGTTTAACACAGGAATTACGGGTATTTATGGTAAAAGGCTCGGGACTTGAAAGTTATACCCTGCGCATATTTAATAATTGGGGCCAGATGATATTTGAGACATCCAAATTAAACAGTAAAGGCGAGCCTGTGGAATTTTGGGATGGTAAGTTTAAAGGAGTAGATTCGCCGCAGGGAGTGTATGCCTGGCAGATATCGGCCCACTTTATAAATGGCACCGATTGGGTCGGTATGTCGTACCGGGGCTCGGTACCCAAACGGGCGGGAACACTTACATTGATACGATAGTTAATGAAGCGGCTGAAAATACTAACAGGGATAACCATAATTCTACTGGTTTGCATAAAGGTGCAGGCACAGGATCATATGTATTCCCAGTTCTTCAATTCGCCGGTATATCTTAACCCTGCGCTAAACGGCCAGTTTGATGGCGATTTGCGCATGAACCTGGTTTATCGTAACCAGTGGAGTACCCTGCCCGGCGGCCCCACCTACCTAAGCGCGTCTATTGATTACAATATGCCCAGTTTTGGCGGCGGCGTTGGTTTGCTTTTCACCAGGGGAAGTGAAGGCCCCGCTTATTTGAACAAGAATAATATTTCGGGCGTTTATTCCTACAGTGTTGGTTCGCAGGATTATGTATTGTCATTTGGCTTACAGGCGGGTATAACCAACCGTAGTCTTGATTACGGCCGGTTAGTATTTAGTGATCAGATAGATCCGCGCCTTGGGATAGATCCCAGCCTGGTAAGCAGTGCCGAATTGCCCGCTTATAACAACAAATTTTACTTTGATTCGGGCGCGGGTGTTAACCTGGTAGCTGGCAATTTTATGATAGGCACGGCCGTTCAGCATATTAACCACCCTAATGAATCGTTTACCGGCGACAGGGCTAATCTGCCTATGCGCATTACCGCGCATATGAGTTATATATGGGATTTAAATAAATATGATAATTTGTATGATGATGAGAAATCGTACATTATCCCATCGGTAGTTGTTTATAAACAGCAAAATGTACAATCCATAAGCGCGGGCTTACAATATAAACGCCGCAGCATTAACGCGGGCTTATCCTACCGCAGCAATGGTGGTGCTGGTCCAAGTGCCGTTGTAATATCTTTAATTTTCGATCTGTTCATTAATCGCGAAGGTGGCGAAAAACTGCGTTTTGGGTTAAGCCATGATGCACCAGCATCTAAACTAAGCTATAGTAATACCAGCGGCACAACCGAGGGGAGTATTGGTTATGAAACTACCCTTCCTAATCGCGCCGATCCGTACAGAAAATTTGAAGGCGCCCGCCGTTGTTACGATTTTTATTAAAATATTATTTCTATTTAGCATATTTGTTATCCTAAAATCATTCCCATCAATGGCTAAAAATTACGTTGCCAGTAAAGCAGGTAAAAAGAAAACAGCTAAGAAAGCGGCCTGGGCTATTGTTATTATTAGCCTGGTGTTTATTTATATTGTTATTAAATTTGCATACAACGGCAGCATAGATCTTAGCGGTGGCGGTTTACCATCAGGCGAACAGGCATATGAAGTAGCTAAGGGTTTTGTAAAATCAACCGTACGTTCAAGTAATATAGATTTCCCGGCCTCGGGCTTTCAAATCGCTAAGCGCAACGATTCTACTTATGTTATACGGTCTGTTGTTGAAATCACCAGCGACACGGGCGACAAAAGGCGCACCAATTTTAAAGTCTTAATGGAATACAAAGGCGGCAAGCAGGACGAGATGAAAAACTGGTCGTTGCTGAATATTAGCGAGGAACAATAATATTCCCTACCTTCCCTTTTTATGGCAGCAATTCCCGAAGCCCTGGCTACAGCAAGGGCAACAATTACGCATACACAATACCAAACTATTATTACCAGCGGCAAGCATACCATTATTGCCGATGAACCCGAACAATTGGATGGCAGTGATACCGGTATGTCGCCAAATGAGTTGCTGCTGGCCAGCCTTAGCAGTTGCACTGCCATAACTTTGCAAATGTACATCAGGCGCAAAATGTGGGTGGTTGAAGAGATCATTCTTGATCTTGAATTATATACCACCGAAACCGGCACCCTTATTAAAAATAATATTACTGTGAAAGGCCAGCTTAATGACGAGCAGAAAAAACGACTCACTTATATTGCCGACGTTTGCCCGGTTCATAAAATGCTGGTCGGCGAGATAGTGATAGCAACCACGCTCAATTAAATCTTTAACAGGAAGCATAAAAAAAACGGACCGGATTTACATCCGGCCCGCCTCAATCACTCTAAAACAATCACCTCTACTTTAGAAGTATCTTTAAATAACTAACAGCTTTTGACTAATTAATTATTCTGGTCAAAAATACCAATTATGTTGTAAATATATAATGCTTGCATAGCTTTTTACGGGATAATGACATATCCCTTACCCGGATATGACAGGAAGGATTATTTGGCTAACCCTTTTACAAAGATCTCTATCAATAACAGGCGTTTATGATATATTTCTTCCAAATGTTCCTTCAAAGGGAACCCTGATTTTTTATGCGACATTGAACGTACCCGCACGCCATGTAAAGCATCCAGGATCAGGTCTATCATTGCAGCCGCGTCATCAATAGGTTTTATTTTACCTTTTTCTACATCCTTCAGTAAAGCAACGGTTAACTGATCAATTTCAGTTTGATGGATATGTGCAACTATTTCCCATATAGTAGCCGGCAGGTTTTGCTCGTTCAGCCTAAAAAAATCAAAGAAGTTATAGTTACTCACCATAAACTCGTGATGGGTATCTATCTGGGCTTTAAAAGCGCTCAATAAGTCGGTTGATTGGGCTACGCTTTCAGATAGCATCTGGATAAAATCATGCGCCAGCTTGCGCATTACCGCCACATATAACTGGCTTTTATCCGGAAAATAGTAATACAGCAAGGCCTTTGACATGGACAAGTCGCCGGCTATTTCATTCATGGTTGTTTTAGAATAACCATAATGCAAAAAACGCTGATACGACGCTTCTAAGATCTTCTCTTTTTTAATGTCCTGTTGTTCGCTTCCTGAACTCATTTGTATAGATTCCTGACTTTTTAAACAAATTTATCAAATTTTCTATACAATGCCTGTTTTCAGTTCAGAAGTGACTTTGATGTTACATTTTAACTGTTATTTATACGGTTTCAGCAAGGCTTAAACCTGCACCTAAAATAATTGCATCTTCAATGCTCCCTATAATCGGGTCTATTAAATTGGCTTGTTTTACCAGGGCTTTACGCAAATAAAAACTACCAAAAGTAGCTGCCACTGCCGTAACACTGCCTAAAATAGCCCCGGTATATAAATTGCCCCCGGTGGCTTTATAAATGCTGGCCCCTGCCACCGCGCCACTAATGCTTCGGGATATAATAGCAGGCAAAGCAATACGGTTTGGGGCCGATGGCATTTTGTCGCCTATAAACTCGCCAAGCGCCATTACGCTTAAAAATATTAGCGGTTTTTGCCGATTGCATAAAGTCCAACGGCGATTTTTCCAGTTGTTTTGAATGGCGTTGCCGCAACATTTTGCTGGTAATAGCCGGTGCCGACATAGAACGCATGCCCGCCAATATACCTAAAGTGATAACCTGCCAATGCGGTTTAGTGATTATAATTTTCAATTTATTCAGTTTAAAATGCTGTGCGTTATTATTAAAAATCTACCCATATAACCAGCCGTGGCAGAGAGTTGTTTTATAGGATGCATTTTACCCGCCTAATATTTGCGAAGCAATTCAAACAAAAACGCCGCTATAGAAATTATTATAGTAGCAATACTCACTCGGTATGAAAACACAAGAGAATGCCCTGGGGCAATTGGGCAATGTTATAGGAAAAGGTTTATTGGCCGGCATTGCCGGTACAGCGGCTATTACGCTTTCGCAGATGATAGAAATGAAGATCACCAAACGGAAACCAAGCAATGCTACACTAAAAGTGGCTTCCCAGGTTACCGATGTTAAACCGGTGAATGCAGGTGCTAAACAAAAAGTATCGCAAGAAATACATTGGGCCTATGGTACGGCCTGGGGCATTGCGCGCGGCATTGTCGGGTTAACCGGGTTAAAAGGTTTGCCTGCGGCGACGGTACATTTCGCGGCAATTTGGGGCACATCTATGCTTATGCTGCCTAAATTTAAAGCAGCACCGCCGGTTACTGAAGAAGAGCCTCAAGCCATTGCTATTGATGGTTTACACCATGCCGTATATGCTTTAGCTGCCGGTTTTGCTTATGATGCGCTTGATAATAAAGCTTAATGTAATTAAACCCGGCAAGCAGGAAATTAAATCGAACACCTCATAAAAACGTTAGCAAAAAGTAAAATCGCAATAAAATACTGCCTTATTGATACCCGACGTTTATATTTGAAATATAAACAGCTACCCTATGTCACCATTAATTGAAATAACCGATCCACGGATTTTTGACCCGCAAACTATACTGATAGATGTGCGTGCCGGCGCCGATGCGTATGCGCGTTATCTGGCCGGTCATTTACCGAACGCTATTTTCGCCACGCTTGATAATGACTTAGCGTCAAAGCCAGCCAATCCGGCTTTTGGTGGCAGGCATCCTCTGCCAGCATTACAGGATTTTGCCAATACTTTAACCAAATGGGGCATTACGCCGGATAGCCATATAGTGGTATACGATGATAAAGCTGCTGCCATGGGTGGCGCGCGTTTGTGGTGGATGCTAAGGGCTATTGGGCATAAAAATGTACAGGTATTAAATGGTGGTTTAAAAGCTGCTACCGGTGAAGGGATCGTATTAAGTACTGATGATTATCAGCCCAAACCTGCTGCAACGCCATATCCTGGTCCTGCCGAATACGAAGGCACTGCTGCTATTGATGAAGTTAGCGAAGCGGCTAAAAACAATGATAAGCTGGTGATTGATGTCCGTGAAAACGCACGTTACCTTGGCCTTACCGAGCCGCTTGACCTGATAGCCGGCCATATACCCGGCGCGCAAAACCTATTCTATGCCAAAAACATGGGTGAAGATGGCAAGTACCTTGCCCCCGAAAAGCTTGCAGAAATGTATACCCCGGCATTGGGTAAGGTAAGTCCCGAAAACGTAATTGTACATTGTGGATCGGGTGTTACGGCATGCCATACCTTGCTTGGCATGGCCAGCGCCGGTATTACCGAACCAAAATTGTATGTGGGATCGTGGAGTGAATGGTCAAGGCGCGATTTACCAATTGCTACTGATGTGATATAGTTGATATTAAGCCAGATCAATAATTACATTCAGGTCTTTCCAACCATAACCGCCGTTAAATTCTCCGGTTTGGGTATATAGGCGTTTACCGCCCATAATCTCGTGAAAACGGCAGGAAGGGTTATTCTTATCACCAAATAAAACCATTGATGTAATTCCCCTATCTAAAAACCGATTTGCAACCAGGCCAATTAATTTACGCCCCAATCCCAAACGCTGGTATTGGCTTAACAGATACAATTTGTTTAATTCCCCTGCGTATCCGGGCAGATCATCATGATCATATTTTTTCCCTTTAGCAAAGCCAATAAGTTGGTTTTGTGGGTTAACTACTACATAACAAAACCAGTCGGTTTGCGGTTCTTTAAATTGCGCACGCCATTGCCATTCGCGGGTTTCAAGAGTTGGCTTGCGCTTTATCATCCAATAAGTTTCGTTCCACACCTGCACATGTAACGCTGCCAAAGCCGGGGCATCGGCTACAACCGCCTCTCTTATCACAAAGTCATCAGGCATATAACCATGTACATTAAGCAAACGCATATTTTCCCGCTTTGATGACCTGCTTAACGACAAAGCATAGCGCATCAATGCGGAAGTAATATTTTTAATTAACGCTTTCACTTAGGCTATAATTGGCTAATGTATTCTTCAAAACCAACCTAAAGTTACAAATATACCCTGCTAATGTATCAAATGTATCTATTGCGGTTTGCGGTAGGCTGCTTTAGCTATATTTACCTGTCGAAGAACCAATTTTACAGATCGTACGGGGAATAATTATACCTGGTTACACATCAAATAGTTTATTTAATGAAAAAACGTTTTTTAAAAATCCTGCTATTCGCAGCAACGTTACCGGCTTTTACAAGTTTAAAAGCGCAATCAGTAGATAACGGCCAGGCTGAACGTGCCTATCTGGTAAGCACACTTACTAAAATTGCCGATCCGGTATTGGATGCGCTAAGCAAGAACCAACTAAAAAAACTAATGCCGGTTGAGGCTAAAGACCCTAAAGACCGTGCATACAGCACCCACCTGGAAGCCTTTGGACGATTGTTAGCCGGTATGGCCCCCTGGCTTGAATTAGGCCCGGACAACACCCCTGAAGGCCGGTTACGCAAAAAATATATCGACCTTGCATTAATAGGCATCCACAATGCAACCGATCCTAAAGGGCCTGATTTTATGAACTTCAGTCAAGGCCACCAACCTGTTGTAGATGTTGCATTTTTCGCGCAGGCTTTGCTGCGTTCGCCAAACCAATTATGGGGCAGGCTTGACGCGATTACAAAATCCAACGTAATAGCCGCTTTAAAATCATCCCGTGTAATTACACCGTCCTATTCAAACTGGCTTTTATTCAGTGCAACCATTGAAGCAGCATTATTAAAATATGACCATTATGGTGACCGGATGCGGATGGATTATGCCATAAAGCAACATTTAAACGTATGGTATAAAGGCGATGGCGCCTATGGTGATGGCCCTAATTTCCACTGGGATTATTACAATAGCTTTGTTATACAACCCATGCTGGTGCAAACTCTAAAAACTATTGTTGATGTTGATAGTAGCCAAAAAGCGCCCTACAAACTGGCATTAGCACATATTAAACGATATGCCGCTGTACAGGAACGCATGATATCGCCCGAGGGCACCTACCCTATTATTGGCCGTTCGCTGGCCTATCGTTGCGGTGCTTTCCAGGTATTGGCGATGGTTGCTTTAATGCATGAATTGCCCGAACACGTAAAACCGCAACAAGTCCGCGCTGCATTGTATACGCTTATTAAACGCCAAATGGAGGCCCCGCAAACCTTTGATAGTAAAGGCTGGCTGCAAATTGGCATTTACGGACACCAGCCTACAATTGGCGAAACTTATATCTCTACCGGTAGTCTTTACTTATGCTCGGAAGGATTTTTAACACTGGGCTTACCGGCTAACGATAAGTTTTGGCAAGGCGCCGATGAGGATTGGACTGCTAAAAAGGTATGGAAAGGTATAGATATATCGATTGACCATGCTATTGATGATAAAGAAAAATAAACACCAAATAATGAAGAAGAAAACAATTATAATACTACTATCGGCGGCATTGGCATCGCCGTTTATAAGCTCAGCACAGGTAAAAAATCATTTTACACCAAAGCCCGAACTGGTAAAAATGATTGATAGAAACTTTACTGATGCAGCCAAACAGTATAAGCTATTAATGAAACATGTCCCGGCTGATAGTTTGCCCAATACTTATGAAAAAGGCAAATGGATAATTATTCCGGCAAACAACTGGGTAAGCGGGTTTTACCCGGGTACGTTGTTCCTGTTATACCAGGCAACTAAAGATACTGCTTTGTATAACGAGGGTTTGCGCAAATTAAAAGTAATGGAGCCCGAGCAAACTATTAATTCGCATGATATTGGTTTTATGATGTACGATAGTTATGGCGTTATTAACCGCTTAAAGCCTGCCCCTACGTATAAACAAATACTATTAACCAGCGCGGCCACTTTGGCTAAACGCTTTAACCCGACGGTTGGCTGTACCATGTCATGGTCGTCGCAACCGGGGCAATTCAGGGTAATTATTGACAATATGATGAACCTGGAATTACTGATGTGGGCATCAAAAGTAAGCGGCGATCCATCGTACGCTAAAGTGGCTATATCGCACGCCAATACCACCATGAAAAACCATTACCGGCCCGATTATAGCTCGTACCACCTGGTAAACTACAACCCGGCTACCGGCGAAGTGATCAAAAAGCAAACCGTGCAGGGCTACGCCGATTCGTCGGCCTGGGCACGCGGGCAAGGCTGGGGTTTGTATGGCTTTACCATGATGTACCGGGAAACTAAAGACCCAAAATACCTGGCGCAGGCAGACCATATTGCTAATTTTATCTTAAGCAACCCAAACCTGCCGGCTGATAAAGTACCCTATTGGGATTTTGACGCCCCCGGCAAACCAAACATTGAACGTGATGCTTCCGCAGGGGCTATTTATGCTTCGGCATTGATAGAATTATCCCGTTATACATCTGCCGCTAATGCCAAACGATACATGGCTGCTGCCGAAACAATATTGAGAACGCTTTCATCACCCGAATTTAAAGCTGCGCCGGGTACTAATGGTGGTTTTATACTGGAACATAGTACCGGCCATAAACCTAAAAACCAGCTGGTAAATGTGCCGCTTACTTATGCAGATTATTACTTTGTAGAGGCCATGCTAAGGTATAAGCACATGGATAAAAATATTGATTAGCGCGAAAGAGCAACGCGTTTCCATTGGTTTCGCCAAAGTTAAAACGCTATCTTAGTACTACCAATTTGATGAACATTTTATCGTAAAAGATTATTGAGGATGCGGTTATTGCTAAGATATATTTTAATGTGCCTGGCATTTTGCCCGCTAACAACAAGCGGGCAAAATACTGCCGTTAAGTTTAAGCATCTTACTATAAACGAAGGGCTTTCGCAAAACACGGTTTACGGTACCTTGCAGGATAACCAGGGCTTTGTTTGGATAGGTACCGAGGACGGATTGAACCGTTATAACGGGTACGATTTTAACATCTACAAACACAACAAAAACGCTAATAGTTTAACAAACAGCCAAATAACCTGTCTTTTTGAAGATAAAAACAAACAACTTTGGATAGGCACCACCGACGGTTTAAACATCTACGACCGCGAAAAAGACAATTTTAAAAGGCTGTATACACAATCAAAAAAAACATCAGAGAATAACGATTACATTACCACCATTCTGCAAGATAAAGCCGGCGACTTTTGGATCGCGACTTATGATGGCCTTAAACGCTATCATCCGGCCAGCAACAGCTTTACCCCTTTCCTGATACCTAACCCTTCAAATAATAAGTTAACCAACAAGATCCAAACCATGACCTTATCCAACAATCAGTTATGGATAGGTACCGGCAACGATTTAAAGTTATTTGATATCGCCTCACATCAATTCATCCCGTTACCAACCCTCCTGGCCGAAAATGATAAACTGAAAAAAAGTGGGATACGCTGTATAAGGCAGGGCAAAAAAGGAAACTATTGGATAGGTACCGAAACTGCCGGTCTGTTTAATTTCGATCAGCATAAAAACACCTGTATTAACTATCGCCAGCAGGCAGTCAACTCTAATAGTTTATTAAGCGATATCGTCCGTGATGTTTTGGTAGTAGATACCGGCGAAATTTGGGTAGGCACACGTGAGGGTTTGAGTATTTTAAAATCGGGCCGCATTAATAACTACACCTACGATAAATATAACCCCGAAGCGCTAACCCATAACTCGGTACGCCATTTTATGCGAGACAGGGCGGGTAATATTTGGGTAGGTACTTATGCCGGCGGGGTTGATATATTTTATGCCGAAAGCAAAAACTTCCTTAATATATCCGAACAGATTGGACAGAGGCCGGGCTTAAGTCAGCGGGTGGTGAGCGCTGTTATTAAAAATCCCGATGGCAGTTTATGGATAGGTACGGAAGGCGGTGGCTTAAACTACGCCAATATTAGCAAAGGCGTTTATCAGCATTACAACATTACCGACCAGCAGAATTTAAGCGGCAGTAACATTATCAAGTCGCTTAGTAAAGATCCATCCGGTAATTTGTGGGTGGGCACCTATAATGGCCTGTACTACTTTGATGTCAACCGTAAACAGTTTAAGCAAATACAACTATCAAAAACGGATAACGCCCCTGCCAGCAACCAAATTTACGCGCTTGATGCAACAACGGGAACAGCTTGCATCGGCACCAATGGCGCCGGGCTGCAGTTTTTAACCAAAAACGGTCAGCAGGTTACTTACCTGCACAGTCAAACCGACCCGCATAGCATCAGCAGCAATAACATCAGTACCATATTATTTGATAACGGTAATTACTGGATAGGTACGCAACGCGGCCTGAATTATTTTGACAGCAATAGCAAAAAGTTTACCCGTTTAAAGTTTAACGAGCATGATGCTTATAGTTTAAGCAGCAATGCGGTTATCAGCCTGTTTATTGATTCGCGCGGGCGCTTGTGGATAGGTACCGAGGGTGGTGGGGTTAATTACTACGATCGCACCAATAATAAATTTTACGCCATTGGCGAAAGCGAAGGTATGGGCAACGGCGTAGTGCATGCCATTAACGAAGATATACAGGGTAATTTATGGCTGAGTACTAACAAAGGTTTATCTAAAATTCAATTTAAAAACTTCCATTTTCCCTTCAGCGCGCTGAATTTAAAAATAACCAATTATACTATTGCCGATGGGTTGCCCAGCAACCAGTTCTCTAACAACGCTACCAATCTGCACCCGGGTAACCAGGTTATTTTTGGGAGCATATCCGGCATAACCGTGTTCGATCCGGCACGTATTATTACCAACACTTACAAACCGCCGGTAGTTATTACCGATTTTTTGATACGTAATAAACCCGTTTTAGTGAGCGATGCTGACTCGCCGCTGCAAAGCCAGATCAATGAAACTAAAGAAATAACCCTAACCCACGATCAGGGTTTTATCAGCTTCCGCTTCGCGGCGCTGAATTTTATTAATCCTGACAATAATCATTACGCCTATAAGCTGGAAGGTTTTAAGGGCGATAACGATTGGCACTATGTAGATAACCAGCGCATGGCTACATATACCAATTTAGATGCGGGCACTTACGTTTTTAAAGTTAAAGCAGCAAATAACGATGGTGTTTGGAATAACCAGGTAAAATCAATTAAACTGATCGTATTACCACCCTGGTGGAAAACCTGGTGGGCTTATTTAATTTACGTAGCCATCATCGGGATGCTATTGTATTTGTTCTACTCCTATTCAATTAAAACAGCAAGACTGACCAATGAGTTGGAATTCGAACATTTAAGTCATCAGAAAGACCAGGAACTGGCTCAAAGAAAGCTAACTTTTTTCACCAATATATCGCACGAAATAAAAACCCCGCTTACGCTGATATTGGCCCCGCTCGAAAAACTGATCAGGCTTAATGAAAGCAACAATAAGGTACAGAACCAATTGATGCTGATGCAGCGTAATGGTGAACGTTTGATAAGGCTGATAAACCAGCTGCTCGATTTCCGCAAGTTTGAAGAAGGGAATATGAAGTTACAGGCGGCAGAGGGTAATGTGGTAAGGTTTATTAACGAGATCGTAATATCGTTTGAAGGGTATGCGCAGTCTAAAAATATCACCCTTGCTTTCAAATCCCAATCACCTGATATAATGGTTTATTTTGACAGGGATAAATTGGAAAAGGTGTTTTATAACCTGCTATCAAACGCGTTGAAATTTACTGCTAACGGTGGCAAGGTATCAGTAAATATTAAAACAGAGAACGGTAATTTATTGGTTGATGTAGAGGATAATGGCGTAGGTATCCCTCCTGAAAATATGGAGAAGATATTTAACCGCTTTAACCATTTTAGCGAACCCGGACAAGGTGTTAGCGGAACAGGCATTGGCCTCTCCTTTTCGCAGGGTTTAACCGAATTGCACAGGGGCAATATTACGGTGAAAAGCACTCCCGGGGCCGGTGATGGACGCGGCCATACTTGTTTTACCGTAAAACTTCCTTTAGGAAAAGCGCATCTTAATCCGGATGAAATAGTGGCTGATTTTAAGGATAGTGAAAGCATTGAACAATACCTGCTACCATCCATAAAAAAACCGCTAAAAACAGTTGTTGCCGATAATCTGCAACCTGAAGTATCCGATAAACCTGTAATGCTGATAGTTGAAGATAATGCTGAGGTACTGAACTTTGTGGCGGGCAACTTTATGGCCGATTACAATGTCCACATGGCGCATGATGGCGTTGAGGGCTTAAAACTGGCGACTGAACTGATCCCCGACATTGTAATAAGCGATGTGATGATGCCTAATATGAATGGCATAACGCTTTGCAGCAAGATAAAAACTGATACGCGTACCAGCCACATCCCGGTGATATTGTTAACCGCGCGCACGCCGCTAATATTTAAGCTGGAAGGTTTAGAAACGGGCGCCGATGATTACATCACCAAACCGTTCAGTATTGATATACTGGAAACGCGCGTGCGTAACCTGGTCGACTCCCGCAAAAAACTGCGCGACCGCTACCGTAAGGAGATTAGTCTGCAGCCTCAAAACGTGGCCATTACATCGCCCGATGAGAAATTCCTGGCAAAAGCAATGGCGTTTATTGAACATAACATGGCTGAAACCACCCTGAGTGTGGAAGAGTTGGGGAAAGAAGTGGGGATGAGTCGGGTTACCCTGTACCGCAAAATTAAAGCGCTCACCAACCAAACCGCTATCGAGTTTATCCGGGGCGTACGCATTAAACGCGCGGCACAGTTATTAGAGCAAAATAAATTTAATGTAAGCGAAGTAGCCTATATGGTGGGCTTTATTGATGTAGATTACTTTAGAAAATGCTTTAAAGAACAATACGGACATACCCCTAAAGAGTACGCTTATACGGCTGAGAAATAAAATCGCTGACAGTGTGAGGTAACCTATAATTGTTTCAGCAAGGCCTTATTTATCCGCCCAATTAACCCCGGCCCTTCATAAATAAACCCGGTATATAACTGCACCAACGATGCACCGGCATTTAATTTCTCTAACGCGTCCTCCGCGCTATGGATGCCACCTACCCCTATTATTGGGAACGAACCATTTGATTTTTTATGCAGGTAGCCGATCACCGCGGTTGATCGATGCGTTAACGGCTTCCCGCTTAATCCGCCCATTTCATTTTTTAAAGTTTCAGGCGATGTCAAGTTTTCGCGATTGATGGTTGTGTTAGTTGCAATTACCCCTGCAATACCGCTTTGCTGCACTATCTCTACAATATCATCTAACTGCTCGTTGGTTAGGTCGGGGGCTATTTTCAACAGTATCGGGCGGCTAACGCCATTTTTGTTGTTTTTTTGCTGCAAAGTGTTCAGGATGTTTAACAGCGGCTCTTTTTCCTGCAAAGCCCTTAGTCCCGGCGTATTTGGCGAGCTTACGTTAACTACAAAATAATCAACCACATCAAACAATCGGTCGAAGCATTTAATATAATCGTTAACGGCTTCTTCGTTAGGGGTTACTTTATTTTTGCCAATGTTGCCGCCAATTATGATGCGCTGCTGTTTTGAAGCCGGGCTTTTACGATACTCCGCAATCCTTTCGGCCATGGCATCAACGCCATAATTATTAAAACCCATTCGATTGATCAGCGCTTCATCGGCCGGCAGCCTGAACATGCGAGGCTTAGGGTTACCATCCTGGGGTAATGGTGTAACTGTGCCCGTTTCTACAAAGCCGAAGCCCAGGTTGGCCATTTCTTTTATCATCACCCCATTTTTATCAAAACCGGCAGCCAGGCCAACAGGATTTTTAAATTTCAGGCCAAATACTTCGCGCTCCAGCCTTTTATCTTCCACATTCCAAATAACGCGACTAATAGCACTACCGCCGGGTATATTATTTACCAAATGCAGGCCGTCGGTTACAAAATAATGGACATTTTCAGGATCGAATTTGAAGAGGATAGGCTTAATGAGCGAATACATACCGCAAAGTTAAATTTATTTAACCTTTAGCCAATAGTTGATAGTTTATAGTTGGTGGTTTTAAATATATTTGTTTAACCGGTGGCTAATCTTTGGCCCCAATATATAAACCATCAACTACTAAAAAAATGAAAAACACCCGCCGCTCATTCCTTACTACTGCCGCTGTTGGCGTTATGGCCAGCTTATCTATCCCTGAAATTGCTAAAGCTGCTTTTGCCGAAGCTAAAGGTAAAAGAGTAAAACTAAACGATAACGATGTTGTCCTTTTCCAGGGCGATTCCATCACCGATTCGGGCAGGGATAAAAAGAAAACGGAAGCTAATAATGTAGGCTGCATGGGTAGCGGTTATGCACTGGTTGCCGGCTCGCGCTTACTGGTAGATAATCCTGAAAAGAAACTACAGATCTATAATAAAGGCATTAGCGGTAATAAAGTTTACCAACTGGCCGACCGCTGGGACGAGGATTGCTTAAGCTTAAAACCAAACGTGCTGAGTATTTTTGTCGGTGTGAATGATTATTGGCACACACTTAATCCTAAAACTCCATATACCGGCACTATTGAAACTTACCGTACCGATTATAAAAAACTGATCGATCGCACCAAAGCGGCCCTGCCCGATGTAAAACTGATCATCTGCGAGCCTTACGCCATTAATGGTGTAAAATCGGTAACCGATGCCTGGTACCCAAAATTCCCTGAATTCCAGGTGGCCGCACGCGAAATAGCGGATGAATATGGCGCCGCGTTTGTACCCTTCCAGGCCGTAGTAGATAAAGCAATGAAACAAGCACCCGGAAATTACTGGAGCGGCGATGGCGTGCACCCTAATATGGCAGGCATTACCTTGCTGGCGCATGCGTGGTTAGAAGCGGTGAAGTAAGCCAAAAGCTAAAAGCTTAAGGCTAAAAGCAACTACCACAGCTTTAAGCTTTCAGCCTTCGGCTTTTAGCTTAAAAACCGTATCTTTGCGCGCAAATGATCGCTATAAATAATCTTACGTTCGAGATAGGTGCAAGGGCATTATATGATGAAGCTAACTGGCATATTAAACCGGGAGAAAAAATTGGCCTGATTGGTGCCAATGGTACCGGTAAAACTACGCTGTTAAAAATAATTGTAGGCGATTACAAACCTACATCGGGCACTATATCTATGGCTAAGGACCTTACCATGGGTTACCTTAATCAGGATTTGCTCTCCTACTCATCCGATAAAAACATTGTACACGTGGCTATGGAAGCTTTTGAGCGCCAAAACCAATTGCACGATGAGATTGAGGTTTTACTGCAAAAGTTGGAAACCGATTATAGCGAAGACCTTTTACACAAACTAAGTGATAAACAGCACGAGTTTGAACTGCTTGACGGTTATAATATTGAATACAAAGCGCACGAAATTTTAGCTGGTCTTGGTTTTAGCGAAGCCGATTGCCATCGCAAGCTAAGCACCTTTTCGGGCGGCTGGCGCATGCGGGTAATGCTGGCTAAAATACTTTTACAGGCGCCTGATATCCTATTGCTGGATGAGCCTACCAACCACTTAGACTTACCTTCTATCCAATGGCTGGAGGATTATTTGAAGGCCTTTAGCGGCGCTATCATCATCGTATCGCACGATAGGTGGTTCCTGGATAAAGTGATTAACCGCACGGTTGAATCGCGCAAAGGCAAACTGAATGTTTATGCCGGTAACTATACTTTTTACCTGGAAGAGAAAGCACTGCGTGCCGAAATTCAGCGTGGCGAGTTTAAGAACCAGCAATCAAAAATAAAACAGGAAGAACGTTTGATCGAGCGTTTCCGCGCCAAGGCATCTAAAGCAAAGATGGCACAATCGCGCATTAAGATGCTGGATAAAATGGAACGTGTTGATGATGTGGACGATGACAACCCCGAGGTTAACTTCAGCTTCAAATTCAGCAAGCAATCTGGTCGCCACGTAGTGATGTTAGAGCATATCACTAAAAAATATCCAACCATCGATATTTTGGACAATGCGGAGGCCGTAATAGAAAAAGGCGATAAAATAGCCCTGATTGGTGCCAATGGTAAAGGTAAATCGACCCTGTTACGTATTGTAGCCGGCGCTGATAAGGAGTTTACCGGTAAAGCCATTGTTGGCCATAACGTTACCCAAACCTTCTTCGCGCAGCACCAACTGGAATCACTACACCTGGAGAACCAGATATTGCAGGAATTGCAGGCCTTCGCGCCAAAGCATACCGATACAGAGTTACGTTCCATATTAGGTTCGTTCCTGTTCACCGGCGATGATGTTTTCAAAAAGATAAAAGTACTGTCGGGTGGCGAAAAATCGCGCGTGGCGCTGGCAAAAGCCTTGACTGCCGATGCCAACTTCCTGGTACTGGATGAGCCTACCAATCACCTGGATATGGCTTCGGTTAATATCCTGATACAGGCGTTGCAACAATATGAAGGTACTGTGATCGTGGTATCGCACGATAGGTATTTCCTGGATAACGTAGCCAACAAAATATGGTTTATTGAAGATCAGAAAATAAAGGTTTATCCGGGCACTTATGCTGAATATGATGAATGGCTGGCCAAACGTAAATTAGAACCAAAAGCAGCTTTACCAGCCCCGCAGCCTAAAAAGGAGGAGAAAAAAACCGAACCGGTTAAAACCCAACCAGGCGAAAACAAACATCAGCAGCTTAAGCGGTTAAACCAGGATTTAACCAAAATGGAAGAGCAGATAGCTGTTTTGGAAAAAGAGGTTAAACAACTGGAAGAGAAATTAGCTGACAGCGGCATTTATAACGATGCAAATAAACTAAAGGAAACTAAAAGCACCTATCAATCCAAACAAAATGAACTGAAGGCTACCCAGGATAAATGGGAAGAACTGGCCGAACAGATTATGGAGATGGAGGCGTAGATTAGAATAGTCCGAAAGGCGGGAAGACCGAAAGTACGTAAGACACGTTTTCACCACTTTGTCATTGCGAGGCACGAAGCAATCGCACACCCAAAGAGCAACAAATGCACAGTTCGCGATTGCCACGCTATCGCTCGCAATGACAAGTTTTTTATACCTTAGATAAATACAAGCAATACTCAAATACCTCATGAGCAAGATCTGGCAAAAAACAACCGACGTTAACGCACTGGTAGAAAACTTTACCGTTGGCCGCGACCGTGAGTTTGACCAGCAAATGGCTGCCTTTGATGTGCTGGGTTCGTTAGCGCATACCCAAATGCTGGAAAGTATTGGCTTAATGAGCGCCGATGACCTGCATCTTGTTCAGCAGGAATTGAAAAGCATTTATGCCGATATACAGCAGAATGGTTTTGTGATTGAGGATGGTGTAGAAGATGTACACTCGCAAATTGAGCTGCTGCTTACCCGCCGCATTGGCGAGGCCGGCAAAAAGATACACAGCGGTCGCAGCCGCAACGACCAGGTTTTGGTTGATCTGAAACTATTCTTTCGTAACGAATTACAGCAGGTAGTACAGGAAGTAAAAAGCCTGTTCGATTTACTACTTAGTCTGAGTGAAAAGCACAAGGATGTTTTATTACCCGGCTATACCCACTTACAAATTGCCATGCCATCATCGTTTGGCTTATGGTTTGGCGCTTATGCCGAAAGCCTGGCCGATGATTTGGAACTGGTGTTAGCTGCCTATAAGATCACTAATAAAAACCCTTTGGGTTCGGCAGCGGGTTATGGCTCGTCGTTTCCGCTAAACCGTACCATGACTACCCAACTGCTGGGTTTTGGCAGCCTGAACCATAACGTAGTTTACGCGCAAATGGGCCGTGGTAAAACAGAACGGATCATCGCGCAGGCATTATCTGCTGTAGCAGCAACTTTAGCCAAAATGGCTATGGACCAATGCCTGTACTTAAGCCAAAACTTCGCTTTTGTAAGTTATCCCGAAAACCTGACCACCGGCAGTAGCATTATGCCGCATAAAAAGAACCCCGATGTTTGGGAAATTATGCGCGGCAAATGCAACCGTTTACAAGCGTTGCCGACCGATGTGGCCATGATGACCACTAACCTGCCATCTGGGTATCACCGTGAGATGCAATTGCTGAAGGAATTGTTATTCCCTGCCTTTGCCGAATTAAAGCAATGCCTGCACATGGCCAACTTTATGCTGCAGCACATTACCGTTAAAACCGACATCCTGAACGATCCTAAATACGCTTACCTGTTTAGCGTTGAGGTGGTAAATAAAATGGTACTGGATGGCACACCCTTCCGCGATGCTTATAAGC
>Ga0075366_10000400_pt1 | contig 20198 bp, 25 predicted proteins | sample EndMethybrTD3031_FD_72351 | JGI IMG/M metagenome (GOLD analysis project Ga0075366, IMG submission 72351) | Populus endosphere microbial communities from Tennessee, USA - Endosphere MetaG P. TD hybrid TD303-1 | ecosystem: Host-associated > Plants > Roots > Endosphere | place: USA: Tennessee...
CAATACTTCCGCCGGCGGCGAGGGCGAATTTGTTCCGGTTGATACTTTGACGCCGGAAATGCAAAACGACGCCTTGAAGGCTGCTAAACTGACGCTGCGATCGGACTTTGCTGGTGTCGATGTCATTGTCGATAAAACCAATGGCAAACACTACATACTTGAGGTAAATGAGGCCCCTGCTATTCAAATGGGGGCAAACCCGCCAGTGAAAATAGCTGCCCTTATGAGCCACATTCAGCAGCAAACCGGAGTAAGTAATGAAAAAGCCTAAAGTCCTTATTATTTTTGCAAAAAGCGGCACCGAAACAAGCACCCGTTACGGCGGTTTTGTGAAGCGAATCAAGAAGAATGGGGGCTTTAAATATGCCGACGTCGATTACGTCGCGCTTGAAGACCTGCTATTCCGCACAATGGACGACGGCCGCGCAAAAGTACACGACCCTATTCGCAAAATCAATTTAGCCCACTATTCTTTCGTGTACTTTAAAAGCTGGCAATCCATGCCAACGCTTGCGGCATCTGCCGGGTTTTACCTGCAGGGCATGGGAATTCCTTTTGCCGACGAACAGGTTCTTCACAACCGGCCGGGCAAAGCGGCCAACCAAATGGTTCGCTGGGCCAGTGGTGTATCTGTTCCGGCAACGATTTGGGGTTCCAAAAAGGTGCTGTCGCATTTCCTAAAAACGCGTAAGGTGCAAATGCCGTTAATTGTGAAGGCGGATGTAGGCCAAAAAGGAAACGACAACTTTTTGGTACAAACGCGCCGGGAAGCTCGACGAATTATTGAAGAAAGCGATAAAGATTTTGTGCTTCAGGCATTTGTTCCGAACGACGGTGACTACCGAATTGGTGTCTATGGCCACAAGGCTCGCTGGGCCATCTACCGTAAAAGCGGCGGCAGAAGCCACTTAAATAACACCTCGGCAGGCGGCGAGGCACAGCTGTTGGACATTACTGCGCTTGATCCGGCTGTTGCGAAATTGGCCGAGAGTGCTGCCGCTGCCAGTGATTTGGCGGTTGCGGGAGTAGATGTCGTTCAGGATAAAGAAACCGGCAAGCTTTACGTTTTCGAGGCCAACCAAGGCTCGCAAATTGTCACCGGAGCATTCAGCGATACCAACATGACCGCTTTTGACGAAGGTTTGAGGGCTATGGTTGCAAAACGGGACACGGTGCGGCGCACTATGCGCCCACGCATGATTGGCCGTAATGTGTATGTGATGGTTGAAAATGATTCGCAGCTAGTGTTCAGGGCTAAGGTGGATACGGGTGCTTTTCGTTCGGCGCTTCATGCCGAGGCTATTGAACGCGGCCGCGACAATGACGGCAAAGAGTTTGTGGAGTATACACTTACAAGTGCTTCTGACCCTAGCGTAAAACGGACATTTAGAGCTTACGATTTTAGTCGAGCGCTTATAAAAAGCTCCAACGGCAGCAAAGAAATGCGCTACCTGGTAACCATCAATGTAACCATTCATGGAGTAGACTATAGTATGGAGGTAACACTCACTAATCGGATGACCCAAAAACACCCCCTTCTTATTGGCCGTCGTTTACTCGTAGGGAACTTTATTGTTAATCCGGCATTATCTGAAGGAAGGGACGAGGAAGAATTATGAAAATTGCGATAATTTCAAAGGGCGGCGCAAACTACTCTACCAAACGGCTTAAAGAAGTAGCAAAAGCTCGTGGCCACGATGTAAAAATAGTGAACTATGTTAAATGTTACGTTTCAATCGAAAAAGACAAACCGGTCATTCGCTACAAGGGTAAATCGCTCCACGATTTCGATGCGATTATTCCACGAATTGCCCAAAGCTACACCAAGTACGGCACGGCAATTGTGCGCCAGTTTGAAAGCCAGGGTGCATACACAACGGCGAGTTCTATTGCTATTAACCGTTCGCGTGACAAACTTCGTGCTTACCAAGTACTGGCTAAGGCCGGTGTGGCTATTCCTAAAACCGTATTCGCCAGTGAAACCGCTAACTTTGACGACGTTGTCAGTCTTGCTGGCGGCACCCCATTAATTATTAAGGTAGCTCGCGGCACTCATGGCAACGGTGTGGTGCTGGCTGAAACGCCAAAGGCCGCCAAAGCGGTAATGCAAGCCTTTTATGTGGAAGGCGTGAACTTTTTGGTACAAGAGTTCGTAAAAGAATCGGCCGGTACCGACATTAGGGCATTTGTCGTAGGGAGTCGGGTGGTTGCGAGTATTGTGCGCCAAAGCCTGGATGATGATTTTAGAAGCAATACACACCAGGGCGGAGTGGGTAAACCTGTAAAGTTAACCGAAGAAGAGCGTAAAACGGCTATAAAAGCGGCAAAAGCTATGGGCTTGCCAATTTGCGGCGTTGACATGATGCGTAGTGAGCGCGGCCCACTGGTGCTTGAAGTGAACTCTTCGGCAAGCTTGAAAACACCAGAGTTGCTTACTCGGCGTGATATTGCGACGCAAATTATTGAGTATGTTGAGCTGAACGCCAAGCGCCGCAACAAAAAAGACAAGGTAGGCGCTTAAGCTTACCAAGTGCTATAATACTCCTTATGAAAATAGGGGTATTATAGCCATGAGCCGACGTAAGGATATAACGTCTTGGTTGCTTATAATCTTCGTTCTTGGCCTTATTGGCACGGGCGCGTATTTTGCACTGGAGCCCCAACTGCGCCCTCATGTAAAAGTGCATTTGGGCGACGCCGTGTTTAAAAGCCGGCTGGCAAAAACCCAAGACGAACGCGATAAAGGACTTTCCGGCACCCGTGGCCTTAACGACGACGAAGCCATGCTGTTTGTGTTTGACCGCGACGACAAATGGCCGATTTGGATGAAAGACATGGCCTATCCGATCGACATTGTATGGCTAGACAAGGACAAAAAGGTGGTTTACATAGTAAAAAACGCCCCACCCGAAAGCTACCCGTATGAAACCTTTACGCCAAAACAAGAGGCGCGCTATGTAGTGGAATTGAAGGCCGGAACGGTCGGTAAAAAATCGATTGTAATTGGCACGCCGGCGCAGTTTGATGAAAATAACGTGGAGGGGCTGAAGTTATGAGTTTTATGGTGGTAATGGGACTATTTACCGCTGGCTTGTTTGCGGCTGCCTACTTTACCAGGCGGCGCTTAGGGTTACTGGGCTTGGCGCTAGCTGCCGGGGCAACACTTAGCGGCTTATGGGTAAGTACACTTACGCCGTTAGTTGCGCAATCCGGTGTCGAGCTGGTTCGTCCGCCGCTGAGCAGCGTTTTGGCGGTAACGCTTACTATGCTGCCCGCCGTACTACTGCTTTTTAGCGGCCCAGCGTATAAAAACCATCTTCATAAAATAGTCGGTTCTGCCGTATTTGCGCTGCTTGCCATTGCTTTTATGCTGGAACCGTTGCTGGCTGCCCTGGTAATCGATGAATCCGCCAAACCGGTCGCCGATGCCTTGCGCCAGCACCAACAAACCGCTATAAGTATCGGTCTTATTTTAGCCGTTATCGACCTTATTATTACCAAAGCGCCAAAACCGCCTAAAGAACACGGCCATTGACAAACAACCCCTTAAAGTGGTATCTTTTTAAAGCATAGCTATGGGTCCATAGCTCAGCTGGTTAGAGCACCTGCCTTTTAAGCAGGGTGTCGTGGGTTCAAGCCCCACTGGACCCTCCATGGAGAAACACTCACAATTTGTGGGTGTTTTTCTTTGGTAAAATGGCAGCTGAGTACCGTATAGTAAAGTATATGAGCGATTCTATAGAGTTGGTTAAGGTAGGTTTAGCGGTGATTCGAGACCGCAAAATGATGATGGTGCGAAACGGTAAGCACAAGGAAATATTTTCGACGCTGGGCGGCAAAATTGAAGGCGGCGAGGATGATATTACCTGCCTGGAGCGGGAAGTGAAGGAAGAGGCGAATACCGGCGTTGTGCTTGATTCGTTGGAGTTTCTGGGCGAGTTTCGCGGAGCGATTGTTGACCGCGAAAATACGTTTATTACCATTCGGCTCTACAAGGGCGAACTTACCGGCGAGCCGGTTCCAAGCTCGGAAATTGTTGAAGTTCGCTATTTTGGCTCGAATATTCCTAAGAAGCACTTAACGCCAGCTTCGGAGAAAATTTTTGTCTGGCTGAAAGACCGCGACTATATTGACTGATAGTCTACTAATTTGCATTTTTTGAACGGCTAGCATCCTCTTGATAAATTTCTTTGAGAAGTCGAACATATAGCCAGTCTCTTCTTTTATCTCTCTTACGGCGGCTACTTCAAGGGATTCGCCTTTGTCGACGTGGCCGGCCGGGAGGTTCCATAGTCCGTAGGCATGTGGTAACGCTTGCTGGACAAGTAGGTACCTGCCATTGCGTTTTATAAGATATCCCACGACAACACCTGCCATTTCAAATACTCATTTGTTTGCATAGTCCCTACAATAACATATTAGTTAAGTTAATAAGGGAGTGTATACTATATGTAAATATAGATATATTAGGGGATATTAATGAATAAAAAGGCAATTCTTTTCGATTTAGATGATACCCTGCTGCACTCTGTATATATAAAGTGGGCACAGCATCAAGAGGTTGCTAAGAGATTCTACGGCATAAAGCTCGACGAAACAGTACTGCGTCGGCACTGGGGTAAACCCTCCACTGTCCTCGTTAAAGAATTTTATAAAAACACTGAAGCGGTAGAAGTTATGGTTGAGAAGTTCCATTCACTAAACGACCAATATGCTAAAACGTTAATTCCGAACGCTATAAGCGTAATAGAAGATATTGCAACACGAGGATACACTATCGGCATTGTTACAAACGCTCGAAAAGAAGGGGTTCATAAGGATATGAAACGTCTCAATTTTCCCCTTGATAATATCCATTTCATTCATACGTATGAAGATACCGGATATTACAAACCTGACCCTGCAGCTTTTTCGAAGGCAATTAGTATGCTCCATGCAAGAAAAATTAAACACACCACCTATATAGGAGATAGTCTTATAGACTGGCAGGCAGCTAAGGGTGCTCACCTTGATTTTATAGGTATTACTACTGGTATAACAACGAAAAAAGAGTTTGAAGATGCGGGAGTTACTAAGATAGTTAAAGACCTGAGAGAACTCCTGACCGTATTACCATAACATTATTACGAGAGATGAAAATGACTGAACTAGAAAAAAGCATTAAAGCAATAAATGTCTTAAGGCCATCATCTCGTCAAGAGATGATTGAGGAAATTAAGGCTATATTATCAGATAATATAATTAATGTTATTGATTCGCATAATACTGCCTCGATTGTTTTCGTCATTCTGTGTGACTCTGTTACATATATCTTGAAGGCTGAGTGTGGCGCTGTCGATGCTACAAATCGAGAAATATCATGGTATCGAGCAGTTAAGGGTAACTCTCCTGCACCTAATCTTATCTATTCTCATAAAAGCGACGATTTCTCTTTTCTAGTTCTTGAGTATATACCTAATGCAATAACTTTAGATGAAATTATTGTTTCGGATAATTATACAAATGAGCAACTAATAAATTATATAGACCTTGCTCTTGCTGAAAATCGGGCTTTGTTTAACAGCAATGACCCTGAGGAGGTAAGTTATGAGATAGCTAACACTTTTCTTATACAAAAATTCGATGCTCGTATTGAAAGATCGCAAAAATACCCATATCTCAAGAAACTCCTAGAAACACCTCTAGTAACTATAAACGGTAAATTGCTGCATACCCCGACCTTTTTCATGAATAAGATTAAGCGTATTCCTCGACTTCATAACTACCTAACACCTAAAAGGGTTGGTCTTACTCATGGTGATCTACATTTTGGCAATATCCTGGTAAATCAAAACGGCGTATACTTTATAGACCCAAATAGCGCAGCGCACATGCCGATCGAGTATGATTATGGTAGACTACTTCATTCCGCACATGGTGCATATGGCCAAATTATGAATAAAAAATATTCCTTGATGCAAATCGGTGAAGATAACTACGACTTTCGTATTGAAATCCCCTCAAGACTCAACTTAGCATTTGAACATATCAAAAGCGTATTGACAGAGCAAGAACTGGTGCAGGGCTTATATACGGAAGCCCTTCATTTTGCCACAATGCTTCCGAATCATGTAGCTGATCAAGAGGAGACTTTGGCTTTATTTTTGCGAGATGTAGAGTTGTTTAACGAGCTATTTAACCATGAAAGAATAAAAGCAATAATATGAGACCTGTTGAAAATAAGTTTACGATATCGGAAACAACTGTTCTAATGCCCATAGGAGGGAAGGCTACCCGGGCACGCGAAGTTACTAAGGATGCTATTCCAAAACACCTAATTCCTATGGGTGATGAAGTAATTTTTGATGTTGTTTGTCGAAAGTTACAATCAGTGGGTTTTAGAAAGTTTATCTTTTGCGTTGGGCATCATAGTGACAAAATACGTAAACATATTAAAAGTGCCCCTTGGGCAAGAGGGAGCATTGAATATATATTCTCCGAGGAAACCTCTCCTCTGGGGGTTGATGGATCGGTCCTTAATGCGATAACCAAATTAAAACTGGACGGTCAGGGCATTATCATACCTGGCGATATGATGTTTCCATGGCATGAGGTAAGACGGATGGATGATTACCATAGGTTGAATAATCACGACATTACCATTAGCATGACAAACAATATCACTAAGCGTTCAGGTGATATTGGCAAGATGATTGTAAAAAATACGAAACCAAACCTGCTAATGAAGGTATATAGTCGTGAAGCCACAAATATTGATGTTCCGGCTAACGCCCGCGCTCTTACGTGTGCTGCCGCTACCTCAATCGATATGAAGAAATATGCAGCTGTTTGTGCGGACTATCTTCTAAATAACCCTCAACATGGTTCCACTCCCCTGAGTATGAGAGATTATGTCGCGCCTTGGGCTGTTAGGGCAAGTGGCCATACTATTCATACGTATGAGCTAAGAGGAGAGATTCTAGACTTAGGTACGCCTTCCAATATTTATTACATCCAGAGGAATTGGAGGCAATATGCCTAAGAGGATTCTATTCAGTTTTTGGGATGGTGGCTGGGGCCATCTTGCCAGAGTACGCAACCTAGCAATAGAAGCAATGAGGCGCGGACACGAGGTAGGTTTTATTAGTTCAGAAAAATACGCCGATGTACTGAGGTTGGTTGTCTCGCCTGACAATGTATATATAGTTCCGAATAGACCATCAGGTATTTCGCCTCCACCCTATAAATTTCCCATATACTCTCACGCATTTCGTCAAGCCCAGCACTTAAAAGGACTGGGATTCGATAATGTGAAGTGGCTTAAGCAGATTGCGGAGAAGGAGATTGCTAGTATTAAGCATTTCAAGCCCAGTATAATCGTCAATGACAACCGAAGTACAATACGAACTGCGGCTGAAGCCTGTAACGTACCTGTTGTCGCGATTGCCCACACTACAGGCAATCTAAACGGTTACCGCCTTGGATCCTGGGTGGAGCCACCGGCTCATGCCGTACTACCTGATTGCCGCGATAGCTTTAACGAGGTAAGAGAGCATTACGGTTTACCTAAGATGATTGATGAGCTGCATATGTATAATGGAGAGATTAATATCATTCCCAGTATTCCAGCGCTTGACCCTCTAAAGAATCCTTCACCCAACTCCTATTATGTAGGCTTGATATCTCAATGGGAGTCCGATTCCGAAAACTTTAGTCCTATTGTTGCTCCTACTCGTCAAAACATATTCAGTTATGTTGGTGAGCCTACGCGCCCATCGTTCGGTTATGAGGAGATGCTCCAGGAAGTAATTGAAACCGAACCAGATCTGGGCTTTTATGTTGTTGGCGATCCTGATAAGTATGGACGTTCTGCCATACGCAAGAGACAACGAGAAGGTTCGGTTAGAATTGCTCCTTTTATTCCTGCATCACCTGCACTTTCAGACAGCTCCGTCCTGCTAACACACGGCGGACTTAGTAGCATATGTATAGCGTTATCTCTAGGAAAACCAGTCATTGGAGTAGGGGCATTCCAGAGTGAGGCTGCATCTACAATACGTCATGCGGCTCAGGCTGGTGCAGGTATCTTTCTTCCTCACGGAGAAGGTCCGCTGGATGAGATTAAGGCCCCCGATTTAGGTGATGACGTTAGTATATTTGGCTATTGGCATACAGAGCTAACTGGCGATAAAATCAGGCAAGCTATTAGGACGGTTTTAGAAGACACCTCTTACACGAAGCAAGCAGTAAAGCTTGGTCGGGAACTCTTTGCGTACGGGGGAGTGGGTCGAGCTGTAGATCTTATTGAAGAATATTGAAGCGGAATGCAGTAATTTTCAGATCAGTATTACACTAATTGTTTTAAGGAGATTAAGGTTATGATGTTCACACAACTAAAAAAGGATACAGAAAAATCGGAACATGGTATTACAGAAAGACCATGGGGTAAGTTCATAGTAATTAATACGATCTTCCATGAGAATACTATGATCTATAAAGAAAAATTACTCGTTGTAAATCCAGATACCTCATTGCAACTGCACAAACATATGAATTATACCGAGCTATGGATTGGTGAGAGTCCTTTTACTTACATTCTTGAGGATGAGAGGGGTCAGCTCAAAGAATATCAGGCAGAGCCTTATGTACGCATATTTATTCCCAAGAATCGGAAGCACAAGATTATTAGCGGAAATGAAGAGTTAAACGTCTTTGAGGCACAAATAGGTGAAATTGCGGAAGATGACAATATTAAATTTGTTTAAGTATGAGTGATATTGAAAGAACAGGGTTGCGGACACATACCTCAAGGACAGAGTTAGATACCGGACGCAGAGCAACCATGAGAGTTAGACAAGAGCTATTTGCAAGTGCCAGAACTCTCCTTGAGCTCGAACCCGCTCCGAAAATAGAGGATGACACAAATGACTTAGATGATATTACAGTGATTATGCCTATTGCGGGAAGGGCAACTCGTGCAAGAGAAATTACAAAGGATGCGATACCCAAACATTTAATACGGTTGGGGAATGGAGACACGATTCTGGACACTATTTCCGGTAATCTTCAGGAAGTAGGATTCAGAAAGTTTGTTTTTTGCGTAGGCTTTCTGAAAGAGCAACTCATTGATCATATCGAGAAAGAGGAGTGGGTTACAGAATCCGATACTACGTACGAATTTGATGAAACAGACCGTCTACTAGGCCCAGACGGGACTATTTTGCATGCGATAGGTGCTCTAGGTTTAAAGGGTCAAGGTTTGCTAGTGCCGGGCGATGTAATGTTGCCATGGGACGGTGTTGCTGCAATAAATCGACGACATAGAGAAACAGGCGCCGATATAACCTTCGGTGTTACTAGTCACGTAACTGAGCGTACGACGGATGTAGGTAAGATAATAGTCGAAGATGGAACGGATCGGTTCCTCTGGGGGTATGGAAGAACGGAAGAACCACGTTCTGCTTACCCTGGAACGCGTAACTTAACGAGTGCGCCTTCGCACGTTATTTCTATAGAACGTTTTGAGGAGCTGTGCAGGGCTTACAGGGAAGCTCATCCGGAATACATTTCAGAGCCTCTTAGCTTGCGAGACGACATGTTGCCTTGGATTAGGCAAAATGGTGGTTTTGATGTTCGTGCGTTTGATATTGAAGGAGAGGTGTTAGACTTAGGTACACCTTCCACTATTCAGTATGGCCAAGAGAATTGGAGAAAGTACACTTCAGGCCCTAGTCCCACCTAAACCTTAATGAAACCCCTGTCTTTAGCGGCATACCAAGCGATTAGTAGCGATGAGTCAATAATTTCTTGCTTATCAATAAGCTTTTGAAATTCTGCTACCGGCATAAGGAGTTTTTCAACATGTTCTGCGGGGTTGGTAAGGTCAATTTCACCTTCCTCGAAGTCTTCGCAGTAAAAAACATGGATTGGCCAGTTGCCTCTTCCCGGGTTGGGATAGAATTTTAAAAGCTTAGTGAGTTTTCTAGGGACGATGCCAACTTCTTCTTGACATTCGCGCTTTGCGGCTGTTTCAACATCCTCATCCGGTGCTGCGCCTCCACCAGGAAGATCATATATCCAGCGATTAATCGGAAATCGGTATTGATGGCTTAGAACGATTTCATTATCGGATGTTTTAACTAGAACGCAAACTGCAAAACCATCGCTATGCTCAACATCATAAAACATACGGTCGCCATTAGGAAGTTCAACATCATGCCGGACAATATGCACTCGGTCTTTGTAGGCAGTTTTACTGCCATGATTTTTCCAGGGAATGGGTTTGTCTTGAGAGTTTTTTGGCATTAAGAATCCTTATATTACATCAAGTCTATTTTATCAAAATAATGGCGTTATAACGGTATAATTAGTTTTTTCTCTCGCTAGCTATGAGCTGTTAAGATATCATATGAATAACGGAAGAACGGAGATTGAAGGGCTACCTAATGGACATACTAGAAGTATCTTGAGGAGCAAGATGAAAAGTAACAAAAAAACGTCATTATTTTTATCCAATAAGCTAGCTTTAGCTATTATTGGTGCGGTCCTCTTGCTTATTATCGCCTCCGTTGTTACAGGCTTCATTGCTCAGCCAGAGCGCTCTTTAGCGAGTTTTTGTCGAGTAGCAAAACAGGAGAAGCTTTTTTTGATTGGTGATGTGAATTATGAACAAAGATTAACCGGTACTTCCAGTATAAACTTCGATTGAGCCAGTAATATCACTTCGCCAATATAAATGGAACTTAGTGCATGTAGAGCCGACGCACGTGCCTTCGTTATGGTAACCATATTGCGTTGACGATGGCGTTTTTACGTTAGCGTGAGAAACAGAGGAAGTTCCAGGCGGAGTTATTAGGGCATCTTTTGTATTAGGTATATTAGTAGCTCGCCATGAAGAGTTTGTTAGTTGAGCAAAGGATGGATAAGTGCCCTTCTCCTGATAGTATAATTCAAGCTGCTGGGCTAAATTACGTATATCTGTTTGTTTTTCGCTGTCTCTCGATCGATTTTGTAACCCACTATAAGCAGCGACCGTTATGGTGACGAGAATCCCTACAATAACAATTACAATCAAGAGTTCGACAATAGTGAAGCCGGTTTTTTTGTTTTTCATAATCACCCTTTTCCAAGAAAGAGTCTACAGTATACGCATAACATAAGCAAGTTCAAAATGAGGACAGGGAAGCGATATCCGATCCAAGGATACTTGGAGGGCGGTATCTGTTATAATATACAAAAATGATACCGGTTTAATATGGAGGTTCTATGTCCGGACACAGTAAATGGTCAACAATTAAGCGAGAAAAAGGCGCTAAAGATGCCAAGCGTGGCGCTATCTTTACAAAAATTGGTAACCAAATAGCTATTGCGGCACGTAGTGGGACTGATCCAGCAATGAACTCGGCACTCGCCCTTGCTATTGAAAAAGCCAAGCAGGCAAACATGCCTGTGGCGAATATCCAGCGGGCAATCGACCGTGTGAGCGACAAAAACGCTGCGGTGCTAGAAGAAGCGACATACGAGGCATATGGTCCTGGCGGAATTGGTATTATTATTGAAACCGCCACGGATAATAAAAACCGCACTTATCCTGAAGTGCGGACAGTGCTTACGAAAAATGGCGGCACTATGGCAGAACCGGGTAGTGTGGCTTTCCAATTCACGCGCAAGGGTGTGATTAGGGTGGAAACAACCGGAGAAGAGGCCTTGCTTGCTACCTTAGACGCAGGTGCCGAAGATGCTTTAGAAGAGGGTAATGGTATAACTGTTTACACTGATCAAAAAGATCTGGCAAAAGTACGCAGCGCCCTGATTGACGCTGGCTTAACGGTAAAAGAAGCCGAGTTACAGTATGTACCCAATGCACAGGTGGAAGTTAGTGATCCAGAAGTTGCACGAAAAGCCCTAAAAATACTTGACGCACTCGACGACCTTGATGACGTTACAAATATCCATACCAATGCCGATATCACAGTCGAGCCTGCCGAGTAGCATATACTAGAAATTGATGAGAATAATAGGAATCGACCCTGGCACCGGTATTTTGGGTTTTGGGGTGATTGATGCCAATAATGGTAAAACCAAACTGGTCGATGCTGGCGTCATTACTACACCCGCCCATACTCCCCTGCCCGACCGTCTTGAAGAAATTTACAACAGTTTAACCGAAATTATCGCGGATACGAAGCCAAGCGTTATGGCTATAGAAAAACTGTTTTTCGCCCAAAACGTTACCACGGCTATGAGCGTTTCGCACGCCCGCGGCGTGGCTATGCTTACCGGCAAGCAAGCCAATTTGGAGATAGAGGAGTATACCCCGCTGCAAATCAAGCAAACCATAACAGGGTATGGTAAGGCGGGCAAAAAGCAGGTGCAGGAAATGGTACGAATTCAGCTGGGTTTAACAGAGGTACCGAAACCCGATGACTGTGCCGACGCGTTAGCGGCGGCAATTATGTGTGCGTTTATGCTGCGCGGAAAATAACGAAGGAACGGCGCACCAGGCAGGGAATAGAAAAGCGTACTCTCCTTCCCTGCTGGGGCTGACGCTGTTTCATGGCGTCGTTCCGCTTGCAGCTCATGGCGACAGCAGGATCTCGTCGGCATACTCGTGAACGAGTTTGCTTACGCGCATCCAGCAGTCGGCTCGACCAGTGATGACGACGGACACCTTCGGCACGATCTCCGTTACCGGGAGAGTGACCAAAGTGCGCGGCGTCTCACGGTTAACCATGAGAATGATTGCGACCAGCTCACCAAAGGTGAGGATGTTCGCGAGGGCATCGAAGGGCAGGCGTCTGTTTCCTGTCTCGATCGTAGCTGTCATCTTTCTCTCCAGTGAAGCGTACAAAGCGGATGTATGCGTCTCGACTCGGGTATAAAAAGCACGCCGAGGAGGCGTAACACCCTTACTATACTCCTAAAGTAAAAATGCAATAGGATTTTGGCGAGCAAATGTCAAATATTTCTCATTTACGTAGACTATTTTGGTATAATATTGGCAAATGCTTCGCCAAGGAACCTATACGAAAAGGGTAACCAAAACCCGGCAGGCTAAACGCAGCAGCCGGCGGTTTTGGCGTTGGTTTAAGGGATTGTCGCGAACCAAAAAAATCCTTCTTATTACCGGTCCACTGCTTGCCTTCCTCATTCTTACCCCTATTCTTACCTATATTTACTATGCTAACGACATTGCCGACCAAGAACGCCTAATGAACCGTAATAACACGGGAATCGTGCTGACCGACCGCAACGGCGAGACGTTTTACAGCGTAGGGCGGGCACAGCATCGCAAGCTGGTGCCGCTTTCCGAAATATCCCAACCCATGAAAGACGCGGTCATTGCCTCGGAAGATAAAGACTTTTACAAGCATGAAGGATTTTCAATTACCGGCATTGCGCGGTCGTTTTATAACAACCTCATGGCACGCGAAATTACCGGAGGCGGCTCGACGTTAACGCAGCAGCTGGCGAAAATGACGCTGCTTACGGAAAACCAAACCTTCTTTAGGAAGTACCAGGAGCTTTTCATTGCCGTTGCTATTGAAAATACCTACACCAAGGATCAAATTCTTGAAATGTACCTGAACTCTGCCTTTTTTGGAGAGAATGCCTTTGGTGTTGAAGACGCTGCAAAGGCGTATTTTGGCAAAGCACCCAAAGATTTAACGCTGGCAGAAAGCGCCATGCTGGTAGGGGTGCTGCCGGCGCCTAGTGCCTACTCCCCCATTAGCGGCAACCCGGAATATTCTGCCGAGCGTCAGAATACCGTTCTTTCACGAATGGTGACAAATGGCTATATTACCGAAGACCAAAAGCAGGCAGCCTTGGGCGAAAAGCTGGCTTATGCCAGTGCCGAAGAACAGGGTGGCGGGGTAGCGCCGCACTTTGCCCAGATGGTACTCGACGAACTGTATGAAAAGTACGGTGAAGAGGCGGTAATCCGTTCTGGCTATCAGGCAAAAACAACACTTGATTTAACGCTACAAAAGCAGCTGATTGAAAATATCGATAAGCATATGACTACTATTCGCCGCAACGGCGGTTCAAATGCTTCTGGCGTGGCGATTGACCCGGCCTCGGGCGAAATTAGGGCGCTGGTAGGAAGTGCCGACTGGAACAACGAACAGTGGGGCAAGGTTAATATTGCGACAACGCCGCGGCAGCCGGGTTCGAGCTTTAAGTCGATTTACTACGCCGAAGCACTAGCGCAAGGGGTTATTACCCCGGCAACCATTTTGCACGATAAAGCCACCGATTTTGGCGGCGGGTACAAACCGCAAAACGCCGACCGTAAGTTTAGGGGCGATGTGACGGCAAGAAGCGCCATTTCCCAGTCGCTGAATATTCCAAGTGTGGAAGTTATGCAAAAGCTTGGTATTGAGAAATCAATTGCGGCGGCAAAACGGCTTGGTATTACTACGCTGGGCGATGCAAAAAACTACGGGCTTTCCTTGGCGCTTGGTTCTGCCGAAATTCCGCTGCTTGAAATGACCAATGCGTATGCCGCGTTTGCCAAGGGCGGGCAGCAGTACAGCGCCACGGCTATCCATCAAATTAACAACAAGTTTAACCACACTATTTTTACTGCAAGTGAAAAACCAAAAACGGCCATTAGCGCCCAAGGAGCCTTCCTAATCTCGAGTATTCTTTCAGATAATGCTGTCCGGGCACCGATTTTCGGATCGTCACTTACTGTTGCTGGCCACACGGCTGCGGTTAAAACGGGTACCACCGACGAGCAGCGCGATGCCTGGACAATTGGATACACGCCACAGCTAGCCGTTGGTGTTTGGGTAGGGAATAACGATAATGCCACCATGAAAAACGGCGGCTCGGGTATGGCCGGCCCAATTTGGATTAATACCATGAAACAAGCGCTGGCCGGGGTTAAGGATACACCATTTACGCCACCTTCGGGAATTATCCAAAAGCCGATTTGTTATGGAACTGGCGGACTAGCTAGCGCACCAGGCACAAACACCTATAACGAATATTTCTTGGCTTCGGCGCTGCCCAAAGAAACCTGTAACGCAGCTCAAAAACAAGAGCCGGTAGAAGAGAAACAGCCGGAGGAAGAAAGTACCACCGAAGAAGATCAGACGCCCGATAATTCAAACGATACCGATGGCACCGACACCACAACACCACCGAACGATACGAACAACGGCAATAGTGGCGGCAATGGGAATTCTGGTGGCTCCAATGGCGGTAATAACGGAGGTGGCACAACAACGCCGACAAATCCGGGTGGCATGCTGCCGTAGCTGTGCCATAATAGTTTCATGATTGCCCATGTATCAGGAATAGTTGCAGAAAAATTTAATTCGTCGGTAATTGTCGATGTGAACGGCGTTGGCTACGAAGTTGCCGTGGCCTTAGGTGATTATGAAAACGCCCTGTTGAACGAATCCGTTAAATTTTATACCTATCATCATATTCGCGAACAATCTCAGGAATTGTTTGGTTTTAGCAGTTTAGCGGCTAAAAAGCTGTTTGAAATGCTTATTACCGTACAAGGAGTGGGGCCAAAGGCGGCGTTAGCGATTTTGAGCCTTGGCGACAGCGAAACCGTTCGCAACGCCATAGCAAACAGCGATGCGGCGTACATAACCAAAGCCGCCGGAGTAGGCAAGCGCATTGCCGAAAGGGTGGTGGTAGACCTACAAGATAAAGTTGGTATGCCACTTCGGACCGACGTAGGTGCTACTGGTTTATCGCAAACAATTAACCACTCAGACGAAGCTCTAGAGGCGCTTATGGCACTTGGCTATACCCTGGCTGATGCCTCAAAAGCCTTAAAGGGTATACCGATGGACCTTTCGACGGCCGATAGGGTAACGCAGGCGCTGAAGACCGATGCTCATTAAGGCGGTATAGGCTGGGAGAGGTGTCTTTATGTTGGGTTGGGGTTATACTAGTACTTGCAGGTAGCGCAGAACCCTATTGATATTCGTCTGTCAAGATTTTACGCATATAAGGTGTAGTATTCTCGAGACGGATGTTGTATAATGTGGTTTTGTTTCAAGGAGATTTAGGATGAAGCGTGTATTAGTAACAGGTGGTTCAAAGGGTATAGGGTTAGAGATCGTAAAAGAGTTTTTAGCTAGGGAATGTGAAGTATACGTTCTTGCAAGAAATAGTAGCTCGATTCCTAGTGATATTTTAGATAAAATCCACTTTATTTCTTTTGACCTCAACAATGTTACTAAAATAGAAAATATCGTTAAGGAAACGGGTGGTATTGATGTGTTGGTGAATAATGCCGCGGTTCTCAATTCATTACCATACGACGACTATGACCACGAGAAACGCAATAATTTGATCAATGTAAATATGATTGCCCCCGTTGAACTAATTACACAATATTCAGAGCTTATGATACAAAAGGGCGGTGGCAGGATTGTCAATATATCATCCATAGCTGGTTTAATTGGTCAGTCGGATGTATGGTACGCTATCTCCAAGGCTGGGATTATAAATATGACAAAAACATTCGCCAAGCTTATCGGTTCTAAGGGGGTTGTAGTGAATGCCGTGGCCCCCGGTCCTGTGAATACGAAAATGTTTTCACTCATACCCGAAGACCGTCGAAAGAAAGTTCTCGACAGAACAATCTCGGGATCTCCAGCGGAGCCAAACGACATTGCAAAAGTCGTGGCGTGGCTGGCTCTAGAATCTCCTGCGCATCTGAATGGAGTGTGTATAGACATGACTAACGGAGCCACGCTGAGATAGCTATGAAAGGCATTATACTTGCGGGGGGTAAGGGAGTTAGAATGCATCCTTATACCGAGGCTGTGCCAAAACCAATGCTTGAAGTAGCAGGTAAACCTATCCTCTACTGGCTCGTTATGCAGTTAAAGGCTGCTGGCATAAAAGAAGTGGTGCTTATGGAGGGTTACCTCGCGCACATAATCCGCGAGTACTTTGATACCAGTGACGACTGGGGGGTGAAGATAACTCACATAATAGATAAACACCCAAATCAGGGGATGGCCGAGCTAGTAAAGCTAGCAGCAGCTTCTCCTAATGGAGAGATAACGGACGATGCTCTAATAATGGCGGGCGACACCTTGATAGGAGTAGATTACAAGGAGCTCATTAACTTTCATAAGTCTAAGGGAGCAGGAGTGACGGTTGTAGGTAGGCGTGAGAGGTTATCGCATGGGATCTTCACCCTTAATAGTAATGCTCAAGTTACTAGTGTAGAAGAGAAGCCTTCTGTTATTATGCCCACGGCAAGTATGCTGGTAAGCAAAGATATTCTTAGAAATATTGATGAAAAAGGGGATTTCTTTTTGAACGTAGCTCCTTATATAGAGAAGGACGGATATTTATTCGAAGTGGATGCGGATGAGGTTATTCATGTTTCAGAAAGACGCGATGATCTGGCTGTGGCAAATATACGGTGGAAGGGTCTTAAGCAGCAAGCCTAAGCTATTATTTGTATGGATTAGCGACTAAGGCTTACCTTGGTCTGTCCAGCCTTGCTTATTTGCTTAAAAAAGTGTAATAATGAGGCATGATTAATGTACACTTTATCGCTGCTAAGGATAATGTTATCGAAGATGTCGCTACCCTACGGAAGATACGAGGCATAATTCGCGAGCAGAATCACATTATCCTTGATGACTGGATTGAACATGCCTTCGATCTAAGAGTAAAAAATAAGGGTTCAGGACAGTCTACAGACTGGGTGTCCATATACAAAAATAACCTTGAGAATATAGCAAAGGCCGATGTAGTGGTTGCTGAGACCAGCTACAATACATTTGGCGTGGGTTATCAAATTGCGGTTGCCGCGCAGCAAAAGAAGCCGATTCTTCTTTTGCGTCATGAAAATACTCAAACCGATGTATTTGCTGCGGGAATCGTGGACAACTGGATAAAGAGCGTCCAATATACTGATGAGACGCTTGCTTCCATACTTAAGGAATTTCTTGACGAGAATGATATAGGCGTTAAAGACATGCGCTTCAATTTCTTTATTGATAGGCATATTTACAATTATCTGCGTTGGGCAGCAATGAAGACAGGCAAGACAAAAGCAGAAGTGCTTCGTGACCTTGTGCAGCGAGAAATTGAGAATAAAGAGCCATAATACTTTTGCTCAAAAATAAACAACATGTCTCTGTAATCACAGCTGCTATACTGGTTAGTGATGAATAGGCAAAGCATATGGCAGTAGAGCGGATTGTAGACACAAGCTCGCATGACGAAGACGCGGAGGAGCAGCGGATTGAGGTGACGTTGCGTCCTCAGACGTTTGCCGATTATGTGGGGCAGGAACGGCTGAAGAAGAATTTGAAGCTGGCGATTGATGCGGCCAAAAAGCGCGGCGAGCCGATAGACCACGTGCTTTTGTACGGTCCGCCGGGGCTTGGTAAAACCACTATGGCGACGGTTATTGCTAACGAAATGGGCACGAATATTCGCGTTACGGCCGGTCCGGCAATTGAGCGGGCGGGTGATCTTGCCAGTATTTTAACCAACCTTGCCGATGGTGATATTTTGTTTATAGATGAAATTCACCGGCTGAGCCGGGCGGTTGAAGAGGTGCTGTATAGCGCCATGGAGGATTTCAAGCTTGATATTGTGATAGGCAAAGGCCCGGCTGCCCGCAGTGTGCGTCTGGATTTGCCGAAATTTACGGTCATTGGTGCGACCACTCGCACGGGCGCCTTGGCGGCACCGCTTCGTGACCGATTTGGTCATATTTACCGGCACGAATTTTACACGCCCGAAGAAATTGGTAAAATTATTGCCCGATCCGCGGCAATCCTAGAGAGCAAGCTCGAAAAGGCGGCAGCCGACACGCTTTCGACACGTGCCCGCTTAACACCGCGTATTGCCAACCGTTTGCTGAAACGGGTGCGCGATTACGCCGATGTGAATGGCGATGGCATTATAGATACGGTAGTAACTAACAAAGCGCTTGAACTGCTTGAAGTAGACGAGCTTGGCCTGGATCCTGCTGATCGCCACATGTTGCTGAGTATTATTGATAATTACGGTAATAACCCCGTTGGCCTTACTACTATCGCCGCATTAACTGGCGACGAAACCAGCACAATTGAAGACTTTTACGAGCCATACCTACTGCAGCTTGGCTTTATTGAACGGACGCCGCGTGGTAGGCGGGTAACACCAAAAGCGTATCGTCACTTGGGCCGAAGTGCTCCTGAAATGGTCTAGATGGTATAATTAATAGCATGGACCAGCAACCAACGCCTCCGAACCAGCCGAAGAATCCGCAGCAACCGCCCCAGCCTGTAGCCTACGACCAACAGGGCCGGCCGCTGTATGCGGCACCTCCAGTGCAGCCCGTTCCGCAAGTCGTGCACCTCAGCCGCGCAGTTAACCCGGTGGAGCCCGAAATTACACCACAGGTTAGGGCAAGGCACGATGAGTCGATGGCGGCCTTCCCTCAGCTGAACCTTAGCGAAGCTGAGTATATTATTAGCGCAGTACGCCGGCATCCGATTGGCCTAGTGCTTCCTGTGGGTATTACGGGGTTGTTGATTGCTATTGTCGCTTCGCTTATTATTAATTACCCGCTAATGGCGCCTTCGCTGGGCCTGATGAACGTGCCGACGCACGAATCGATTATTTTAACGGGAAGTTTATTTATTATTTTGGTGTTATTAGGCGGTTATGCGGCGGTGTGGATTTACCTTAACAATAAGTTTTTTCTTACCAACGAAAGTGTTATTCAGGAAATTCAGCACAGCCTGTTTTCGCGCCACGAACAAACAGTAAGCCTGGCGAATATTGAAGATGCCAGCTATGTGCAGCGGGGTATTTTGCAATCAATTTTCAACTATGGATCGATTCGGCTTAGCACCGAAGGTGACGAAACGACGTATCGCTTTTACTATGTGGCCAACCCTAAAGAGCAAATTGCTATTTTAAACAACGCCGTTGAGGCATTTAAAAACGGCCGGCCGGTTGACGCCAACGAAGCCGACTAGCTATTTGTTGCGGTTGGTTTTTTCGTAGGTGGCTTCTTTTTCAAGCTGCGCGGTGAGCTTGTAGCTTTTGCACTGCGTATTACTGCAGTCGGTAGCCTCGTAGTGGTAGTCGGAGTCGCCTTCTTCCATTTTTACGCCGTTAGGATCGGTAAAAAGGTCGGGGTCCATAGCGCGCAGGGTTTTGCTGTCGATTTTAGAAGGATAGTAGCCATTTTTTTCGTAAAAGACCTCTTCAAGGTTGTAATA
>Ga0075366_10000401_pt1 | contig 20196 bp, 25 predicted proteins | sample EndMethybrTD3031_FD_72351 | JGI IMG/M metagenome (GOLD analysis project Ga0075366, IMG submission 72351) | Populus endosphere microbial communities from Tennessee, USA - Endosphere MetaG P. TD hybrid TD303-1 | ecosystem: Host-associated > Plants > Roots > Endosphere | place: USA: Tennessee...
CCCGGGGGTATTTTTCCGTCAATGTTTTTACTTTTTTGGGGGTTAAAAGTGAGCGACAACTCTAGACAAGTTCAGGGAAAGTGGTAACAGATGCTTAAAGAAAGATTAACAACTGGATCGAATCCTATTAGAACAGCCAGAGAAGAAATTGAAACTTTGGGATTCAGGAAAGTTTTCTTTCTTCCAGGAACCATTGGCCTGTTGGGTGGTACTATTGTAGCATCAATGATGGCAAGAAGCAGATGGAGACAGGAGATACTTCAAAAACTTTCTGATATCGAAGAACTTTTGATGAACAACGAAGGAGATAGATCAGATGAGTAATATTCCAGATGAGAATGTTCCACACGAAGCTCAGCACGCCAAGGCAACTGATGCTCAGATGGCACGCACCTCTGATCACGCTGCTATTCCTGATCTTGCTTCACCGAGCGCGACTTATGTTCAGGCCGAAGCGGTTGCTGCTCGAAACAAGATCAACGAGATCCTTGATGTTCTTCGCGATGCTGAACTGATTCCGCTTGTATAGATTTGAGAATGAAAAGTAAGAGGAGGTGTCGTGCCCGCTAGAAAAAGAAGGTTGGAAGTTGTCCAAACAAATCGTAGACCCGCGACAACTCCCGAGGGTCGAGAGAATGAAATGGTTTCTGCGGCTATTGACCTTGCCGAGCAACAAATTCTTAGCGGAACGGCTTCATCGCAGGTCATCACGCACTTCTTGAAGCTTGGCTCGACTCGAGAACGTCTCGAGCAGCAACGACTTGAGCATGAAAACGAATTGACTCGTGTAAAGATTGAAGCTCTCGAATCACAGAAGCGTGTAGAAGAATTGTATCTCGAAGCTCTCACCGCAATGCGGTCTTATGCAGGAGATCTGCCAACTCCAGAATTTGATGACGAAAATTAGAACATATCATGAGCTTTCGCAATTCACTGTCTTTGAAGATCGTTATAATTACCTTAAGTTAAAGGGAAAGGTTGGAAACAGGACATTCGGATTCGATAGATGGGTTAATCAACGATTTTACAAGTCTACTGAGTGGAAGCATGCGAAAAATTTCGTGATATCTCGTGATAACGGATGTGATTTGGGTATTCTTGGCTATGAGATTTATTCAGGACTGCTTGTTCACCATATGAACCCAATGTCGTTGAACGATGTAAAGCTTGGAAACGAGTGGATCTTTGATCCGAACTTTCTCATAACTACATCGCTTCAAACACACAATGCCATTCATTATGGAGACATAAATTTACTTCCTAGGGGTCCGATTGAAAGAACGTCAGGTGATACGACACTCTGGCGATAGGGGTTTAAATGAATAGACATGAGGTGGCGTTATGGGCTGGTATCGCGGCGTTTTTCGGTAGTCTTCTTGCTGTTGGTATCTTTGACATCTTTAATCCCGACCAATTGCTTGAATACGTTGGTGCTTTTCTTGTGGCGTTCATCACCGCAGGATCGGTATACGCAAAGCAAAGGTTGGACGAGGCTAAAGAAAAGCGAGAAGAACTTAAAGGTCGACCATTGACGACATATGAGAGAAACAAGAGTAATGGAGGTTAAATGGCGACACGTAAACGTTTGAGTCCTCATTTTACCGTCGAGGAATTTGATTGTAAAGACGGAAGCAAGGTTATGGCGCGTGATTATGATGGGTTGTCGCTGCTATGCAAGGTATATCTCGAACCGCTCAGGCAGAAATATGGGTCTGTAAAAATTCATAGTGGTTATCGAACAAAGGCGTATAACGCTCGGATCGGTGGAGCGTCTAATAGTTATCACGTTTATACCATTCATGATGGCAATGATCAAGCTGCCGATATTTCTTGTGTTCGTGGGACTCCAGCACAATGGCATTCTACACTTAACTGGATTCGAAAGAACAGAATGAAGAGCAAGGGCGGACTGGGTCTTTACAGCAATTTCGTACACGTTGACCTTCGAGACTACAAATCAGATTGGAGAGGTTAAATGACGAATCCTGATCCCACTACTCCCACTCCAGCTACCGTTCCACCGCCTAACGTTCCGCCTCCGGCTACTGAGCCGCCCGGACCCAGTGGCGTTCCTGCTCCTGGAACCGGAGATCCGGCTCCTTCTGTTGCTCCCGATGATGAGCCGAACGAGGCAGATCTTCCCGACAAGCCCGCAGTTGATCTTCCAGATGACAATTTCGAAACCCCTGGGGAGGAAGCTGTGCCTGACGAGGAATTCCAGGATCCCGGAGTTGCTGCTGAGGATCCCGAGACCGATAACGAAGAGCAGGACGCTGACGAAGAGGGCGAGAAGTATGACGGCGGAGATATTCCTGCTTGATTAATAGAAAGTGGGTGTGAGATGGAACAGAGTATTCTTATTAGTACAAAGAAGATTTTGGGCATTCCTGAAGACTATACTGTCTTTGATCTCGATATTATTACCCATATTAATACCGCATTTTCTACTCTCACCCAGCTGGGCGTGGGTCCGGCTAATGGATTCATGATCGAGGACGAAAGTGCGGTTTGGGCTGATTTTATTACGGATTATCCGTCAGGGAATTATGATACGCCAACGGGGGATGATCTTCAATATAATTCAGTGAAATCGTACGTTTTCCTCAAAGTTCGACAGTTGTTCGACCCCCCATCGACATCATATCTAATTGCGGCAACTGAAAAGCAGATTCAAGAGCTCGAGTGGCGTTTGAATACGCATAGAGAAGAAAATGAATGGGTAGATCCTGATCCTAATGTTCGTATTGTTGAAGATATTTATGACGGAACGGTTGTGGAGGTGACAAATAGGAGACGGACATGGCGACGGTAGATATAGGACCTCCTAAAGTTGACCTGCTTCGTATTCGTGCCGGTGATCGGAATCTGTTCACTATGAAGTTGACGCAAAACGATCAGCCTTTTGATCTTACCGGATTGACGATCGAAGCACAAGCAAGATCTACGCCGATTGATACAGTTATTGCTGTTACCGCAGTTATTACAGTTATTGACGCCGAACAAGGACACTTCGAGATGCGTTGGCCAGGCAATGAAGTACGAGCTTTGGTCGCCGACAAGGTAGCTTGGAACGGCGTATGGGATTTGCAGGTCGGTAACGGTTCGGATCCTCAGACGTTGATGGCAGGAGTATTCACGGTCGAGCCGGATGTGACCAGATGAGTACGTCTATCGAAGTAAATTCAGAAACCGAGTTGACGCTTGATTTAGCGACTCAAATAATCGGCGTTACTCAAAAAGGAATCGAGATAAGTATCGATGTTCCAGAGGCCCCGGATATTATTGTAGGGATGCCGGGGCCTACTGGTCCTCCCGGTCCTCAAGGACAATGGGAGGCTCTTACACAAGCTCAATATGATGCACTTGATCCGCCGGATTTTGATACTCTCTACGTAATCGTCGGATAGGAGAGATAATGGCAACTGGATTAGCATCGGCGATTGCGCAGGCTATGTTGAATGCGCTTTGTCGTAATGTTGCTTGGACTCAACCAGCAGGCTTTTTCGTTAAATTGCATACGGCCGATCCAGGAGCTGCGGGTGCAACTGCGGCTTTCGGTGATGCAACTCGACAGCCTGTTACGTTTTCGGCAGCTGCTGCAGATGGTACGATCACTAACTCGGCTGATGTGAACTGGGTGAACGTGACGGCAGCAGGAACAGTTACGCATGTTTCTTTCTGGTCCGCATCTTCAGGTGGTACTTTCCTTGGTTCGGACGATCTAGCAACTCCGCGTACGCTTTCGATTGGTGACAACTTTACGATCTTGGCGGGTGATGTCGATCTAAGTCTCGCTCCGATCGCAGCGTAATGCCTCCGGTTCTTGATACCGTAGGAGCAGCGATTGCTTCAGGTAACAATGTTTCTACTCCAACTACGTTGACGCCAGCTCTTCCTGCGCATTCGGTAGGAGAGTTACTACTCGCGGCAACTTTCTGCCGATCAGGAACTCCAACTGTCGCGACTCCATCTGGATGGACACAGCTGGTTAATGTAGCTGGTACAAACGGCAGAATTGCTTTGTTTGGGAAAATCGCAGCGTCAGGTAGTGAGAGTGCTCCGAGTATTGTCTGGTCAGGTTTGACAACCGGTACGTCTGGTACTCCGGTTCAAGCTCAATGTGCTGTTTTCTCAGGTATGTTGGATACGATTACCGGAATTACCGATGTTCTTGGAACGGTTGAGAATGGTGCAGCTAGTACCAGCGCTGCTGCAAGTGGAAATGCGATTACGACGGTTGATCCTGACGATTGTGTAATCGCGCTTTCGTGTCGATTGGATGATGTTGGTACTTGGACGCCACCGGCTGGATTTACAGCAATCGGTTCTGCTCTTACAACTTCCGGTGCCGATATGTCCTTTGCCTGGGCTTATCAGGTCAAGGCAACTCCAGGTTCAGTAGCACCTGCAGATTTTGGTCTCGTTGGAGCATCGAGTTTTGCTTCTAGTGGTATCTTGATTGCACTCAAGAAGCGAATTCCAGTAACGCTCTTTGGCGCAGTCTCTATGCCGATTACCTTTGAGGCTGTTACTCAATGGAGAGTACTTCCTAAAACTGAGACGCTGATTGACGAGTTTAATACTCTTGATACGACCAAATGGAAACTGAGAACTAATGTTGCTCTTTCAGGAGGTCAAGCAAGACTTGTAAATCAGACAACAGTTGAGGCTGTTCTTGCAACGAATAGTCCTGGAATACTTGAATACGATTTTACTAAATCATCGGTTTTAGGTATGGTTACTCCCTCTCTATTGCCGCCGACTAATTTTTCTCGATATACTAATTTCGCAGTTCGAACGGGAGTTGAGGGCGATTATGTAGGATGGAGTATTATTGCATACTCAACAGGTCAGGTTGATATTAAGGGCGGCGTGTTTAAAAATCATGCCGTGCAAGCTGGGGGTTATCAAGCTGCATATAATGCGACGGCTCATAAGTACCTTCGTATGCGTGAAAATAATGGTACTGTTTATTTAGATACATCTCCAGACGGAAGTACATGGACGCAACGAGTAGCTACTGCTTGTGATTTACCTCTTAATAAAGTAAGAATTTCTTTTGTATCTAAATCGCCCTTGGATGGCGAAGCTCTTGATTATGCTTATCTCGATAATTTTAATTATACTATTCCGAAAATGGAAACGTTTCAGGACGATTTTGCATCACCGCCTGCGCCGCCTAAATGGAACGATGGCTCAGATTACGGATGGGATATTAGTCAACGTCTTCTTCTCAATTGTGTTGTAGCATATGGCTATATTTCTACGTGGGATGGTGGAACAGGAGGTGTTTATGATTTAATAGGATCGTATATTCATGCGAAGGTAACGCCGCCTCCTGTTGGTACTGGAACAAAAGAAACATATATGGAAGTTAGTAGGATGGGTACTTCCGGTGCGACTCGAGACGGTGTTTCTCTTTTCGTTGCTGGTTCAAATTTAGGCGCATTCAAGAAAATTGCTGGAGCTACTGTCGCATCGGCTACATCACGACCTTACGATCCAGTAAACGATCAGTGGTTTCGCATTCGAGAACAAGCTGGGACAATCTACTGCGATACTTCACCTGATGGTATAAGTTGGACGAATTTCTGGTCGACACCTGCGAATTTCGACGTAACAAGATGTTGGGCAGCATTTACTTCTGGTTATTATGGAACTGAAACCGCTTCACAAGCTTCTATCGATAGTGTTAATGTCCCGCAAGTTCCGACTGGTCCGACTACATATTACGGGATTACTTCTACAGCGCTGGCGTTTAATCAAGTCGTACAAGGTCGACGTCGAACGTTTAGTCAAATCGCTGCACCGTTTGTATTCGCCAAAGAAGTTCAAGGTCGACGCAAAGTATTCGGACAGATAGCGTCACCGTTTCTATTCGCCAAAGAAGTTCTGGCTCAACGCAAGACTTTTGGACAAATCACAGCACCGTTCGTGTTTGTCAAGGATCTTCAGGGCCAACGCAAGACTTTTGGACAAATCACAGCACCGTTCGTGTTTGTCAAGGATCTTCAGGGCCAACGCAAGACGTTCGGACAAATCGCTGCTCCATTTGTATTCTCGAAAGACGTTCAAGGTCGACTTAAAGTATTTGGACAGATCGCATCGCCGTTCCTATTCTTCAAAGATGTTCAGGCCCGACGTAAGACGTTTGGCCAAATTCTCTCTCCATATCTTTTTTCTAAAGATATTCGTGGTCAGCGAAAAACATTTAGTTCAATAGATTCGCCGATAACTATTCCGATCTCAATAGCTGGATCTCGTGTCGGTTTGACTCTTTATGGAGTTGTAGCTCGTCCGATTGCTTTTGGAGCAGCTGTTGACGGAAAGCGAAAAACGTTCGGACAAATCGTAGCACCTTTTGCATTTGTCAAGGATCTTCGCGGGCAACGCAAGACGTTCGGTCAAACATCGCTTCCGATCATATTCATAAAGGAAGCGGTTGGACGCGAATGGATGTATGGCCAAACGTCAATGCAGACGTTGTTCGGAAAGGAAGTGTCAGGACGTCGAAAGACATTTGGCCAGCTTGCGTTTCCGATGAATTTTACCAGAGATCTTCGTGGTAGTCGGAAAACTTTCGGCAAGATCGATGATCTTCTCATATTTACAGCGTTTGTCGACGGTCGGGGATTTGTAGGATCGAAGACTTATTATGGGAAGATTGACAGTCCGTTTACTTTCTCAAAACAATTCTCGGCTTCTCGCAAGACATTCGGGAGAATCATAGCTCCTCATATTTTTGGATCCGCTTCGCAAGGGATTAGACAGACGTTTGGTGAGCTAGATTTTCCTATGGATTTGCTTTTCGATGCGGAAACAGGATTGATCGAGGCTTATGGTCAAGTTTCCTTGCCGATGCTTGTTGAGTTCGACGTTACGGGAAATGTAAGAGTAAGCGGAATAATTTTGAATGACGCACTAGCTCTTTATTTGGGAATTAAGCCTGTAGAGGCAGTCTATACCGAAGGTATTAAAGTCTGGCCATCCGAATAGAGAGGTGAGACATGGGAGTAGAAGGATTGGAAAACGCGCATTCTGACGAGTCCTCTGAATCTGAAAAGAAGGAACGCGAGGATCCGGTTGCAAGACAGGAACGTCAGGTGTCGGAACGAGAAGAGGCAAGACTTGCGCGTTCAGAACGACTAGGACATGAGCTTTTCGATCATTCGAAGGAAAAGCGGACAGTTCAGAATGAAGGATCGGAGCCCACTTCTGAGTCTGAGCCCGAGCCTGAGCCTGAACCTGCACCCGAGCCTGAACCTGAGCCCGCTCCCACGCCTGCGCCTGCACCCGCGCCCGCGCGGAGATCGTCTTCACGTAGGAAGTCGGAATAGGAGGTTTAAAGAGGAAGGCTAAAATGACTAGTGTAAGTGAAATTGGCCAGCAAGCGGTCAACGAGATTCTTCATATTTCAGAAAGACCATGGAGCGCCTATACAGAAGCTGATTATACGATTGAACAGTGGCATTCTGCATGTTTGATCCATTTGCATAGTGGCTCTCCTACCTCAAAAAGTGAATGTAAGCTTCCTGTTAAGACACCGAATGGGGCGTTGAATCGAAACGGAGTTCACGCTGCCGCTGCTGCATTGGCTGGAGCTCGAAGTCCACTTAAGGCATCTTCTGAACAGAAAGCAAAAGCGGCTCGAGCTCTTAGGGGATACTATAGTCAATTGGGAGAAGAGCCTCCGGATTCTTTGAAGCAGTCCGACAATATGGTCGAAGATATTCTCACCCATCACGGTGTTAAGGGAATGAAGTGGGGTGTCCGTAGAAAGGCTACTGTCGGTCCTCAAGAGGTTGTTATTAGCGATAGAAGAAAGAGGATCAAGACTTCTGGAGGAGAAGGACATCCTGCACATCCTGAAGCAGTTCGATCCCGACAGATTGGACAAGTCGGAAGGAAGAGCGGACTCAAGGCACTTTCAAATGCTGAGCTTCAGGCATACAATCAGCGTTTGAACATGGAGCAGCAGACCAAACGTCTTATGTATGAGGATTCCTCTCCTCCGAGGAAGTTTATCCTAAGTCTTCTGAGACAAACTGGTAGACAGCAGGCTAACGAAGCAGCAAATCAGGTCGCATCTAAGCAAGTTAAAAAGCTTCTTGCCAAAGCTGCAATAGCTTAGGAAAGGAGGTTGGGGTGGGCCTGTCTAATACTGCGACACCGATCTATTACGGTCAGTTTCGCGAGGCAGTTCTCCGTGGCGAGATTCCGGTGAATCGTGAGATCTCTCTGGAAATGAATCGAATTGATTCACTCATCGCTAACCCCAACATCTATTATGATGATCAAGCGGTTGAGGGATTTATTCGTTATTGCGAAGGAGAATTAACGTTAACTGATGGATCTGATCTTCATCTTCTTGATTCGTTCAAGCTTTGGGCTGAACAAATCTTTGGTTGGTATTACTTCGTCGAACGTAGTGTCTATGTTCCGACCAAAGAGAATCACGGTGGACATTATGAGAAAAAGCAGATCAAGAAACGTCTAACTCTTAAACAATACCTAATAGTTGCTCGTGGAGCCGCCAAGTCGATGTATGCGTCGGTCATCCAAAACTACTTCTTGAATGTCGATACGTCGACAACGCATCAGGTTACCACAGCTCCGACGATGAAGCAAGCAGATGAGGTCATGTCTCCATGTCGCACGGCTATTACTCGAGCTCGAGGACCTCTGTTCAAGTTCTTGACAGAAGGATCTCTCCAGAACACCACTGGATCTAGAGCCAATCGGGTAAAGCTGGCAGCTACCAAGAAAGGCATCGAGAACTTTCTTACCGGATCACTACTCGAAGTTCGTCCAATGGCCATTAACAAGCTGCAAGGTCTTCGGCCGAAGATCTCAACAATTGATGAATGGTTATCCGGCGATCTTCGAGAAGACGTAGTGGGCGCTGTTGAGCAGGGAGCCTCGAAGCTTGAGGATTATCTGATCGTGGCTATCAGCTCAGAAGGAACTGTTCGAGCAGGTTCAGGTGATACCATCAAAATGGAACTTGCTGACATCCTCAAGGGTGAGTACTACGCGCCTCACGTTTCGATCTGGCATTACAAACTCGATGAGCTCGAAGAAGTCGCTAATCCTGCAATGTGGATTAAGGCAAATCCGAATCTGGGGTTGACGGTCTCTTATGAAACCTATCAACTTGATGTGGAGCGTGCTGAGAAAGCACCAGCTTCACGAAATGATATTCTTGCTAAGCGCTTCGGGATCCCGATGGAGGGATACACGTATTTCTTCACGTACGAAGAAACTTTACCTCATCGGAGAAGAGAATTCTGGCAGCTTCCATGTAGTCTCGGCGCCGATCTCTCTCAAGGAGACGACTTTTGTGCATTCACATTCATTTTCCCCTTGGGTCATGAGAAGTACGGTGTAAAGACTCGAAGCTACATCACTGAGCTTACGCTGATGAAGCTTCCCGGAGCTATGCGGCAAAAGTATGAAGAATTCATTAATGAAGGAAGCCTTCACGTCATGCCTGGAAACATTCTGGACATGATGCAGGTATACGAAGATTTAGATAGATTTATCTTAACGTCTGAGTATGATGTTCGAGCTCTTGGTTATGATCCTTACAATGCAAAAGAATTCGTCACTCGTTGGGAAGCAGAGAACGGGCCGTTTGGCATCGAGAAGGTTATCCAAGGAGCGAAAACGGAATCTGTTCCTCTAGGAGAGATCAAGATCATGGCATCAGAGCGACTTTTGATCTTCGATCAGTCACTCATGTCTTTTGCCATGGGTAATGCGATCACTCTTGAGGATACCAACGGAAATCGAAAGCTTTTGAAGAAACGCCAAGATGAGAAAATCGATAATGTTGCTGCTCTCCTAGATGCTTGGATTGCATACAAGCTTAACAAGGAGGCATTCGAGTGAGTCTTGGGAAAGGAGGTGAGATGTGGCGCGATTTGGCGAGACGTTGAGACATGCGTGGAATGTTTTCACTAATCAAGAAGATAGACTTAAAGCTTATCCTAGTGTCGTTGGTGGTTTTGGATCAAGCAGACCAGATCGTGTAAGGCTCAGAATTCCCAATGAACGCTCACTCATCTCTTCGATTTATACACGTCTTAGTATCGATGTTGCTTCGATTGATATGCGTCATGTGAGGTTAGACGCACAGCAGCGCTATATCGAAGACATCGATAGCGGTCTAAACAATTGTTTGACGGTTGAAGCCAATATTGATCAAGCTGCGCGCGCATTTAGACAAGATATTGCTATGACACTTTTCGATAGAGGCGTTGCAGCGCTTGTTCCTGTTGATACTTCAATCAGTCCAAAACAAAGTGGTGGGTTTGACATCTTAACGCTTCGTGTTGGAGAAATTATCGGATGGTATCCGCAACACGTGCGAGTAAATCTGTACAACGAAGCAAGAGGTGAACGCGAAGAGATTGTTTTACCAAAGGCCTCAATAGCTATTGTTGAGAATCCGTTGTATACGGTGATGAATGAGCCGAATTCAACACTTCAGCGTTTGCTTCACAAGCTTAATCTTCTAGACGTTATCGATAATCAATCTGCTTCGGGAAAACTTGATCTCATCATTCAGCTTCCATATGTGATCAAGTCCGAAACACGCAGAGAGCAAGCAGAGCAACGACGTAAGGATATTGAGTTCCAGCTTAAGGGTAGTCAGTATGGCATTGCTTATACCGATGGAACCGAGAAGATTACTCAGCTGAATCGTCCAGCCGAGAACAATCTAATGAGTCAGATCGAGTATTTGACGACAATGCTATACGGTCAACTTGGCTTGACTGAAGAAGTTATGAATGGTACGGCCGATGAAAAGGCCATGTTGAATTACTGGAATCGTACAATCGAGCCTATTCTTACGGCAGTTGTCGAAGCTATGCGACGTTCCTTCTTGACGAAGACTGCTCGGACACAAAAACAAACGATTCTATTCTTCCGAGATCCGTTTCGCTTGGTTCCGATTGAGAACATTGCTGAAATTGCGGACAAGTTTACTCGTAATGAGATCATGACCTCGAACGAGATGCGACAGGTAGTTGGCATGTCTCCGCATCCCGATCCAAAGGCCGACAAGCTGGTCAACAGCAATATGCCAGCGGCTAATCCAGATAGAACCGCAGCTAATGGACATAGCTCAGAAACTGATCCGTCTAAGCTTGACCTGGCACCTATTCTAGTCACAAAATCTAGAAAGGACGTTCAAAATGGAAGTTGAGGCAAAGCCTGATTTTAGCGGCTATGCCACGAAAGCTGGTCTCAAGTGTTCAGACGGTCGGATTATCATGCCCGATGCCTTCAAGCATCAGGATAAGCAGACGGTTCCGTTGGTCTGGCAGCACAATCATAACGAACCCAGCAATATTCTTGGTTATGCCGTTCTCGAGCATCGAGGCGATGGCGTTTATGCGTACGGTTTCTTCAACGATACCGATGCAGCGAACAACGCTCGAACCCTAGTACAGCATGGTGATATCAAGTCGCTGTCTATCTATGCGAATCAGCTTACCGAAAAGTCCAAGCAGGTTATTCACGGATTTATTCGTGAGCTGAGCCTTGTCTTGTCGGGAGCTAATCCTGGCGCACTTATCGACAATATCACATTGGCTCACGCTAATGGCGATATGGTTACGTTGGAAGATGAAGCTGTCATCTATACCGGTCTTGAGTTGAGTCATGCTGATGAGGAATCGTCGGATGAAAAGAAGGACGAAGATACGGAGCCGACGGTTCAGGAAATTTACGATTCGATGACCGACGAACAGAAGAATGTTGTTCACTTTATGATCGGCGCCGCTCTTGAGAGCTCTACTCAGACTCTTAAAGAAGCAGCTCATTCCGACGAAGAGTCCGACGAAGAGTCCGACGAAGAGTCTACCGAGGAATCGGAAGAAGAGTCGGATAAGGAACCCGTCGCTGAACTCGTCCACCATGATGAAAGTAATGACAAGGAAGGACGGCGCATGACTCGTAATGTCTTCGAGGAGCAGAGCGGAGGCAAGAAGGAACAAGAGAAGCCCACTCTCTCACATGATGCAATGCGAGAGATCGTTGCTGACGCTCAGAAGTCGGGTTCACTGAAAGACGCTGTTGAGGCGTATGCACTTAGGCACGGTATCGAGGATATCGAGCTGCTTTTCCCGGACGCTCGCTCAGTTACGAACACGCCTGAGTTCGATCAGCGTCGTATCGAGTGGGTCTCCGGTGTCATCAATGGCACGAGGCACTCCCCGTTCTCTCGTATCAAGTCTCTCGTTGCCGATATCACGGTTGAGGAAGCACGTGCGCTGGGTTATGTGAAGGGGAACTTGAAGAAGGAGGAGTTCTTCGGGCTCACCAAGCGTGTCACGACTCCGAGCACTGTTTACAAGAAGCAGCAGCTGGATCGCGATGACATCATCGACATCACCGATTTTGATGTCGTGGCCTGGCTCAAGGCTGAGATGCGTCTTATGCTCGACGAGGAGCTTGCACGCGCGGTTCTGATTGGCGATGGTCGCGATGTTGCCAGCCCTGACAAGATCAAGGATCCTGCGGGTTCGGCGGAGGGTGCTGGTATTCGCTCGATTCTTAATGATCATGATCTTTATGCTGTAAAGGTCGAGGTTGACTCTGATGCCAGCCCGAATGATGTTGTCGATGCCTTTGTCACGAACATGGGCGTCTACAAGGGTTCTGGAGCACCGTCGCTTTACACGACTCGTCCGTTCCTGACGCAGATGCTGCTCGCTCGGGATGGTATGGAGCGGCGCATGTATCGTGGTGTGAGCGAGCTTGCTGCTGAGCTGGGTGTTTCGGAGATCGTCATCGTTGAAGTGATGGAGAATGAGGACGATCTACTCGGTATCGTCGTGAATCTGAAGGACTACACGATTGGTGCCGACAAGGGTGGAGAGATCAACTTCTTCGACGATTTCGACATCGACTACAACCAGTACAAGTACCTGTACGAGACTCGTGTTTCGGGTGCACTGACGAAGATTCGCTCGGCGGTTGTCTTCACTAAGGCGCCCGCAGGTCCGTAAAGGTAGGTTCGCCATGGCAAGGTTCTTTGGACGTGTTGGTTATGGTCAAGCGGTAGAAACTGCGCCTGGCGTGTGGGTAGATTCGATTGTTGAGCGCTCCTATTATGGAGATATTATCCGCAATGCGAGAGTTCTTCGTGAAGGAGAGAACCTCAATAAGGATCTCAGTGTTCAAAATTCAATTAGCATTTTGGCTGACGCATATGCAAACGATCATTTCTTCGCTATTCGTTACGTGGAGTGGGCGGGGGCTTTGTGGACAGTCTCAACGGTTGAAGTACAGAGTCCTCGCCTTATTTTAAGACTGGGGGAGGTGTACAATGGCCCCACGTCTGCAATTGCAGGAACTCCTTGAGACATTTACGCCAAACGTTTATTTTCAACCGCCTACCAATATTCAATTGCAATATCCTTGTATTATTTACAGGCGTGATTTCGCCCAGACAAAATTTGCGGATGATCTTGCTTACGATTACTACATCAGATATCAAATTACGGTCATCGATCGGGATCCGGATAGCGAAATTCCGGAAAAAGTGGCCTTAATGCCAATGAGTTTGTTCAATCGATTCTATACGGTCGATAATTTAAATCATGATGTTTTTAACGTGTACTTCTAAGGGGAAAGGACAAAAATGGCTCCCTTGACCTGGGACCAGGTCGGCGAGAGATTGTATGAAACCGGTGTTGATCACGGAGTTCTGTATCTTCCTGATGATGCCGGTGTATACAATTCTGGTTTTGCTTGGAATGGTCTCACGACCGTTACCGAATCGCCGTCCGGCGCGGAAGCGACTCCGCAGTATGCAGACAATATCAAGTACTTGAACATGATTTCTGCCGAAGAGTTCGGCGCAACGATCGAGGCGTTCACGTATCCGGAAGAGTTCGGTCAGTGTGATGGTACCGCTCTTCCTGCTCCGGGAGTCGCCGTTGGACAGCAGGGTCGGAAGATGTTTGGTTTGAGCTATAGGACTAGGGTCGGAAATGATGTTGAGGGCTCGGAATTTGGCTATAAGCTCCATCTTCTGTACGGTTGTCAGGCTGCTCCGTCGGAGAAGGCCTACGCTACAATCAATGATTCACCGGAGGCGATCGCATTTAGCTGGGAAGTTACGTCTACTCCCGTTCCGGTTACCGATCATAAGCCGACGTCTCTCATTGTGGTTGATTCGACGATTGTAGATCCTGCTGATCTTGCAGCACTCGAGGATCTTCTCTACGGCAAGGCCTCGATTGAAGCGGCTCTCCCTACTCCGGATGCAGTCATCGCACTTTTCGGAACGCCGTAATTACGGCAGGAGGCTAAAGAATGCTCACTATTGTTGTTCCTGGTGTCGAAATGTATGACGAACAAGTAGAAGAGTTCGTCACTATCGGCGACGTGACGTTGGATCTTGAGCATTCCTTAGTCTCACTGTCAAAATGGGAGTCAACTTACGAGAAACCTTTTCTGGGTAAGGGCGAGAAGACGACAGAAGAGGTTTCCGACTACATAAAGATGATGACTTTGACTCCTGATGTTCCAGAGGAAGTTTTCCTCAAACTTTCTGAAGAGAATGTCAAGGCTATCAATAACTACATCGATGCCAAGATGACTGCGACTTGGTTCAACGAACGCCCTGGAGCTCCGCAAAGTCGAGACGTCATTACTGCCGAGCTTATTTACTATTGGATGATCTCTTTTCAAATCCCATTCGAATGTGAGAATTGGCATCTTAATCGATTGTTTACATTGATCCGAGTTTGCAACATCAAGCAAGCTAAGCCTAAGAAGATGAGTCGTGCTGAAATCGCCGCTAGGAACCGAGAACTCAATGCTCAACGTAGAGCACAGCTCGGAACTAAGGGTTAGAAAGGGGGTGACATGGCGGTTCTCACCTGGGATCAAATCGGTGAGAGAATTTATCAAACCGGTGTTGATCGTGGAGTTCTTTATCTACAGGATGGTACGGTGGTGGCTTGGAATGGGCTCATCAGTATTGAGGAGTCTCCGAGCTCGGAATTGAAGTCGTTTTTCCTCGATGGAGTGAAGTATTTGGAAAATTTGGCTCCGGGGGATTTTCTAGGAAAACTTTCTGCATTTACTTATCCTGATGAATTCGACAACGTTAATGGAATTGCTCGTGTTGCTCCTGGATTGTCGTATCACGATCAGCCCGCAAAGAGTTTCAACTTATCGTATCGAACGAGAGTTGGCAACGACATCGAGGGCGAAGAATACGGATACAAGATTCACATTCTCTACAATCTTCTCGCCACTCCAGAAGGTGTTGCGTATGCAACCATTCAGGATTCAGGTGTTGCGCCAATTACGTTTGCTTGGAGTTTGACTGGTACGCCGTCGAAAACGATCAAGCATAAACCAACGGTTCACATTTCTATCGATTCAAGGACAACACCTCCTGAAATTTTGACCTTGTTGGAAAATCAACTTTATGGAACTGAGAAAACTTCTCCTAGTCTTCCTCCGATCTCAGAAGTTGGAGAATATTTCGGGTATCGAGGCGCACTTCTCATCGTCGATATCGGAGATGGCACTTGGTTAGGTATTGATGAATCGGATACTTATATCGACATGACCGATCTCACCACTTTCGAGATTAACGGCGCCGACGCTACATATTTAGATCCAGATACATACACTGTTTCATCCACCAATATCGGCGAACAAGACTAAGGGAGGTGAAATGGCTACAATTACCGGTCTTACTGCCGAGAGAATGCTGGAAATTGAAGGGGCCACGGTTGTTGGTGGGGATATTGTCGGTGGTCATCTGATTCTTCATAAGCATGACGGAACAGATGTCGATGCGGGCCCTATGCCACCGGGTCCACAAGGTCCAGTCGGTCCTGCCGGAGGTCTGATCCCGGGTGAGATCAGAATTTGGCCTGGAAATTCGCTTCCGTTAGTCGCTGACTTTGGTAAATGGGTTTGGGCGGATGGAGCAGTCTATGCTGTTGCGACATATCCCAAAGCAGCTGCGAATATTGCGTCTCAGTGGCGTACATTTGGTGGAGCTAGTGATCCAGGAGCCAGCAATTTCCGAGTTCCTGACATTCGAGGCTTGATACCAGCTGGTTTGGATCAGATGCCTGGTGGAGCTCGAGCGAATCGACTTACTCGCTCAGTTTCAATCGTGATTGCAGGAAGAACGGGCGAAGAGATTCATACTATCACGGTTCCTGAGATGCCTGCTCACGGTCATCCTCTTACAGATCCTGGTCATAGTCATATCGGTGGTACTCTAAGATTTTTAGGTGGTGAAGGTTATGACATGACAGGTACTGCTGGTTATCCTGTGGGTCAGTGGGGTGTAGGATCAGCCGTTACGGGTATCACGATTGGTAACAATGGCGGTGGAGCTGCTCACGAGAACATGCAGCCAACGGTTTTTGTACCTTATATTGTAAAATTGGACGATTAAAATGAGAATTGAGCTCGCAGGGAGTCTGATTCGTCCTGCTCCATTGACTTTGAAATACGATTCTAATCAAATTTTCGATACTTTGAAGTACATCGATCTAGGATACACCAATTTCGAGGTAATTTGTATTGGTGGTGGCGGTGGAATGGGTGGAGGCATCGATACTGCTAATACAGGAACTCAGCTTAAAAGCTATGGCGGAGCTGGCGGTGGCGGTGGATTTCATCGAGTTCGCGGATTGTTGTCGGCTTTACCTGATAGTTGCGCGATTGTGGTCGGAGCTGGCGGTGCTGTAGGAACCGGTCATGCAAGTAATCCAGCCAATACTACCGACGGTGGTAATGGAGGAGCTTCGACGTTCAATACCAATACCTGCCGGGCGTCTGGTGGTGAAGGTGGAAAACGCGTCCAAACAAATTCGCCGACAGCGTCCACGCTTGCTAACGGTGGTGCTGGTGGAGCGGGTAACCGTAGTGCCGTGGGTGGTGGAGCTGCCGGAGGGGTTGCGGGTGTTCCAACAGCAACGGGTCCTGGAACTCCGGGTACTGCGGGGGCCGATGGAACATTTATCAACAATGTAGGAAAAGGTGGTGGAGGAGGTGCAGGTGGCGTTGGTAAGTACGGAGGAGTCACTTGCAACGCGGGTACGAACGGAGGACGAGGCTCATACAACCCCGGGGACACGTCCGTCTATGGACCAGGAGACACGCCCGGAAACGATGCCAGTAGTGCCGCAGCAGCAATCATCCCTGGAGGTGCCAGTGGGGCAAAAGCTTCTCCGATTAACGGTTTGCCTTATATATTTGGGCAGTCTCGGGGTGATCTTCTACCTGGTGATCCAGGTGTTGTAATCATTCGTCTTACTGTGGAATAGGATCTCATGATTACTATCACACAGAAAGGATCGTTTAATCGTACGGAAAGATATTTGCAAAGAATGAAATCTGGTCAGGTATTTGCGATTCTGAATAAGTACGGAACAATAGGTCAGAACGCCTTGTCGAACGCTACTCCAGTCGATACAGGCTTGGCCGCAGGATCATGGTATTTCACCGTTGTCAATCGACCAGGATATTACTCTATTCGTTGGCACAATAGCGATGTCGAGAACGGTTTTCCTGTAGCTATCATGATTGACTATGGCCATGGTACTGGAACCGGCGGATATGTACAAGGGCGTAACTACATTATGCCTGCAATTCGACCTATATTTGACCAGATGGTAGCGGATATTTGGAGGGAGGTGAATCGCATCTAATGGCTGTCGATGACAAAGTCGTTGCTATTAGTTTTGAATCAAGTAGATTTGAACAGGGTGTTAACAGAACTATTTCGGCTCTTGACAGGCTCAAAGCTGCTCTTCACTTCCCTAATGCCGGAAAAGGTTTGAGCGATATCGATGCTGCGGCTAAGAAAGTCGATATGGGTCATATTGCTAAGGGGATCGAAGGTGTAAAAAGCGCCCTTAGCACGTTAAGGCTGGTGGGAGTTGCTGTACTGGCAGATCTGGCTTCAAAAGCTCTTCATGCTGGAACCCAATTTGTCAAGGCGTTTACCATTGATCCAATCAAAGCTGGTTTTGGCGAGTATACGACTAATCTAAACGCTGTTCAGACGATCCTGGCCAATACCCAAGCTGCGGGAACTAAGCTGAAAGATGTTAATGCCGCACTCAAAGAACTGAACGAGTATTCCGACAAGACGATCTATAACTTCAGCCAGATGGCCAAGAACATCGGTACCTTCACGGCTGCCGGTGTCGATCTTGACACAGCAACTGGCGCCATCAAGGGTATCGCCAACTTGGCGGCACTTTCCGGGTCGAACGCTGAGCAGGCCTCGACGGCGATGTATCAGCTGTCTCAGGCTATCTCGGCTGGTCGAGTCTCATTGCAGGACTGGAACTCCGTTGTCAATGCTGGTATGGGCGGTACCGTCTTCCAGCGCGCTTTGGCTCAGACGGCCGTGGCGATGGGAACGTTGGAAGACAAGTCGCTCAAGCTTGTCGGTCCGATGAAGAACGTTGCGATCAACGGAGAGTCGTTCCGTCAGTCTATCTCGGCAGCCCCTGGAAAAGAGTCGTGGCTGACGTCCAAAGTTCTGACCGCAACGCTTCAGCAGTTTACGGGCGATCTGTCCAGGGCTGAACTCGCGGCTATGGGCTTCAATGCAGCTCAGATCAAGGCGATTCAGCAGACGGCCAAGACGGCAATGCACGCTGCTACCCAGGTGAAGACCCTTCAGGGCGTGCTGGATACGGCCAAGGAAACGGCGCAGTCTGGCTGGGCTCAGACTTGGGAGATCATATTTGGTAACTTCGGAGAGGCCAAGACGACGTTTACGGCTCTCTCCAACGCTATCAATGGATTCATCAGTGCCAACGCAGATGCACGTAACAAAGTTCTGGAAGATTGGAAAGCTCTTGGCGGACGTACAGTTCTGATCGAGGGCATCAAGAACGCATTCAACGCCCTGAAAGCAGTTATTGCCCCTATTAAGGAAGCGTTCAGAGACATATTCCCACCTGTCACTGGAAAGAATCTCTATGATCTGACAGTACGTTTCCGAGACTTCACCGCAGGACTAAAGCCGAGCGTCGAGACGGTTGAGAATCTAAAACGCACGTTCCGAGGCCTCTTTGCCATTTTCAGCATCATCGGACAGGTCGTTCAGGGCGTATTTAGCGTTTTTGCTCGTCTTTTCGGTGTAGTCGGAGAGGGTACGGGCGGTTTCCTGAATTTCACCGGCAGTATCGGTGATTTCCTCGTTTCAGTAGATAAAGCCTTGAAGAAGGGCGATGGGCTAACGAAGTTCTTCGACAAGCTCGGAGATATTCTCGAGATCCCGATCAGATTGATTGGGGATTTGGCGAGCGCAATTGCAAGTTTGTTCAGCGGATTTTCCTCCGGGGGATTTTCTGGACAAATGGAGGGCATGGCCTCGGCTATGAGTCCTCTTGCGCGAATTATCGATGGAATCGCCAGCGCTTGGGACAATTTCGTAGATAGCGTCAAGCAGAGCGGAGTTCTGCAGGCCGCTTTCGACGGGATTATCAATTTCATCTCGGCAATTGGGCCTGCTATCGGCAAGGCAGCAGCGAGCATGAATTTCGAGGCTATATTTGCCGTTATCAGAACTGGTCTCTTCGCAGCGCTTGTTGTGATGCTCAAGAACTTCTTCGGTAAGGGAAGTTTCTTGGATCAGATCAGCAAGGGCTTTGCTGGCGGGATCATGAAGAATATCGCAGGCTCGTTCGGAGCTCTCGAGAAGACGATGGTGGGTCTTCAGCAGAACATCAAGGCGAAGACGCTCAAGGAAATTGCCATCGCGATCGGAATTCTTGCGGCTTCGGTCGTTGCTCTGTCCTTTGTCGATCCGGCGAAGCTTAACAAGGCTTTGGCTGGAATTGCCATCATGATGGGTGAGCTTCTCGCGGCTATGGCCGTTTTGGACAAGATTGCCATGGCGGGAGGATTTATCAAGCTTCCCATTATCGCAGCAGGGTTGATTCTCCTTGCCGGAGCCATCGATATTCTCGTGATTGCGGTATATGCCCTCAGTCGACTCAGTTGGGACGAGCTGCTCAGAGGTCTCGGCGGTGTCGGGGCGCTTCTGATCGGTATCTCCGCAGCATCATATCCTTTGTCGGCAAATGCCGCAGGGATGATCCGAGCAAGTATCGGTATTACCGGTATCGCGATTGCCATGAATCTCTTGGCTCTCGCAGTGAAGCAGTTTGCCGGTCTGTC
>Ga0075366_10000402_pt1 | contig 20194 bp, 26 predicted proteins | sample EndMethybrTD3031_FD_72351 | JGI IMG/M metagenome (GOLD analysis project Ga0075366, IMG submission 72351) | Populus endosphere microbial communities from Tennessee, USA - Endosphere MetaG P. TD hybrid TD303-1 | ecosystem: Host-associated > Plants > Roots > Endosphere | place: USA: Tennessee...
CAGGATATATCCAGCCCTTTTCCTGCCATACATGCAGCGGTTGGCTGGCGTCTGTCTCAAAAAAATTAACCGAGGGGTCATGGTGGTCGCTGAGCCTGGCATGTGCAAACCAACTCTTAGGAAATTCATCTTGGCAATCAGTCATATAATGGCCGCCAAATACACCCAGCTCCAGCATGTGCGCTGGGGTAAGGCCGGGCTTGAACTCTGGGTCAAACTGCTTGCCTTCGGGTGCAGTTAACTCATATGAGTAGCCCTGCTGCATTTTGTCGTCAACATGAACAACCCGTGGCATTACGTGCTCTTAGTCTTGGCAGCTTCTTGGACAATCTCTAAAATATCCGGGCCATACGTTTCGACTTTTTTGGAGCCAAAGCCAGGTACATTTAAGAGTTCTTGCTCGTTCTGAGGATGCATAGCTGCAACACTCTCCAAGGCCTTATTAGGTGCTATCATAAATGGTGCAACATTTCTTTCCTTAGCTATTCGTGCGCGCCATTCCGAAAGACGCTCCATCAGGTCGGGGTCTGCATACATGTGGCTAGCTTCTTCCATCTTACGCTCGTTCTCGCCGTTGGCTTCAGCATCCTGCCAGGCCTGTACCATCACAGCATGCTCTTCGAGTGCTTCCCTGCTCTTGCGGCGCAGCTCCGCGTCAATCTCTTTAGCCATAGGGCTTACGCGAAGGGCCATGCCATTCAAGCCATCAAGGATAAGGTATTTCAGGCTGCGGACACGCGACAATGCAACATAGCCCATGCCCTCGACAAATGCACGGCTCAGATCAATACGTGCAGCGTCCAGGGTCATACCCTGGCTTTTGTGCACGGTAATAGCCCATGCCAGGCGGAGCGGCAGCTGCATGATACTGGCACGGCGCTTATCGCCGTCCATCAATTCCCAACTATCCATACGGATAACGACTTCACGGCCGTTAGTTAGTTCAACGATCGGGTAATCCGTAAACGTATCGAAGCCGACAACCTTGCCGAGGCTGCCGTTTACATATTTACGGTCCTGGGCGTTCTTGATACACATGACCTGTGCACCGAGCTTGATACGCAATACTTCCGGCGCGAGACAAGACCGCTGTAGCTGCTCGACATACTGCTTGGAACCATGCGTTTCCATATGGTACATATGCTCTTCCCCCGGCAGTTCGTCGAGTTGTTCGTGATTCACGCTATCAACGTCAACATTCACGGTCAGGAGCCGTGTCCTGGGCGTAAACGGATCATCGACAGCGTCCGAACGGTCTTGCAATGCCTTGAGCTGGCTGCGCGTAAGTACGCCTGCACGTATGCCGTTCAAAATATTTGTATATAACTCGTCATCCTTCTGGCGGAATTGTGTTTCGAGATAGCAAACTGTGAATACATTTTGTAGCCAAACTTCCGAATTTGTTACGAAGCCACCTTGCCTTCCATCGCGGCGGTTCACGGGCGGCAACTGGAAAAAATCACCGCACAAAATGACTTGCATACCACCAAAAGCATCTCGGTTATTGCGGATCTGGCGCAATGTTTCATCCACCATATCCAGCCTGAAGTCGTGCAGCATACTAATCTCATCAACGACCAGAATATCGGCTTTTTTAATCAACTCCTGGCGTGTTTTGGCTAATTGGCCAGCGGCTTTTTTATCAAAGAAATCATTAACGCCAATACCGGACCACGCGTGGATCGTTGTGCCGTTCAAATGTGTAGCAGCAAGGCCAGTCGTGGCGGTCACGGCTACACTTCTCCCCTGTTTTTTGGCGCGTGCAATAAACTTATTGAGTACAAATGTTTTGCCCGCACCAGCGGCACCAGTCAATAATATCGACCGGCCTGACTCCATAATAGCCAGCGCATCGTCTTGCGTCATTTTCCTCTGTTACCCTCTCGTTTGCCGACTCATTGTAGCATAATGAGTGTATGACATACCGCTATTATATAGGCCTGCAACTGCCCGCCGAAATTACAGAAGCTATCGCCAAGCTACAGCAAGAACTGCTAGACCTTGATGTAGCCATGAAGCCGCTCGAGCCTCACATCACCCTCCTGCCGCCAACTGCAGTTGAATCCATTGACCCGGACGCTTTTGCCGCACAAGCCAAGCAAACTGCCGCGCGGTTATGGCCTGTGTGGCTGCGCCTTACCGAAGCGATTACATTTGACAACCGGGCTGTCGCGATCAGCATACAAAGCCCTGCCCTCCGCGAACTTCAATTGCGCCTGCGCGACTTGCTGCCCGCTGGCACCGAGCTAACCTACTATTCTCACCCGGAATTTGTCCCGCACGTCACTCTCGTGCAGGCGCCGCGCGGTAAAAAATTACCCGAGGAGCTTATTGAAACATACAAACAACGGGCGGCTGCATTGCTGCCTGCTGAGTGCAGCGTGGACCACCTGGCATTATTCAGGTGGGTATCACCGCGCGAGTACACCGCCGAGGTAATTTAGACGTTTTCTTCTGGTGCGTGTAGGGCAACGTCAAGTTGCTGGATGAGCGTAGCGACATTGTCGTAGGTCAAAAGGGTCATCATACCGTTGCTCACGACACCCTGGTTAAAGTAGGCCACTTTAACCCCTGCAGCGGTTGCGAGTATGACCTGTTTCCGCTTAGCGACCGCATAGCCTAGTTCAAACTGCACGCCCGCGGAAATAGTTTCCTCAACTAAAGCAAGGAGCACTTCAGCCTCGTCTACACGGTCGAGGTCATGCTTTACGCCTACTTCTGGTGGTGTATTAGTGATATTCCAGCCTTCATCCTCTACGGCGCAGAATACGTCCATGTCATTGCCGCGCAGTGCTTCGAGGATCGTTTCGATCTCTTTACGAAACTCAGGTTGCACTTCCCCTGTAGAATAATCGACTTTGCCAGAAAAGGATGTAGATAGGAAAACTTTTTTCATGTAGGCAGTATCTCATATGTACCACCTGCCATGCGTAAGCTTTTATACAATAGATTCGAAACATAATATTGTACGAGCGACAATTGTCATTCATAATAGTGTAATCAAATCCGAACCAGGAGACATATGGCCTACACCCATTTCATAGCTAGGAGACCAGGCGGCTACGTCACTATGTATTTTGACCGCGAAAAAGAAGCTATCGCCGGCAATGACGGCCAACCAGGCTTCACCGAGTATGTACCCCTAGGATGCAACATCGTAAGGCTGGCCACTACACCGTCTAGGAATCTTGTATTGCCATCTGCTGCAGAAATCCAGGCGTTAGGTTGCATGCCTACGCCTACACAAATTAGCGTCAACCGTGCAACCTCCCTCATCGAAGCGTCCAGGCACGACTCGCTTGATGATCTCGTGGACAGCGCCCGCACTACATGGCGGTCGCTGCTTAAAGGTGAGGTCGTCGAGACAGTACAATCCGAATTTGCAGCTGAGCGCCGCGAAGTACACCGGGATGATATCGTTACCGATAGCGGAATAATTATTATCGATAGCGAGCAAAGATTCCAGGCTGCCCTAGCAAGCCCACCGACGGAGTTTGCTTCATACAGAGCAGAACCGCATGAAATAGACGCGATTGAGCATATCGCACGGGTCCCAGTGGAGTTTCTCCCCCCGCATCCCGAAGACTTGTTAAGCCGCTTATATCTATAGGGTTCCGGCGAGGAACCGGCGACGGGCTTCGTTGGCCCATTCGTCAGCCATCTCGTTACCCTCGTTCTTGTTATGGCCCCGTACCCATACGAGCTTAGCGTTTGAACCGCGGTACAGCGGGCAGACTTCTTTCACGATATCGAGGTTTTTGATTTCCCCGCCCTTTTTCTTCCAGCCGTTCTTTTCCCAGCCGGGAGCCCACTTGGTAATAACATTGATCCAGAATTCGCTATCGGTAAAAATGGTTGCCTCTTCGCCTTTGGCATCCTTGAGGGCTTCGATAATTGCAAAGCCTTCCATACGGATGTTGGTTGAGTCTAACTCACCGCCCAGCTTGCATACTTGCATTTCCTTGATAACAGCAAAGCCGCCATCGCCTGGGTTTGGTTCGCAGCTGCCGTCGGTGTAGTACGTGATCATTCTAAGCTGCTTCTTCGTCGCCGCTTGGCTTGAGCGGACGCTTGTTCTTAATCTCGTAGCGCAAGCCAGTCAGGTTTGACTCGACGTAATCGTCGTTAATCAGGCTTACAAAACGGGCAAAGTCCTTAGGATTCTCGATAATAATCGCACCGTTTTCGTCGGTGAGCAGCGACACGTCCATCTCTTCGCTATGGTCAACGACTTTATCTTGTTTGACCTCGTCGGTCAGTTCCAGGCGCTGTAATTTGCTGATAAGCTGCTTGTTGCCCTTCACCATTGTCTGGATGTCTTCGCCTTCAGCAAATACAAGCTTAAAGCGCTCTTGGATTTCCGCCACTTTTTTCTCAGCAATACTGTTTGCTTTGGCATCGTAGCCAAAAAGTGACTTCAGCTTAGGCTGGCTGAATACGTACAGGTCCTGGTTGACGACGAGCAGCTGGTTGTCGGCCGGAATGCGTAGAGCCACAGCGTCCTGGAATGGCAAGAAGGTCTTGCCGTGCATCATCCATGAGCCTTCGCCCTTCATCATCTGGGCACGCGGAATGGCCTTAATGATGTAGAACGGATCAGCCATAGCCGGGTGCGTAACCCTGGCCATGACTGCTTTGATGCGCTTGAGGTCATGCTCCTCATCAACAAACTGCTGTATCTCACTCTCCTGGGTGCGAATCCAGTGCATGACTTCTACAAGTTTGTCGACATTCTTCCACGCAGTGCGCTGCAACACGTTGTCTTCAGCTTCTGCTTCTTCAAAACCGCGCACAACCATGCCTTCGGCTGCACCGTTCAGGACATAGTCCAGGATGTTTGTAATAAATAGCGGCGAGAGCTGCTTCTTCAGGTTGTCGTCGAGCTTAGCCCGGTATAACACGTTGTTCTTATTGATCAGGAACAGCTCAAACTGCAGCTGGTCTTTGTACTGGTAGAGGTTGTTGCACCACGCAAAGATGTCGGTTGGTACGTATGGTTCTTCTTCCTCTTGCGAAATAACAGCAGGAGCTGGAGGATTAGCCGCCTCCTGGATTAGTTCGTCGTCTGTTTTTGCGTCAGCTGGCGCCTGTCCGGCGGTCATTGCTGCTTCTTCGTCCATGTGTAGAATACCCTCAAAAGTTACAGGCACTGCCCTACTGGCAACTGCCTTTATTGATTACCATAATCACCATTCTACCGAAAATATGTCAAAATACCTTGCCCTGATGTAAAGAAAACACCTAACCTTCTGCGAACACCGGGTGGTCCGGCGGTAGTAACAGCGGCTGCAAAAGAGCTATATTTGCTGGGTAGCGGCCGATATTTTTATGGAAGCGGTCGTCAGTAAGTTCCTCACCATGCAAGGCTGTATTCCCCATATTGATAAGCGAATCGGCAAATTTCACAGGTACAGCAAGTTCGTCTGCGGCAACGCGGTGTATATAGTCATCGTAATTCTCACCGGGCTGCTTGGTCAGCGAGCCCACCGGCCTCACGACTTCGTCTGGAAAGCCGTCAGCTCGCATCATCTCGGCAGTGTAGCCCGTATCTTCGCCCGTATCATGCAACCACGCCACAGCCTCGGTAAGGGGGCCGTAACCCATCCGGCGTACCAGTTCAATGACCGGCACAAGATGAGCCTCGACGAACTCGCGCTGCGAGGGGCCGTAGCGCTGGTTGATAGCGCGGTGACGGTCAATGGCTATAGTCTCAGCGAGTGAAGCAATCTCAAGAGCGCGCTCTTCGGGCTTTAGCTTATAGAGCATACAGTTAATTGTTCCACGCCAGGTGAAATTTCTGTCCTGGAACAGTCTCGTAAGAATCGAAGAGATAAAAGTCAGTCGGTGTTATTTTGTAAAATTTGTGCCCATCTTCTTGCCGGGCTTCTTCGAGAATCTCTGGACCGCGGCCAAAACGCTCAGCGTAGCTTATGTATGCCACATGGTTTTCGTCAACGTCTTCGAGCAGCTCGGCCGTACCCTCAAAGTACACGCCCCGTACGCCCTGGGCGAGATGGTGCTGGGTAATGATGTTCCCTGCCACATTGGCGTTCTTGGCAATCTCAAGGCTATGCCTGCGGGATGGCCGGGAGCGAAAATAAAGATTAAGGCTATCATCCGGGGCATAATGCACCTCGCATACCCAGGGTTTTGTACCATCGGTCGTAGCCAGCGACATATGAATTACTTGCGGAAGATAATTTCTGATGGTTTGCTCTACTTTTTTATCGTTCATATCCCTATAATAGACCTATGGAATTAAAAGCCAAGTACCCCAAGATCTTTGAGCGGATCGGCCTGTACTTTTCAACTGTTATTCGTTTTCTGCTCAACATTTTATTGATCGTCATTATTTGTGCCTTGGCAGTCGGTGTCTATAAAGCCGGCCACGACCTCTTCACTTCACTGCACAAGCCACTGGAAGTATTGCTGCAGCAGATGCTGCTCGACATTGTATTTATTGTTGCCCTGGTAGAGATCGGCATTACTATCTTGGGCTACCTGAAAGATGGCTCCGTACATGTCCGTTACATCGTCGACACCATCCTGATCATTATGCTGAACGAGATTGTCAGCCTGTGGTTCAAGAAGCCTGACATTGCCCAAGCTAGCGGTATTGCGATTATTATCGCCACCCTCGCGCTGGTTCGTGTGAGCGTTATCCGCTACGCACCTATGGATCCGTCCCAGCCGGACATTACGCCAGAGAGCCGTAAGGCTAAGCTAAACTAGATCCTGCAGCGCAACAATACGCTCTACGCCGCGCATACCGACAGCAGCGTGTATATCGTTCCAGTATTCGGTACTAATGATATGTTTCACCGGCAGCTCATGGAGCTCTCGTTTGGTGTATGGCAACGCCACAGTCCTGAAAGTTTGGCCGCTATCCTGGCTATGTAAGAAATGACTGAGCGTTTGGCCTGGCGACTGTTCGACGGTCTGGTTGTGTCTGAATACCCACGAAAATACCCGCTCAAAGTGCGGCTTGCGGTCCTTGCGCGCTACATCGGCGGACTTGGGGTGCAAACATCGCTTGATAACTGACACAGCAATAACATAGTCACGGTAGCGCGAGGGTATGACGCGAATGATGTTGCGTAGAACCTCTGCTTCGTCATTATTGCGGGGGTCGCGGCGGCCATACTCGAATACACGATGATGCAGATCACCGCCAGGCGACCCGTAATATACGAGTGCGTAATACTGTCCCTTGCCCGCACAGGCAACAGGACGCTCAACCAGTGCTTGGCGTCTTGATAGCTTCACGTTTTACTAAGTATACCAGCGCGCCCAAGCATTCTCTTGGCTAGAGCTTATTTTCTCTGCCAAAACTGTATATTGGCATTCGGCCCGCTGTACGGGTCGCCGTCCGCAAAATTTGGGAGTGGAGCAACGAGTCCTATAAAGTCCATTTCAGCAACACATGCCGCTGTATCATTGAAATAAATGGATTGTATAGCATTCATGGTAGTTGCAACTACTATTCCCCCTGGCGTAATAGTACGTCCGAGGGACTGCACAAACCGCCGGCTCCTGGCGTCATTTATGTCAACATTTAAGGCGAATGCAGCATCAACTACCTCACTACAGCCCAACAAAAGATACTCGTCTGTTTCACAAGGGATAACAATATCAGGCGAAGCAGCTTCCTCTGTTGGTGTAGGAAAACGTGGGCTCACCAATGCTACCTTCCCAACACCAAGTGCGCGGATTGCCGGCACATGCGTGCCGCAATAGTCCCCGATATCTACGGCTGTATCTCCGAGATTAATGCCATAGTCCTCAATCCCCTGGCGCACTCTTGTGTACAATTGAAACGATGTTTCGGTGAGTGCGATGGGATTGCGGACAAGGGTCATATCAGGCTCTGCCCCCTGTCGCTGGCACATCATCTGGCAGCGGAAGCTTGAAATCGCTATCGTACGGCAGCAGCTGGTGCCCTGCATCCCCGAGCTCTACGTATGCATCATAGATTATCTCAGGCGGAAGATCGAGGATGACCGAACCAGCCATCAAAGCCTCCAGGGGCTTCTCAGCAGGGCCAGGCGGCCAGACCTCATCCAATGTTGCCGCATTGGGGCGTACTTGCACTGGACTTGGTTTGTAACGTGAGTAATTTACCCCATCTGTACATTGGCTTCTGCAGTGTGCTGGTACATGCAATCGCGACCTAACGCTCCGGATTGCGGGGCCGTCGCTTGCAGCAGTGTATGCGACACGGGCAACAAAATACACCCCTGCCATACCTGGCGATACCCCGTCCCAGATACCTGTATCAGTAAATAAATCCACGCGGTCGCTGCGTAATGCAATTGCGCCCGCACGAACTTCAGCGCCTCCCGTAGTGCTCCCCAACAGATTGAGATTTTCAACAAAACCAGAGATATCGCTTCCTGTATTCCGGTGAAGGATGGCGATCTCGCGCGTCATATACTCTCATATCATCACAGCGAACAATATTACGCAAGATGTTCACGGTATTGCTGTCAGTTTATGACAAAATTATTTTTCGTATAAACGCCAATACACTTCGCTGACAACTTCGGCCTTGCCATCCACAACCTTAACAGCCGTTGTGTCATCAGCTGCATATACCGGATACTTGGAACTCTTTGCATACTCTTGCATGATTTGTTCACTGAACATGCGCAACGCGTGCGGCATAAACTCGAAGTTAACGAACCCTAGGCCTTCCAGATCCTGCAGATTGTTGATGTTGCGGTCAACTTGTTGCACGCCGCCTACGGCTATTGTGGGGGTAGCAATAATAGAGCCTGCGCTGCTGCCAACGTAAACTTTGCTTTCAATGTTCTCTTTGAGCCAATCCATAAGGCCGCTAGACCTTGCCGGCTCCAGCAAGTGGAATGTATTGCCCCCGCTTACAAAAATAACGTCCGCAGCAGCCAGACGTTCTTTCCAGTCATTCACATTAGCGGCAGAAGGATCAACCACATCAATCCATGAGTATCCATAGCGCCACAACATCAGGAACTGGTTTACAAACCAGTCTTTGTTGCCCTCTTCGACATTTGCAGCCGTAGGGATAAATGCGATTTTCGTGTCGCTGGGTGTTTTGCCAACAAGCTCTTTGAGCGCATCAGCAAGTTTACTATTACGGATTCCGCCAGATGTAAGAAGTAATTTCATACACCTAGTATGACATACCTACCCTAGTGATAGTATTTAGCGGCAGAGCGACCATCCGTCAATTTGACCGCCTTCTTTAGTGACACTGGGGTCCCCGGCATCTACCAACTTCGACATAAGCGAATACGCTACAAAGACTTCATCGTCGATAGCTTCGTACGGCCTGTCATCGGCCACACATCGTCTAATAATTGTTTCTGTTAATTCCGGGAATAGCACCCACATGCGCATAAATGCCGGCTTGTAGGCTGCAGATTGGAAACAGGCCACCATAGCAACTTCTTGTCCAATGCCGTGTGCAGCAGCAAAATCCATACTTTCATCAAACGTGCCTCTCGCACCCAACAAGAAGTACGTTTCAAGGTCTTGCTGGGTCGGCTGATGCCGGCCAACAAACACGGGGTCATCCGGCCCTCTTGACCAGCCTCTTCGTACTTCATATTTATCCGGACCAAAGCCACGCAAACGCGGGATAAAGTTATTAATCGAACGATGCCGTACCGGCCAGTCGAGTGGCATTTGCTCAGCTGGGGTCGTAATAACCAGGTCAGGTCGTACAGATGCTGCAAGCCGCGCGTTCACCTCCTCCATATCCTCCAGCAACGCTAGGCCTTCTTCAAGTCCAGCTAACAGCACATCTGGCTCGTCTTCGCGCGCTAGTATATCCCGCCTGAATGCATCAACAGGAGACTCCGGCGCTCCCATTTCGTAAGGGTTTGTCATTTAAAACTTATACCATATAGTTCTAAATTGAACAATAATAGTGTGCGGCTATTTCTTTTTCGACCAACCATGAGCTATTCTCTTCACCAAATAAAAATACCGGATGATCAGTCCGGTATCTTTACTCTTTTCTTGCAAGAAAGATGTTTTGATCGTTTTGCTTTCGGCCCTTTCCTCAATTGTTTATCGGAATGTGCCTAAGCTGGTGTAAGGGTTTTTCTTTTTGAGAATTTTCTTACTATTGTCAAAATAACAAAGCGTAAGCGGTCTGTCAACCACTACTGGCTATCAATGATTTCTAAAGCCATTCTCACGATGAAGTAGCCGGCAAAGCTCACCCACCCTACGATTTTCCAGAACCTGCTAATCTTAAGGGATGCGCCCTGGATAGCGACTTTCTTGCGTCCAAGCGCATACGGCAAACGGTCGTCGCGGTAGGTCAGGATGTTATCCAACAGCTCTTTCTTGATTGCAGCAATCTTGGCCGACATATCCTCTATTTGGGTCTTGGGATCATAGAGCGGCCCATACAGGAACAGCCTGTTACCAAAGATCTCTATGTCATAGTCGCTGGCGTCACGGAGCTTTAGCATCACGTCCGGGGATATAAAGCTCATACTGTCGATTGTGTAGCCGCCGGGGAAGTATGTCACGAAGTGCTTGTCGAAGTCGCCTTCCAGGCTGTGGCGCTGGTCATTATTGAAGTGGAACCTGAACTGGCGGCGGCGCGCCTTGATGGAGTCAAAGAACACGTGCGGCAATTCACGTGGCAACGCAGTGGTCATCACGCCGTAATACACCCTGGAGCGCACATATTCACCATGCTTAGACTTGCCGTATGTTTGATACCTAAAGTCACCGTAAGTCCAATCCGGCATACCAATAACATTCGTAATGATCGGATCGCGGACACCGTACAGTTCGTCGATTGCACCAAGTTTACTGCGGAACCAAGGCGCCGTCTCGTCAGGCTGTGTCAGCAGTTTATACTCCGGCCTGGCCGCCACTAGTTCGGCAATCGCCTGCTGGCGTTGCTTGAGCCTGCGGTTGTTGAGCTGCAGCTGGACTATAAGCCCGAGCACAATAGCCGCCGCAACCAAACCCATCCAAGGCGTATGCCCAAGCACAGCAAGCACTATGCCGCCAATAATAAACAAGGGGGAATCACCGTAGAGACCGCTCCAGGTATAGTTCCGGGTTATAAGATGTTGTCTCACCTATTATTCCGAACGATTGTCACCGCGCTCTATTCTTTTACCTTCAGTATATGAGTTGGATGCTATAGCTTCTGTCTTCTTAATTTCTAGATAATCTTGAGGTTTCTTAAGGGTTTCTACATTTTGTGGTTGGAGGTATACAGTGACTTGTCCACCATTTACAACTAGATTTTGGATATACTTGATACCTTTTTCAACTGCCTTAGGGGCATTTTCATGATCGTAATTTCCTTCGCTGGCCTGCTCAAGGATCTTTTCCTTAGCTGTCTTGATAGGATCGTTTGCATCAGACTGGGACCCCTCAAGTATCTCATTGATCTTATCTGCATCCTCGTTCTTAATTTGGAGCTTCTTGATTTCCTCTTGTGCTTGTCGAATTTTCTGAATCCTTTCACCACAGATAAGAGCTGCATTTACTGCGTGGAACACAGCAACCGCGACTCCCGACCAAGTAAGGATTTCAACAGATAAGGGTGATGACTTACTTGCGCTAAGCACCTTGTAACCAGCCGCCCGTGCATCAGTGTCTATGCTGCCCAGTAGTTTCAAGTTTTTGCCAAACTCAGCTATCTGCTTACCAACGTCTTCGATATCAAGCCCGGCAGCTGAATCAGGGAAGACAACCTTAACGACAGCCTTGTTCTCTGGCCTATTATAAAAATCAACTGAGGCCTTAATGTTTAAAGTTCTAAAATCTTCCAAGACTTGAATCAAATTATTCTGAGCTGTAGCTAATTTCTGCTGAATCAGGGCAATTTTAGGACCTGCAACCATCACGTTGTCTTTAATGTATGAACCCAGAGCAAGCAAGTTGCTTATGCCAAGCCCCTCCTGAATATCAAGTAACTTGAAAAGTTCATTTTGATCGAACGGAAAACCATGGTTTCTCTCATATTCTTGTGTGAGGCCTATTAACTGCGATATGTGTGTATCAATATCCTCACGCCAATCACTAGCCAGATTACCTTGAGCAATTTCGATAGCCTTACCCAAGTTTTCGATACGAGTCACATACGAATACTGCCCAATAAAGCTGACGTAGCTATCTGAGTTAGCAAGAAACTCCTTTAAAACCACTTGCTCAGTTCTCCTACAGCTACACGGGTTTGTTCTGCGGTGTCGCGGTCACGGACGGTTACAGTGTTGTCTTCCAGGGTTTGGAAGTCGATAGTAATGTGGACTGGGATACCGATCTCGTCGGAACGGCGGTACCGCTTCCCTACATTGCTGTTGTCGTCCCACGTTACAGTGCCAAGCTCTTTCTGGAGCATCTGGTAGACTTCTTGGGCTTTGGCAACTAGCTCTGGTTTGTTCTTAAGTAATGGGCTGACAGCAGCCTTGATAGGCGCCAGGTGCTTTGGCAATTTTAGGAAAACGCGCTTTTCGCCGTTCAGCTCATCAACGGCATAACTCTCGGCTAGCACAGCTAAGAGCTGGCGGCTAACGCCAAACGTTGGCTCGATAACGTGCGGCACGAAACGTTCGTTAGTACCCTTCACTGTGTACTCCATGCTGATGCCGCTGTTCTTCATGTGGTTGCTCAAGTCAAAGTCAGTACGGTATGCAATGGCACCGATTTCTTTTGTACCGAAGGTAAATTCATATTCGAAGTCGATCGTACGCTTGCTGTAGTGGGCACGGTCAGCTTCTGGTACCTCAAGTTCGTGAATCTTTGTGCGGTCAAGGCCGAGGTAGTCAGTCCATTCGTAGAATTTCTCGCGGAAGTGCTCGAAGCGCTCTTCCCAGGTATCAGGGTGAATGAAGTATTCAAACTCCATCAGGTCAAATTCGCGGACGCGGAAAATAAATTCGCGTGGTGAAATCTCGTTGCGGAATACCTTGCCTGACTGAGCCAAACCGAATGGCAAGTCGGGATAGTATGAATCCACGACATTCTTGAAGTTAACAAACATACCCTGTGCCAACTCAGGACGTAGGTACGAAATGCTGACAGGATCGTAGGTCATTGCCTTACGGCCCTCAAGATCAGCAGCCTTGCCGGTAGGGTCATCGCCCAATGGTTCGCCAATGGTGAGTTCTTCACCCTGATTCGGTCCCACAAAAGTACGGAACATCATATTGAACACGCGGACGTTGCTCAGTTGGTTGCCGTCGGGACTCTTGATATTCTTTTCTTTGATTATCTGGTCCATTTGCTCATGAGTCATGGCTTCGGCATTTTCAATGCCGTTGTCTTCAAGCAGGTGGTCGGCACGGTAGCGCTTCTTGGTCTTAATATCTTCAACCAGCGGGTCGGCAAAACCGGCGCCAGTGTGGCCGCTAGCCTGCCATACTTTCTGGTTCATCAAAATAGCACTGTCTAGGCCATACATATCGTCACGGCTGTCTACGAACATCTTCCACCAAGCTTGTTCAATGTTGCGCTTGAGGGCAACGCCCAATGGGCCGTAGTCCCATGCGCCAGCCAGTCCACCATAGATTTCACTACCCTGGTAAATAAACCCGCGTCGCTTGGCTAGGCTTACAAGATCTTCTAGATTTGCTTCACTCATTTGTTTTTACCTTTCAAAAGTCTTACTGGTTAATTGGGTTAAAGAGAAACTACAGCAGGCCGAAGCCACCGCCGAATCGCACCGTTCCAAAACCAGTCTTGGCTATGAGTGTACTCATTATTCCTGGATTATACCCTATCAGGGGTAAAAACTGAATGCCTAGGCTGGCCGGGGTACTCTGCCGAGCACTTGCGAGCCAACCCATAATGCTGCGCGGTCAAGGTGTCGCCCAAGCGCGTAGTCACCACCATACTCAGGACCCACCAGCGGCTTAACAAGTACCGACACGACGTGCAGCCCCGCCTGGCGGGCGCGGTACGCAAACATAACGTCGCGCAGGCACATGTCGCCGACCATAACAATGTCGTCGCCCCGGATTCCACGGACATCAACAATATGCTCAAAGAGCTGCCGGGAGGGTTTAGCGTAGCCTGTGTCATATCTCGTAAATGTATGGACATCGTCACCAAGCTGAGGTCCAAAATGCGCAACATTGTGGCGGCTATTGGTGGCAAGAGTTACTGATGTCAGCCGTCCGTCCATAACTTGTGCACCCAGGTTGTCGGCAACGCCTTCAGCGAGCTTGTCGTGGGCCATGCCGCGCAGGGTGCGGTCCAAGTCAAAGATGCCGTGTAACGGATCAGTAGGATCTATCCCCATCTGCTGGCGTATCTCGCCAAAGTCAATTCCAGCCACACTGTCAGCAGTAAAGTCAGGCACGAAGTTGCCAGCCCACTCGGGCAAGTCCAAACCATATCCCACCCGAGCGATAGTATTTGGAGCACTCATCTTATGATCTACCCTACACCCAAATAAACTGCCGGGCAATATCTAATATGCGAGCTGGGTCAGATGCTGTAGCAGCGGTTGGACGTCATCAAGGATTCGCTCGCTTCCCTGCACATGCGCCAATACTATTGCCGTGTTGCCCGCAAAGGCCAGGCGAAGGAATTTAATATGCGTAGCATCGAAGCGCCCGTGGTCAGGCGAATACATAAAGGACATCGTGTCCGAGCCAAATTCGTATAGTCTGTCGGCAGCCAGTTTCTCGCCGTGGTCATCGGTCTGGAGGTTGGGCGTATGGCCGCTCATACGCAGCAGTTGGGCCGCAAACCAAAAGCGGATGAGCTGTATGGTCACGGTTTTGTCGTTGAGCGCCTCAAACGCATCCTGCAGGACTTCGAAGTACTCCGGCTCCGGCTCGTCCTCGGTCACCTTGTGCAATTGCTTGATGAGTTCGTAGCCCAGCATAGTGCGGTCCAAGTCCCCTACTATGCGTTCGTAGTGTTTGATCAAACGGGTCGATACCAGAGTACCGACCTCTCCCCTGCCCTTTATGAATGTGATCTCGCTCACACTGAAAAGCTCGATGCCGCCGGCCAGTTTTGACTTCACGCGGCGTACGCCACGGGCCATGAGCGTGAGCTTGCCGTATTCCGGTGTTAAAAGGTTCAATATGCGGTCAGCCTCGCCGTAATCTGTTCTACTCAGGATAATTGCCGTGGTTACGAGTTGTTTCACGCGGCGTTAACCTGTTGCTTTACAACACGCAGCAATTGTTCGAGTGATGTCCGCGGCTTATAAAGGCATTGCACGACCCCGAGGTCGCGAGCTAGCACTGCTTTGGCTGCAATCATCGTGGTTGGCGGGATATTAGTGTTAACCAGGACTGGTATCTGTTGCCATTCAGGGTACGAGCGGAACTCATGGAGAAATTCGATACCGTTATGAGTCGCCATCTGCAGCTCGAGCACAACAATATCCGGCTGTGTCTCATCTGATGCCGAAATAGCGCCTTGCGCGTCATGGGCACATGCAACCGTATGCCCAGCATGTTGTAATGCTTGCATATACGTCCGGGCTAACACTGCGTCCGGCTCAATAAGTAATACGTTTGCCATGAATACAATAATTATACAAAACTTAGTTGTTGACTAGGCTGCAAAGTTGTTGCTAAGCCCTGCTGGTTGAGGTGTTTTCCTACGCGAAGCTTGGTTGCCATCGACCTAAAAATCGCATCAGCAACAAACAAGCCTGCTCCATTACCACTGAGTGCCGTAAACGGCTGCGGCGCTTTGTCCTGCAATGTGAGCGCCTTGCGCCATGTGTCAGTACTAAGCCGTTCGTAGTTGCCGTACAGGCCGGTAACAATGCCATGCGGCGTCCGGTGGACCGCTAGGGTCAGGCATTGGCCCTGCATCGGGTAGCCTTCCAGGAGCGCAAAACCCAATGCCAGCAATGCCGCTTTCAGGCCTGTTGGGTGTGCCATGACTGGCTCGTACCGGCCGGCCACCTGCAACTCGAGCTTAGCGCCATATTGTTTCGCGAAGCCTTCCAGCTCGTGAGCTGTCTCTACGAGTGTAGACGAAACTGATACTGGCTCTAGCTGCAGTGAAGCCTGCTCCCGCATCAATTGCAAACCAAGCAAATAGCTGTCCACAAGTGTCAGCGCAGCAGACGCATGCGCCCGGATAGCCGTCAGGTCAACAACACTTGGATCCCCCGTCAGTTGCCCCAGCTCTGCTTGCCGGGCGATAGTTGCGAGCGGTGTCTTAAGCTGCTCGGCAACAGATCTGAGAAGCCGGGTTGCTTCTTCAGATTGTATGGCGTTGCCTTCGTGCACCGCGCTCCCCTCTCTTACGTTAAAAATAGTATACCACCCGTGAAGGTGGTATACGTGTTGTTATCTTGGCTTCTGCAGCTTACGGTACGAAGCTAAAGTTAGGCAGGATATGCGTATCAAGGTCGGCCTTGAAGTCGTTGGATTCAGTCCAGATCTTGAGGGTCATGTTGCGGAGCGGCAGGATAATCATTGTTCCCTGCTTGCGGGGAGTAATCTGGCCTTCAATACGTGAGCCAACAACGCTTGGCACTTTGGCTAACGTATATGGAGCAATCGTTACATCGCCTTTGGTAATCTGGGCCTTAAACTGGTTCAGGACAACATCGTAGGATGTCTGTACAAGTTCCATGCGCAGTGCGAAGGTCTTGTCGATATCTGTCACATTTGGAACGGTGCCAGGCTGGAAGTAACCGTTAAGCGGGTTACCGCCACGTTCGTTCTCGATAACGTATGAGCTCCAGGTCTTTGGGTAGTTGATGGTTACGTTACCAAAAGGAGCTGGTCCAATGTATACGTCGTAAGGCTTCTTGGCCTCTTCGGCGTACTGCTTTGCGTCAGCCGCCTGCACGGTCTTTGTATTTTCTGCTACTGCTTCAGCGACTATCTGGTCGCTATCATCCTTGTAGTGCCCCATCTGTGAGAATGACCAGAGGCCGAAGCCCAATGCCCCAAAAAAGAACAGGAGCAGCATGATAAATGGTATAGCCAAGATATTCATAGCTCCGCGTTCGCCAAGACTAAGATTGTGTTTCATATATTGGTTATGGTATCGCAATTAGCGCGTAGCGCGCAACTACCTTTTAGGACTTCGGAGGTTTAGTAAGGTCAACTCGTTGGACCAAACTAGAGGCGAGATTGCCAAAATTGCCGCGCAGCGTATCAAGCGCAACACGGTATGCCATATCAGGCTCTCCCTTGCCAGATGCTGTTGCCGCCTTGCCGAGTGATACACCCGATGTAGACGTGATCGCCTGCAAGTATGCAGCAGCCTCGTCAGCAACAGGGTTATTAGCCAAATCAGCCTCTACGACATCACCAAAGCCCTCGGGATCGCCAAAAGCTGCCAGGTCCTGCTCCAGGGAATCAAGCATTTCTGCTACCGCCGTATCAGTTGCGGCACTTCCAAGCCGGTGGATGGCTTCAACTTCAGGAACCAGTTCCCGGTAAGCCAATTCCTCAACTACGCCGTCAACCGCCTCAGCTGCCTGCTGCATTAATACAAATTCATTATCAGGATTGGGATACTCCGCGGACATGGACTGTCGCCTCTATTAGAAGAGAGTATTTTACAACGTATTTGTTGAGGAGTCAAAACTATAGAGCATGACACCATCACGCTTCTCTACTGGTTCTTTGTCGGGGATAACAAAAGCGAAGCTCGCCAAACGGATGCTCTTGCCTTCCGGCAGCCATTTAACAATCCGTTCTCCAAGCCGGCCCATATACTTAGGCAACATGAAGGTAAAGATAGCATCAGCCCGGGGCCACGGCTTTCCCCAGTAACTACCCCAAATAATCCGCACCTGGCTGCGATATTTACGCGTAACAACCCACGACACAACGCAAAGTATAGGATTTATCTCAATACCTACTACTTTAAGCCCGCGCTTAGCGGCAGCCAGCATTACCCTGCCGTCGCCCGACCCCAATTCCAATAGCGTTTCGCCCTCTTTAAGATCGAGCAAGTCTAACGCTGTCTCAGTTTGTTTGCGGAATGTCGGCAAATATGGCGGGCCAACGAACACCACCAGCCCAAAGGCCAATATTACGCCCAGGAAGATGAAAGAAAGCCAGAACAACATACTTACTCTTTTGCAGCCTGCACAGCAGCTAGCTTGAGCCGCTCAATATTATTTTCGGCGGTAGCCAACTGTTTTTCTAATTGCGTGATTAAAGCTAGCCCCTGCTCGTACAGTTTGACTGCTTCGTCTACTTGCACGTTCGGCTGCTGAAGTCTGGATAATACCTCGTCGAGTTCAAGGCTGAGTTCCTGGTAATCTTTAGTCTTTGTGGCCATTATGATTTCTCCTTGTCCATTGTAATCCGTTTCACGGTTGTTGTCAGGCTGGCGTCTGTCAGTTTCACCGTAAGGTCGTCACCTTCGTTCACAGCTGAACCGCTACGGACATACTCGTTGCCTTTGCGTATGAGTGCATAGCCGCGAGCCAAGGCCGCTTGCGGGTCAAAAGCCCTGAGCAGCTGCGTTCGCAATACCAGCTGCTTGGATGCCTGGTCGACAAGCTGTACAACGCTGCCTGTAAGCGTATCGCGGTTGAGGCGCAGCTCAGCACGCGCATCGTGCACAGCACGCTCTACATGATGCATCAGACGCTCACGGTGGACCTGGAGACTGGCAAGCATGGCTTTTCGGTCAGGGACTAAAAGTTCAGCGGCATTACTTGGCGTACTCGCCCGCTGGTCAGCCGCCAATTCCGCAAGGCTGATATCGACCTCGTGTCCAATAGCAACAACCGTCGGAATACGGCTGGCAGCCACTGCCCTGGTGACTTGTTCCGTACTGAATGCCTGCAGGTCTTCAGCACTACCGCCGCCGCGCGTTACTACTAGCACTTCTGGTGCGGTGGCCATCTGGTTGAACTGGCTGATGGCTTGCACGATTTGTGACGGCGCCACATCGCCTTGTACTTGTACGTCGATAAGCGTGATTTTCAGGCCGCCCCAACGGGCGTTAATAATTTTTATGAAATCCTTGTAAGCAGCTGATTCGCCAGAAGTAACCAAACCAATGTGACGTGGCGGATATGGCAACGGCCGCTTGCGCTCTGGGTCAAACAAACCTTCGGCCGCAAGCTTGGCTTCCAATAGTTTTGCGGCTTTTTTAATCGAGCCCTCACCTACTGGCTGGATAGATTGCGCCGTAACACTAAAGCCATACTGCGGATGCAGACGGGGCACGCCGCGCACTGCCACCATCATGCCATCTTCCAGGGGGCCAGGCAGCTGGTAAATTGTACCGAAGAACCGCACCGTCGCCTGGTCGTCCTTGAGGTCAAAATACACCCAGCGGTTTTTGCTCACCCGGAAATTAGCTATCTCACCCGTAACAACGACGTTCGGATACGCATACTCAAGCGTTTGGTTCAGGACGGCAACGAATTCGCTGACGCTAAAGGCTACGTCAGCCATCATTCCTGTCATCGTGCATTTCTTTCATTTTGGCATCAACATCTTTGTTGCCGCGGATCGTCTTCTGGTAGTAGTAATAGCCTGGGGGCAGCTGGATCAGCGTGCTTAATACACGGTACATAATAGTGACCGGGATACTGAGTTTAGCTGGTACGCCTGCAGCAGTCAGTACGGCAGTCATGAGCGCTTCGTAGATACCGATACCGCCTGGCATTACTGATACCAGGCCAGCAAAGTTAGCGACCGAGTATGCCAGGATAACAGCACCAAGGTTTACGGCATTTCCGAATGCCAGGTAGACCACGTAGATCTTAAGTACTTCCGTAACGTTGACCATGAGAGCCCACAAGAACGGCCCGCGCAAGCGTCGGTAGCTGGATGTCAGCAAACGGTAGTTGTTGTGCAGCTCCATCACGCCGCGTTCGATGCGATCTATATTGATTGTCTCTGGGTGCTTAGGGCGTACAAGATGGATGACTCGGTTCAAGAACATCGTAACGGCCTTGAATGTGCCCTTGATGCGCCGCTCAGAGCCGATGATCATTGCAAACGCTATAGTGCCTACGATCATCAAGGTAGATATCGAGCTGGTCACCAGAATAATGACATCGTTAGCCTGGTTGCCGATGGCCAGGAAGAAAAGTCCGAGCACCAGCAGGATTTCGAACGACAGGAACAGCAGGCCCAACTTTATAATTTGCACCAATGTCGCTTTGCCGGCGGTAATCTCTTTGTTGCGCAAGCGCATACCGAAGTACGAGATACCAGTCACGCCGCCACTTGGGAAGACTTGGTTTACGAAGTTCAGTTCCAAAGACGTACGG
>Ga0075366_10000403_pt1 | contig 20185 bp, 20 predicted proteins | sample EndMethybrTD3031_FD_72351 | JGI IMG/M metagenome (GOLD analysis project Ga0075366, IMG submission 72351) | Populus endosphere microbial communities from Tennessee, USA - Endosphere MetaG P. TD hybrid TD303-1 | ecosystem: Host-associated > Plants > Roots > Endosphere | place: USA: Tennessee...
GTCTCGGGCGCTTGCTCGGGGAACAGTTCGAGCGTGATGTCACCGAAGCGGGTTTGTAGTTTGACCATGGGTAAAGCTCCAGTTGATTGTCGGGATCTAAAGTTATTTGCTCGCAGGGGCAGTCGTAGCGGCAGGTGCTCCGGGCGTAATGAGACGAGCGGTATTGATGAGGATGGGTGTGCGTGGCACATCGCCCATGCCGGCGCTTGTTCCCGTGGGAATCGCTGCCATCTTGTTCACGACGTCCATGCCTTCGACAACCTTGCCAAAGACCGCATAGCCCCAGCCATCCTGACCCGGCGCATTGAGGAAACCGTTGTCGGAGAAGTTGATGAAGAATTGCGAGGTAGCGGAGTGCGGGTCCGACGTGCGCGCCATGGCGATGCTACCGGGGACGTTGCGCAGGCCATTCTTCGCCTCATTCTCGACTGGCGGGCGCGTTGCCTTCTGCTGCATGTCCTTGGTGAAGCCGCCGCCTTGGGCCATGAAGCCAGGGATCACGCGATGGAAAATGGTGCCGTCATAATGTTTCTCTTCGACGTACTTGAGAAAATTGGCGACTGACTTCGGCGCCTTTTCCTGATTGAGCTCGACGGTGAAGTTGCCCAGCGTGGTATCGAATTTCACACGCGGTGCGTCGGCAGCCTGGGCTGCATTGATGGCCAGGACGAGTATGGCGAAACTGGCGGCACGGAAAAGTGTCTTGAAAATGCTCATGCTGTTCCCTCGTAAATGATTTTCCACTGCCCAGACTCCTTGATCCAGTACTGACGCTTATGGGAGACGTTGCTGAGATTGTTGCTGCGGTAGTCCTGATCGAAAGTGACTACCACCATGTCCTGCTTGCCGGGGTTGCGCAGCATGCTCAGACCTTGCATCTGGACCTTGATCCAGGTCTTTCCGCTAGCCACCCGGCGCTTCTGCTCTGCCCAGGCTGCGAAGCCTGCATCATTCGACCGGAACCTGCTGGAGTAATGCTGGAGGTATTTTTCCACATCGCGGCCTTCCCAGTCGCGGCGCCATGATTCCATCTGTGCATTGAGTGCATTGCGCTCAGCCTGCCAGTCGTCGATCGACGACCACTCGATGCTGGAGCTGATGATGACGGGCGTGACGCCAATCTGCAGGAAGCCCGAGATCGTCGTGAGATCTTCATTGGTCAGCACGACACAGCCGTCGGAAGCCTTGGGCGGACGTGAATAGGTATTCGATGGCACGCCGTGCAGCCAGATGCCGTGGCCATCGCGGCCGTTGATCCGATCCCATTCGTTCGGATAGCTGATCGGGAATGCACCGACACCGTAGAAGTCGCCAAGCTTCGCACGTGGCAGATGCGAGGTGACGTGATACACGCCGATCGGTGTGCGCTTGTCGCCTTCGCGTGTCTTGTCCGCGCCTTCCTTGCCCTGCGTGATGTAGTAATCCGCCACAAAGCTCGGTCGGCCCTTGTCATTGCGGTAGAGATACAGGCGCGAGCGTTGCGTATCGACGACTACGGCATACCTCTGGTCTTCCGGCATCTGCAGCAGATAGCGCGGCACGAAAGCCTGCTGCGGACGGTTGGCATAGCCCTTGATGCGCGCGACGGCTTCATCGCGCAGGTCCGCAATGCGACCCTCAGGAGCCTCGGCAGCGCTGCCGAAGGCACGTAGTGGTGCCGTGCGGGCAGTCAGCAGATCACCACGGATCAGATGAGCCAGACGGAAATTCGGGTACAGCTTGAGCAGGTTTTCAGTGCGCGTCAGAGCCGCATCGAACTTGTTCTCGGTGATGTCACGCAGGACGAGCGCAATGGTCGCGTCCGCACCGGCATCGGAGACCCCCGCCATGATGCTGCCGGGACCTGCGGCAGAACTACTGGCGAATACGCCGACCAGAAGCGTGCATCGCAGAAAACGACTTACTGAAAATGAAAACGGCATCAACTTCCCATTAACGGCCGACACGTTCTTGCTGAATCAGCCAACGGTTGCCGCGCTGCACCAATATGAGCGTTTTGCTGCTCGCCGTGTTGAGTGTCGCGGATGCATAGTGCTGGCGAAAGCGGACAGTTGCCTGATCGCCTTCAACCTGCACATGGAAATCGCTTAGTCCGACCTTGATGTTGCCGGGCTTGGCAATGCGGGACTCGCGTTCCTGTTCCCAGCTCTTGCGCGAGCCACCGCCCGGCACGTCGAAATCCTTCGCATAAGCGGCAAGATAGTTCTTCACGTCCTTGCGCGACCAGGCTGCAGCCCAGTTTTCCACGGCCTTCTGTACATCGGCGCGTACGGTTTCCTTGGCTGCCGGTTTTTCCATAGGCTTCTCGGCAGCAGGTGTGGGCTTGGCGACCGGTGGTGGCGTGGGGACTGGGGCAGGTACCACAGGAGCCGGCGTGGGAGCCGCAGTGGCAGGCTTTGTGGGCGCCGACGTTGCCGTAACAGCCGGCGCAGGTGTGGCAGTTACCGGTGGTGGTGTCACGCTTGCGATGGTCGGCCGTGCGGGTGCGGTATTGCGGCCGCCAACAGTCATGATCTCGCGCAGCATTTTCAGCTTGGTCTGCGCGTTGGAATTTGAAGAGTCGATTTGCAAGGCGCGGTCATAGGCCTGACGCGCCATCTGGGTGTACAGGTCACCGAGATTTTCGTGAGCCGTCGCGTAGGTCGGGTGCGTGCGGATCGACATTTCGAGTGCAGTGCGTGCCTTGTCGTATTGCTTCTGCTGAGCATAGATCACGGCAAGATTATTGTAAGGCTCAGGCAGCTCGGGGGCTTCTTCGGTGAGCTTGGTGAAGACCGCAGCAGCTTCGTCCAGCCGGTTCAATTCCGCAAGAATGACGCCCTTCAGAAAGCGCGCCTGACGGTCTTTCGGCGAGGCCGAAACCAGTTCGTTGACTTCTTCCAGTGCCTTGGCGTGCTGCCCCTGGCGCAACAGGTTTTGCGCTTCCTGCAGAGTGGCAGCGAAGACGACAGGCGACGCGCAAAGCGCCACAAGTGACGCCAGGATGGCAACAAGCATTGACAGGCGGGAGGCGGCACGTGTGGTAACAGTGGGAGCAAGCCCTTGACGGGCGTTCTGTCTGCGCATTGTGTTAGAGTCAGTTCAGGTTGTCCGGGGCGTTTTCCGGGGTGTTTGTGAGTGATTCTGAATCGCCGGATTTTACTTTACATTCCGTCATTCACACGGACCCCACGGAGAATTTCCGCCGGACGCGTCGCATTCCGGTGCCAGACGCAGTGGTCTGTCTGCCGCGCCCCATAACAAAATAGATATGCTCAAAATCTACAACACCCTGGCTCGCCAGAAACAGGATTTCACCCCGATCGAAGCAGGCAAGGTCCGCATGTATGTCTGCGGCCTGACCGTCTATGACTTCTTCCATATTGGCAATGCCCGCACCCTGACTGTCTTCGACATGGTCTATCGCTGGCTTTCAACGATCGGCTATGAAGTCAAGTATGTGCGCAACATCACCGATGTCGACGACAAAATCATTGATCGTGCCAACAAAAACGACGAACCCATCGATTCGTTGACCGAGCGCATGGTAGCCGCCATGCATCAGGACACCGACCGCCTGATGATGTTGCGCCCTACCGCAGAGCCACGCGCAACAGATCATATTGACAACATGCTCGGGCTGATCGGCGGTCTTGTCAGCAAAGGCAAGGCCTACCCTGCCAGCAATGGTGATGTCTATTACGCGGTGCGTGAATTCGAGGGTTACGGCAAGCTATCCGGCAAGTCAATCGATGACTTGCGTGCAGGCGAACGCGTAGCGGTGGATGGCAGCAAGCGCGATCCACTGGACTTCGTTCTCTGGAAGGCTGCCAAACCGCATGAACCGCACTGGCATTCGCGTTACGGCGAAGGGCGGCCCGGCTGGCACATCGAATGCTCGGCGATGAGCAAGGCGGAGCTGGGCGAAACCATCGACATCCACGGCGGCGGCTGGGATCTGCAATTCCCGCATCACGAGAACGAGATTGCGCAGAGCGAAGGTGCTTCCGGCAAGCCTTTCGTGAATTACTGGATGCATGCGGCTTTCCTGAATATGGACAACGAGAAGATGTCCAAATCTCTCGGGAATGTATTCACCACGCGTGAGATTCTGGCCAAGCTGGATCCTGTGCAGGGCGGCGAGACGGTGCGTTTCTTCCTGCTGCGCGGGCACTATCGATCGGAAATCAACTACACCTGGGACTTGCTGCTCGACTCCCGCGTGTCGCTTTTGTCGCTCTATACCGCACTGCGCGACGTACCGCCTCAGTTGTCACCTGATGCAATGCAGATTGACTGGAGCCATCCACTTGCCGCACGCTTCCGTGAAGTGATGAATGACGATTTCAATACGCCCATGGCATTCGCTGTGCTGCACGAGCTGCGCGCCGAGGTGAATCGAACAAAATCGACCGAGCTGTCGGGCTTGCTGAAGGCCTTGGGAAATACCATTGGCCTGCTGACGCAAGATCCAGCCCGCTTTGTGCAAGGCGGTGAAGCGACGGCAGATGATGAGGCGGAAATCGATGCCTTGATCCTGCAGCGGCAGGAAGCCAAGAAGGCGCGCAATTTCGCCGAATCGGATCGCATACGTGATGAACTCAAGGCGCGGGGCATCGTGCTGGAAGATGGAGCAGGGGGCACGACTTGGCGTAGGGCTTGATATTGCTTTACTGAGGGGAGGGTGATCTTGAAGGTCTATCTCGTAGCAAATCCCAAGGGCGGCTCCGGCAAGAGCACGCTGGCCACCAATCTTGCCGGCCTGCTGGCACATCAGGAAAAGGACGCGAAAGTCATGCTCGGCGATGTGGATCGTCAGCAGTCTGCAGCGTTCTGGCTGCAACGCCGCCCTCCGACTGCGCTCCCCATTTCAAACTGGGAAATCGAGCCCGGCAAGCCTGCGCGTCCTCCGCGTGGCACCACGCACGCAGTGCTCGACACGCCGGCCGGTCTGCACGACGAGAAACTCAAGGCGCTGTTGAAGGTTGCTGATCGCGTCCTTGTTCCGGTTCAGCCTTCAATGTTTGATTTGATGGCCAGTCAGGCTTTCTTTGAAGAGCTGGCTGAAATCAGGTCGGTACGAAATCTGCCAATCACTGTTGTGGGCCTTCGCGTGGATGAACGAACGCGCTCCGCCGAGCAGTTCCATCGTTTCATCGAGTCAACGGGTTTGCCCTTGCTGACCAGTCTGCGCAATACGCAGAATTACGTGCAACTCGCGGCGCACGGCCTGACTTTGTTCGACGTGGCGCCGCATCGCGTGGAAAAAGATCTGGCGCAGTGGGAGGCGGTTCGCGCCTGGATTTGACTTTGCTCGCACGAATGCAAAAAGGCCACCTTGCGGTGGCCTTTTTGTTTGCGCTGACCCGTCTACTTAATCAGCCTTGTTGGCGCGCTTGCGTTCGTGTTCCTTGAGGAAGCGTTTGCGCAAGCGAATCGACTTTGGCGTGATTTCAACCAGTTCGTCGTCGGCAATGAATTCGATCGCGCTTTCCAGCGTGAGCTGGATCGGCGGCACGAGGCGTACGGCTTCGTCGGTGCCTGAAGAGCGCACGTTGGTGAGCTGCTTGCCCTTGATCGGGTTGACGACCAGATCATTGTCGCGCGAGTGGATGCCGATGATGATGCCTTCGTACACCGGGTCGTTGTGCGACACGAACATCTTGCCGCGATCCTGCAGCTTCCAGATTGCGTAAGCCACTGCCACGCCGTCATCCTGGCTGATCAGCACGCCATTGCGACGTTCCGACATCTGTGCAGACATCGGGCCGTATTCGTCGAACACGTGACTGGCGAGGCCGGTGCCGCGTGTCAGCGTGAGGAACTCGCCCTGGAAGCCGATCAGGCCGCGTGCCGGTATGCGGTATTCCAGACGAACGCGTCCTTTGCCGTCCGGCTGCATGTCCTGCAAATCACCGCGGCGACGACCGAGTTCTTCCATGACGCCGCCTTGATGTTCTTCCTCGACGTCGACCGAGAGCATTTCGTACGGCTCGCACTTCACGCCATCGATTTCCTTGAACACGACGCGTGGGCGGCCCACGGCCAACTCGAAACCTTCACGACGCATGGTTTCCAGCAGAATCGTCAGATGCAATTCGCCGCGACCCGAAACTTCGAAAACATCAGCGTCCTGCGTGTAGACAACCCGCAGTGCCACGTTCTTCAGCAGTTCCTTTTCGAGGCGCTCGCGTATCTGGCGGCTGGTGACGAACTTGCCTTCGCGGCCGGCGAGTGGTGAGCTGTTCACCATGAAATTCATGGTCAGCGTCGGCTCGTCTACAGCGATAGGCGTCATGCCTTCTGGTTTTTCAGGCGAGCAGATCGTCACGCCGATGCCGACCTTGTCAATGCCGCTGACGAGAATAATGTCGCCGGCTTCGGCGTAATCCGTCTGCACGCGCTCCAGGCCCTTGAAGGTCAGGATCTGGCCGACCTTGGATTTGCCAATGATTTCGTCACCCATCAGGACGACGACTTCCTGATTGGTCTTGATGCTGCCGCGCTTGATACGACCAATGCCGAGCTGGCCGATGTAGGTTGAGTAGTCGAGCGAACAGACCTGAACTTGAAGCGGGCCGTCGGTATCCACTGATGGCTGCGGGACGTGCTTGAGGATGGCTTCGTAAATCGGAACCATGTCCGTGCCCGGCTTATCGGCTTCCAGCATCGCGAAGCCATTGAGCGCCGATGCGAAAACGACTGGAAAGTCGAGTTGCTCTTCGGTAGCTCCCAGCTTGTCGAAGAGGTCGAAGGTCTGGTTGATGACCCAGTCCGGGCGCGCGCCGGGGCGATCGATTTTGTTGACGATAACGATCGGCTTAAGACCCAGAGCCAACGCCTTGCGGGTCACGAAGCGGGTTTGCGGCATCGGGCCTTCGACGGCATCGACCAGCAGCAAGACGCCATCAACCATCGACAGTACGCGCTCGACTTCACCGCCGAAGTCGGCGTGTCCGGGGGTGTCAACGATATTGATATGGGTGTCGCCATACTGAATGGCGCAATTCTTGGCCAGAATGGTGATGCCGCGCTCTTTTTCGAGATCGTTGCTGTCCATCACGCGTTCGGTCACGGCCTGGTGCGCGGCAAAAGTGCCGGACTGACGGAGAAGCTGGTCGACCAGTGTGGTCTTGCCATGATCGACGTGGGCGATGATGGCGATGTTGCGAATGGAGCGGCTCATGAGATCGATCTTTTGGGGCAAAGGGGTTTGGGCAACCGTCGACTTTAGCATACGAAGGTGTTGCGCCGCAGCGTTTTGCTGCTGTTTCAGTGTAGATGTTTGTGGCCATTGCCGTGGTTTGAGCACCGGACAATGCGACCCGTACTCCCCAAGCCGTTGAATGGCTTGATCAAACCTGCGATCCCTCCTATACTCGCGGGCTTTCCTTGCTCCACCGGTACGCATGCCGGGGGGCTTTAATTAACCGTAAAGGAGTTCGCATGCGACATTACGAAATCGTATTCATCGTGCACCCCGATCAGAGCGAGCAAGTGCCCGCCATGATCGAGCGCTACAAGGGTCTCGTGACCGCCAAGGGTGGTCAAATCCATCGCCTTGAAGACTGGGGCCGCCGTCAGCTGGCATACCCGATCGAGAAGGTGCACAAAGCCCACTACGTTCTCATGAACATTGAAGTCGATGGCGACACGCTCACCGAGCTGGAACACGCCTTCAAGTTCAACGACGCAGTGTTGCGCCACCTGACCATCAAGACGAAGAAGGCAGTCGTTACGCCTTCGCCGATGATGAAGGAAGAAAAATCGCGTTCGCTGACTTCGCCAGCACCTGTCGCCGCTGCTGAAGAAAGCGCGCCCGAAGCGCAGCCTGCTGCCTGATCTCGAATATCGAGACAGCTCAGTCACGCAAATCAAACGAATTGGGAGAAGCTGGAGTTCGAGTGTTGCCTGGCGTAGTTCATAACGCAGTCACGATTGCCGGAAGCCTGATGGAGCGCGATGCGCTTCGCATGACGCCGGCAAGAGTTCCGGTGGTGGGTTTCAAGATCCGCCACACCTCGGTCCAGATTGAACTGGATGTCGAACGGGACGTGAGCTGCGAATTGAGTGCGCTGGCAATCGGCCCCCTGGCACAGCAGATAACCGCGATGCCGATGGGAGTTGAAATGCTGCTGGAGGGATTTCTCGCCGCACGCAGTGCTCGTCACCAGAACCCTGTTTTGCATGTAACGAAATTCGAGCTTCTTGAAGCCCGAAATAATGTTGAAGGAACGAAATAATGGCTTTCAGACCCGGTGCCAAGAAAAAAGACGAACGTGGCGGCAATCGCAGCCTGTTCAAGCGTCGCAAGTTCTGCCGCTTCTCGGCAGAAAAGATCGAAGAGATCGACTACAAGGATGTTGAAATCCTCAAGGACTTCATCACCGAAAACGGCAAGATCATGCCCGCACGTATCACCGGTACCAAGACCGGCTACCAGCGTCAGCTGTCTACCGCCATCAAGCGCGCGCGCTTCCTGGCGCTGATGCCTTACACCGACCTGCACCAGTAACCGGGAGAACTAGACCATGCAAATCATTCTGCTTGAGAAGGTTATCAACCTCGGCAATCTGGGCGAAGTCGTCAAAGTCAAAGACGGCTACGCACGTAATTTCCTGATCCCGCAAGGCAAGGCAAAGCGCGCTACGGCAAACAATGTCGAAGCGTTCACTGCCAAGCGTGCCGAGCTGGAGAAGGTTGCTGCTCAACGTCTGGGCGCAGCCCAGGAAGTTGCTGCCAAGATGGACGGCACCGAGTTGCAGATCATCAGCAAGGCTCGTGTTGATGGCCGCCTGTTCGGCTCCGTCAGCACCGCAGACATTGCCACCGCCCTGGTCGAAAAAGGCTTCACTGTTGCCAAGGCTGACGTTCGTCTGCCAGATGGCGCGCTGAAGACCATCGGCGACTACGACGTGGAAATCTCGCTGCACACCGACGTTAGCGTCAAGGTCAAGGTTTCTGTCGTCAGCGAAGGCTGATAGCGGTTTCACGAAGACTGAAAAATGGGCTGCCTCGGCAGCCCATTTTTTCGTCAACGGTGCTCCCGAAAACAAACCTGCAGACGTCCACTTCCTCACTCACTGCTGCCTGTAAAATCCGTGCTCATCTTCAGGAGTAAACTCTGATGGCACAGCCGCGTGGCGGACAGCAAGCCGCATCACACGATCCACAGCTCGCAGCATTGAAGCTGCCGCCGCATTCGATCGAGGCGGAGCAGTCGCTCATCGGTGGGTTGCTGCTCGACAACTCCTGCTGGGATCGTGTCGCGGATCTGGCGTCCGAGGTCGACTTCTATCGCGATGAGCATCGCCGTATTTTCCGGCAGATCGCCATACTCATCGAGCAGGGCAAGCCCGCCGATATCGTTACTGTCTTCGAGGCGCTGGACAAGAACAACGAGTCGCAGCACGTCGGGGGGCTGGCCTATCTCAGCGAGATTGCCAACAATACGCCATCGGCGGCCAACGCGCGACGTTATGCGGAGATCGTTCGCGAGCGCGCCATCCTGCGCAAACTGGTGACCGTTGGAGACGAGATCGCGGGCAGCGCGCTGGCGCCTGGCGGCCGCAATGCCAGCATCATTCTCGATGAAGCCGAATCGAAAATTCTCAATATCCGTGACGAAGGCAGCAAGAGCACCCAGGGCTTCACGCCGATCCAGCCCGTGCTGGGTACGGTGGTGGAGCGCATTCAGGAGTTGTACTCGCGTGGTGATCAGGCTGCCGTGACAGGTGTCCCGACTGGTCTGGTCGATCTCGACGAGAAGACTTCCGGTCTGCAGCCTACCGACATGATTATCGTGGCCGGGCGCCCCGGCATGGGCAAGACCTCGTTTGCGTTGAATATTGCAGAGAGTGTTGCGCTCGATGCCGGTCTGCCCGTCGCCATCTTCTCGATGGAAATGCCGGCTACGCAACTGGCGATGCGTTTCATTTCTTCCGTTGGCAAGCTTGATCAGCATCGTCTGCGCACCGGCAAGCTCAATGATGACGAATGGCAGAAGCTGACGTACGCGCTTGGACGTCTGCACGAGGCGCCCATCTATATCGATGAGACGCCTGGCCTCAATCCCACCGACTTGCGTGCCCGCGCACGACGTCTGCATCGCCAATGCGGCGGCAAGCTGGGCCTGATCATCATCGACTACCTGCAGCTCATGACGACGCTCAAGGAAAGCGACAACCGTGCGGCAGAGCTGTCGGAGATTTCGCGCTCGGTGAAAGGCCTGGCGAAGGAACTCAAGGTGCCGATCATGGCGCTGTCGCAGCTGAACCGAAGTCTGGAGCAACGTGCCGACAAGCGTCCCATGGCGTCAGACTTACGTGAATCAGGCGCGCTGGAGCAGGATGCCGACATCATCATGTTCATCTACCGCGACGAGATCTACAATCCAGACACGCAGGACAAGGGCATGGCTGAACTGATTATCGCCAAGCATCGTAACGGACCTACGGGAATGGTGCCGATGACTTTCGTGGGCGAATACACACGCTTTGAAAACTACATGCGCAACCCGAGCTATTGAAAGTGCAGCATGAAAAAAGGACGCCGCGGCGTCCTTTTTTCATGTGTTCCGATAGTTACGGTTTGGCGACATGCCAGGTATTGCCGCCGGCACCTTCACCGGTCTTGTCGCCGGGCTTCGTGTCCTTGGCCCATGTGTAAACCGGCTTGCCCTTGTAAGCCCATTGCTTCTTGCCATCGTCACGCGTCACCACGCTCCAGTCACCGGCTGCTGCTGCGCCATCGGCGACCATGAGTGGTGGCCAGTTGGTTGCGCAGGGGCCGTTGCAGGCGCTCTTGCCCGGTGCAGTGTCCTTGTCGAAAACATAGAGCGTCATGCCCTTCGTGTCGGTAAATACGCCATCGGCAACTTTCGCTGGTGCGGCGGGCGCGGGCGACATGCTGCTACAGGCAGCAAGGACGATGAGTGATGTGGCGATGACGGTATTGCCAAGGATGCGACGGAAGGCCTGGTGTTGCATGGTCGTGTCTCCTGCGGTTGTGAGTGACATGTTATGAACACTGTGCCGGAGCGTTTATTCCATTGCGCTGGTCAGTACGCGCAATCACCAGGCGAAAACAGGAGTGTCAGCGCTGGGCAAGCGCCGGGATGGCGGTCTGTGTGATCTGAACCTTGGGTTTCGCGAAGCTCCAGCGCTTTTCCCAGGCGGCGCGCACCATGTTTGGATACCCGGGTTGGCCGAGGCTGCCGTTGTAGCGGCCTAGCGCGCGATAGAGATCACCTTTCTCGATGTCGAGATAGTGACGAAGAATCGTGCAGCCGTAGCGCAGGTTGGTACGCAAATGGAACAGGTTCTGCTCGCTGGTGCCGATCTGTTTGACCCAGAACGGCATGACCTGCATGAAGCCGCGCGCGCCCACCGATGACACCGCGTATTTGCGGAAGGCGCTTTCAACGTCGATCAGGCCGAGCACCAGTTGCGGATCAAGACCGGCGCGCTGCGCTTCGTAATAAACCGTCTTGAGAAATTCGACGCGATCGCGCGTATCCGGCAGGCGCTTCACGAGGCGCGGCGACATTTCCGTCAGCCAGCGCAGTTTTTCTTCTTCGGAACTGAAGATTGGTTCTGGCGAGGCGGCATCACTGATGGCCTTCTGCATGGAAGCCTGCACGCTGGCGGCAAGCGCTTCCTGTTGCTGGCCGCCAGCCAGGGCGAAGCCCGAAAAGCCCACACCGATGCAAATCAGAAGGGCCTTGATGAAACAGCGATTGAAAGTTTGCGAACGCGTCATTGAGTACTGAGTTTTGATTTCACGAAAGTGGCGATATCTGCCACCGGCACCCTGGTGGCCTCGGCATCGCGACGGCCTTGATATTCAAGCACATTTTCCTTGAGACCACGGTCACCGATCACCACCCGGTGGGGCACGCCGATCAGTTCCCAGTCGGCGAACATCGCGCCGGGGCGCTCGTCACGGTCGTCGAGGATCACATCGATGCCCGCTGCCTGCAGCTCGCTGTAGAGCTTGATTGCCGTATCGCGTACAGCTTCAGAGCGACTCCAGCCCATCGGGCAGATCACCAGCGTAAAAGGCGCAATGCTGTCAGGCCAGATGATTCCGCGATCATCGAAATTCTGCTCGATTGCGGCACCCATGATGCGTGTAACACCGACACCATAGCAGCCCATTTCCATGACTTGTTCTTTGCCATCCTCGCCAATGAACTTGCAGCCCATGGCTTCGGAGTAGCGCGTACGCAGCTGGAAAATGTGGCCGACTTCGATGCCGCGGCAGATCGCCAGCGTGCCCTTGCCATCGGGAGAGGGATCGCCCGCAATGGCATTGCGGATATCGGCAACTTCCGGCTCCGGGAAATCGCGACCGATATTGGCGCCAGTAAAGTGGTAGTCGTTCTCATTGGCGCCGATCACGAAGTCCGAGAGTACAGCGGCCGAGCGATCGATATAGATGCGGCCCTTGAAGCCGATCGGGCCAAGTGAGCCGGGGCCTGCGCCAAAAGCCTGACTGATCGTCGCAGGCGTCGAGAAGCGCAGGGGCGACAGCACGCCTGCCAGCTTGCCGGCCTTCACCTCGTTCAATTCATGATCGCCGCGCAGCAGGAGCAAAACAGGGATGCCTTCATCGCCATCGACTATTATTGATTTGACGGTCTGCGTCGCCGAAAGCTTGAGAAAAGTAGCCAGCTCCTCGATCGTCTTTGCGCCGGGCGTGTGTACCTTGGTGAGTGCGGCTTGCGGGGCAGGGCGCGTTATCGCTGGTGCCACGGCCTCGGCCAACTCGACATTGGCTGCGTAGTCGGAGTCGGGGTTGTAGGCAAGGGCATCCTCGCCGGTCTCGGCGATGACGTGAAATTCGTGCGAGCCTGTGCCGCCAATTGCGCCGGTGTCGGCGGCCACAGCGCGGAACTGCAGACCCAGTCGCGTGAAGATGCGCGAGTAGGTATCGAACATGTTCTGGTATTCGCGCTGCAGATCTTCAAAGCTTGCGTGGAAGGAGTAAGCGTCCTTCATCGTGAATTCGCGACCACGCATGATGCCGAAACGCGGGCGACGCTCGTCGCGGAACTTGGTCTGGATCTGGTACAGGTTCTTCGGCAACTGGCGATAGCTGCGGATTTCCTGGCGCACGATGTCGGTGACGACTTCTTCAGCCGTGGGCTGGAGCACGAAGTCGCGACCGTGACGATCCTTCAGGCGCAGCAACTCGTCGCCCATCTTGTCGAAACGTCCTGTCTCCTGCCACAGCTCGGCCGGCTGCACGACAGGCATGGCCAACTCGATGGCGCCTGCGCGATTCATCTCGTCCCGAATGATGCCTTCGATCTTGCGGATTACGCGCAGCCCCATGGGCATGTAGTTATAGATGCCGGCGGAGAGCTTCTTGATCAGGCCTGCACGCATCATCAGCTTGTGGCTGACGATCTCTGCGTCGGAGGGGGCATCCTTGAGAGTGGAGATGAAAAACCGGGTGGCGTGCATTGGAGGATCAGTCGATTCAATGTGTTGGCAGACCGGCGATTGTAACGCATCGTCCCTGCGCGAAATCGCCACACCGGCAGTCGTGCAATGCCTGCGCATTTCGCCCGCATTCCCGTCGCAGTTCCGTGTTTCCTCGGCAGCGGAACTGTGGAACAATCGGCAGCAGTCAATGTATTAAGGTGTCCATCATGCTCGACAGAGACGGTTATCGTCCCAATGTCGGCATCGTCATCGCCAACACACGCAACGAGGTCTTCTGGGGCAAGCGCATCCGCGAACACTCCTGGCAGTTTCCGCAAGGTGGTATCAAGCAGGGCGAGTCGCCCGAGCAGGCCATGTTCCGCGAGTTGTTCGAAGAGACCGGTTTATGTCCGGAGCATGTTCAGGTGCTCGGCAGGACGCGTGACTGGCTGCGGTACGACGTGCCGAAAAACTGGATCAAGCGCGAGTGGCGCACGACCTATCGCGGTCAGAAACAGATCTGGTTCCTGCTACGCATGCGCGGTCGTGACTGTGATGTCAGCCTGCGCGCCAGCGGCCATCCGGAATTCGACGCCTGGCGCTGGGCCCAGTACTGGGTGCCGCTGGAAAACGTCATCGAGTTCAAGCGCGGTGTCTATCGTCACGCACTGAACGAACTCGGACAGATCCTTTTTCATGGCGATTTCGCCCTGCGTCCGGTGAGCTATGCGGAGTTTGAGAGTACACCAGCCGACAAGGCATCGGCGGGCAGTGATGTCAGCTGACGTATCTCGTGGCGGGCTGGGCGAGCGCGTCATCATCGAGTTCGACAAGATCTTGCGCACGCTTGCTGCGCCCGCGCAGTCGATACGTCCGGTGCCCGGTGACTCGTTGCATGACGCCGAACTGAGCGAAGCGCAGCGTAATGAGGTGGCGGCGCTGATGCGCGTCAATCATGTGGGTGAGATCTGCGCACAGGCGCTCTATCAGGGGCAGTCGATCACCTCGCGCGATCCGGGCCTGCGTCGCTCGCTTGAGCAGGCTGCAGAAGAAGAGACCGAACATCTCGCGTGGACGGCACAACGTATCAACGAACTGGGTGGGCGCACCAGTCTGCTCAATCCGCTGTGGTATTTGGGCGCGCTCGGCATGGGTGTCGCTGCCGGCCTGGCAGGTGACAAATGGAATCTCGGGTTTCTCGCGGAGACCGAACGTCAGGTCGAAGCTCACTTGGGTAGCCATCTTGATCGTATCCCTGCCGAAGACCTGCGTTCGCGTGCCATCCTTGATCAGATGAAAGCCGACGAAATGGCGCACGCGACCACTGCCGTGAGTCTCGGTGCGGCTGAGTTACCGGCTCCAGTCAAGAAGGCGATGACTTTCGCATCCAGAGTCATGACGACGCTGGCATATCGTATCTGATGCCGACTTCCTGTTTCAGCCAATGAACCCGACGTTTGAAATCCCTCTCTGGCCGGGTGCTGCACCGGGCTCCGCAGCGCTGACTTTCGACGAGGTGCTGGAAGAGCGTAGCCCCGATACATCCGTCTTTCTGGACCGCGCCATTACGCGCATTGCGCAACCGCGCATTGCCGTGTTTCGCCCTGTAAGTCCGAACGGTTTGACCATCCTGATCGCACCGGGCGGTGGTTATCAGCGTGTGGTGTGGGACAAGGAGGGCGTGGATATTGCGCGCTGGTTGACCGGTCTGGGTATCACCGTCTGCGTGCTGGTCTATCGCTTGCCAGCGGAAGGGCACGAGAATGGTTGTGATGTGCCGCTGCAGGATGCACAGCGTGCCATGCGACTGATTCGCCAGCATGCTACAGAATGGGGTGTCGATTCGCAGCGCGTTGGGGCGATGGGCTTCTCTGCAGGCGGTCATGTCGTGTCGTCGCTGGCAACATGTTTCGATCGCGTTGTCCATGCGCCATGTGATGCAAGCGATGCGCTATCGGCGCGTCCCGATTTCGTCATGCTCGCTTATCCAGTGATTTCGATGGATGCCGACATTACGCATGCAGGTTCGTGTCTGAATCTGATCGGCGCGGAGCCCGACGTTGCGACGCGCAAGGCTTTTTCGAGTGACGAATGTGTCAAGGCCGACACGCCCGAAACCTTCATTCTTCTGCCTGATGATGATGCTGCCGTGCCGCCGGAAAATTCGATCCGCTACTACCTCGCCTTGCGCCGGGCGGGAGTGAAAGCCGAGCTGCATGTCTTCCGCGATGGCGGCCATGGCTTCGGCATTCGTCTGGCGACGGGCCCGGTGGGCGCATGGACCATGCTGTGCGAGAACTGGCTGCGTCACAACCGCTGGCTGCCAGCATAGCCGGACGACACGGGGTAGCGAAACAGGATAGCGAAACAGGACGCGATGAGCACAGGTAAAAGCAGCTCCTACTGGTGCAAGACCCGGCGCATGACGGCCACACTTTTGTTGCTGTGGTTTGGTGTGACCCTGCTGACCTGTCTTTACGCGCCAGAACTGAATGCTTTCAGTTTTCTGGGTTTTCCTGTCGGCTTCTATTTCGCCGCACAGGGTTCGCTGATCGTCTTCCTGGCGATTGTCGGCTTCTACGCTTGGTACATGAACCGCCTGGATCGCAGCGTAGCCGCGGATGCAGCGATCAACGATAACCCTTGAAGCCTTCCAGCAGGATCACATCCACCTCGCGGCGCAGCTTGGGCCCCGCCATGACAGAGACATGTGCGAGCGTCTGGTGCGAATTGAAACGCTCCAGCAGCGCAACCGGATTGGTTTGCGTGATCAGGATGGCTGAGCGGCCCCGGTCGTCATCGGTCAGTGGCACGGTCAATTGATAGTGGTCGTGCGGTGCCGCCTGGGGCTTCCAGGCAGCGTGCTGCAAATGCATGTCACGCAGCTCGTAGAGCAGGTGTGCCATCAGCGTGCGGTTTTCAGTCAGCAGCATTGCGTCCGGATGCTCGGCGAGTACAGGGCGAAGCTGCCTTGCCAGGATGTCCCATGCCTTGGCGCGCTTGAGGATGTCCAGCTGCGAGGGCGCTGGTTTTCCTGCCATCCGATAGATGTCCTTGACGTGGTAGACCACCAGCATCATGGAGGCGTTGAGCGCAAGCGCCAGTAGCCACCAGCGTAACTTCAGGCGACTCAGCAGAACGACAGCGAGCATGCTGGCCGTGATGAAGGCGGGTGCGGCCCAATTGCCATTGGCCTCCGATCGCAAAGCCTGCACGAAGACGATGCCCAGTAGTGGCAGCGAGAAACACACGAGCAGTTGCATGCGCTCATCGCGACGTTGCTGCCATGCCATCCCCAGCGCTGCCAAAAAGGCCAGCGCGAAGCCGGGGCCCAATGACGCAAATTGCGCGAGCAGAAACTCGCCGAGGTTGCCATTCTTCTCGTTGAGGCCCTCGACGTGTGTGATGTCTGCCGTGTGACGCAGCGTCGGGAAATCGTGCTCCCAGTTCCACAGGACATTCGGCAGCACCAGCACGCAGGCGAGCGCGACAGCGGCCCATAGGCGTGGATTGCGCAGCTGCGCGCGGCGTTGTGGTGTGAGCAGCAGGTAAAACAGCGCGGAGGCGCTGAACGCCAGCATCGTGTATTTCGACATGATGCCCAGCCCCAGCGCAACGCCCAGCAGCAACCAGTCGCGCCAGCGGTCCAGCAGGCTGGCACGCACCAGCGCAAGGATGGCCAGCGTCCAGAAAAACAGCAGGGGCGCATCCGTCGACACAAAGAGCCCAAGGCCGGAGACGAAGGGCAGCAAGGAAAAAGCCACGGCGCAACGCATGCCGATGCGTGCGTCAAACAACTGGCGGCCGAGCAGAAACAGCAACCACGCGGTGGCGGGATACAGCAGGATGGCTGGCAGCTTGACCGCGACCATGCTGTCGCCGAATGCAGCGGTCGAGGCCGCAATCAGCCAGGCAATGACAGGGGGTTTGGAGAAATAGCCCCAGTCAAGCTGTTGTGCCCAGGTCCAGTATTGAGCTTCGTCGACGTAAAGCGTGATGCCCAGCCGTGGCAGAACCCAGATGCGATAGAGCGTGACAAGCGTCAGCCATGCCAGAAGCATGCCGACGCCCGATCTCGCGGGGCGCACGGCCGCAGGTGGATTGAAGGGCTGATTGAGCCGTGCCTTCTTCATGGCTGAGCAGGCGCCTTGATTCGCACGAGCAACACACCGCCTTCGCGATGCAGGACATCGACCTTCGCATCAGCAGGCAGGCGATCTGCACGGGTCAGGGCAATCTGACCGGGCTGCGCCTGTTCGGTCGGCGTGACGGCTTGTCGATAGACGCTGAAACTCGGCGCGTGAAAATTCCACAGCACCATCGGTTCCTTGTAGGCACGCGCGGCGATACCGGCACGCTTTGTCGGGCCCTGCAGCAGTTCGCCCATCAGCGGCGCAACGGCGACGGTGACGGCGACGAGGCTCATGAGGGCCACGAAGCTTGTGCGCTTCCATGCATCGTTATGGAGAATGAATACCGCCATGGCTGCTGCCACGAGTGCAAGGCCGGTGACGCCGCGATAGCCCCACAGCTTCACCTCGGCGATGCGGCCGATCTGGAGAATATAGAACGGGTCCTTGATCCATCCTTTGCTCAGTGCGTCACCCAGTATGGACGGCAGGGTGAACGCCACGCACAGCACGATGATCGCCGGCAAGGCTGCAATGCGGGCATTGCGCACGGCTTCGCGATTCAGTGCGATCAATACGAACAAGGGCGTGCAGCCGTAAAGCGCGTAGTGCGGCAGCTTGGTGCCTGACAGCGAGAAGAAACCGATGACGAAAATCGCCCAGATCCACAGGAAGCGCCGCAGTGGATCGCTCATGTCTGGCTTGATTTTCAGCAGCGATGCGACCAGCCATGCGAACCATGGCAGGAGCAGCACAGGCACGATGGCTACGTAGTAGAAGATGCTGCCGGAATGGCCCTCGAGCGAGCCCGAGAAGCGCCCGACGTTGTGCTTGAGCAGGAAGCCGTCGATGAAAGCCTGACCATGAATACTCAATGCCGCGGCGTACCATGGTACCGTCACGGCGAGCAGGATAAGCCAGCCGATCGGGTCGAACACGCTGCGTGTCCAGTCACGCATGCGGCGATAGCTGAAGCAATAGATCAGTGTAGTCGCGGCGGGTATCAGCAGGGCGACCGGACCCTTGGTGAGGACGCCGAGGCCGATCCACAAATAGCTGCGCAACAGCGGCGCGCGCTTGCCGGACTCTAGGTGGCGCCAGCTGTCGAACAGGCTCAATGTGATCAGCATATTGAGCAAGGCGTCGGCTGTAGCCGCACGGCCGATGAAGATCACCCCAAGACTGGTTGCAGCGACCGTTGTGCCGAAGATGGCTGCGTGTCGGGCATTGCCGGTCTTCACACCTTGCTCGCCGGCGAACATGCCGACAGCCCAGCACCAGGCAGACGCAGCCAGGGCGGACGGCATGCGGAACGCCCATTCGCTTGGGCCGAACAGCCAGACGAATACGGCTTGGCACCAGTAGATCAGGATGGGCTTGTCAAAGCGTGGCGCGCCATTGAGCCACGTTGACAGGAAGTCGTGGCGCGTGAACATTTCGCGCGTCGCTTCGGAGAACGCGCCTTCATCGACATCGAAAAGCGGGATGCTGCCGAGGTTGAAGACAAATGCAATCAGCGGTAGCAGGAACATCAGCCAGACGAGTTTGCGATCCATGTCGAGAGGCTTCACGCTGGCCTCTTCGTATACGAAAGCGTGGTTCGGGTGCTTGCCTGTCCCTCATTCACTCCTTCAGCCATCATGCGGATTTCTTCCAGGCCTCGTCCTTGCCGAACTGATCCGGGTCGCGAACTTCGTACTGCCGCGCGGTGCCGGATTCGAAATAGATGCGCGCCATGGTTTCGGCGAGTACGCCAGTCAGCACGAATTGCACACCCATGATGAGTGCGAAGAAGCCTGCCAGCAGCAAGGGGCGGGTGCCGATGTTCTGGCCGAGCACGAATTTGTCGAAAGCCAGCCACGCAAGAATCACCGAACCTGTTGTGCCGAATGACAAACCCACGCCGCCGAAGAAGTGGCCGGGCCGCGTGCGGAAGCGCATGAAAAAATAGACCGAGATCAGGTCGAGAATCACGCGGAAGGTGCGCGAAATGCCGTATTTCGATTCGCCGAATTGACGTGCGTGGTGCTCGACGACTTCTTCAGAGATGCGACGCGGCGTGGTGACCGTCGCCAGCCAGGCCGGAATGAAGCGATGCATTTCGCCGTAAAGGCGTACGTTCTTTATGACATTGGCGCGGAAGGCCTTGAGGCTGCAGCCGTAATCGTTGAGCTTCACGCCGGTGATGCGTGCGATCAGGCGATTGGCGATCTTCGACGGAATCTTGCGCAGCCACAGTCCGTCCTGACGATTCTTGCGCCAGCCGGCCACAAGGTCGAGGTTCTCGCGCAGCAGGCGCGCGACCATGCGCGGGATGTCGACCGGGTCGTTCTGCAAGTCACCATCCAGCGTCACGATCACGTCGCCGCGCGCGGCATCGATACCGGCCTGCATGGCAGCCGTTTGCTTGAAGTTGCGCATCAGTTCGACGACGCGCACATGCGGGCCGTATTCGGCGGCAGCTGCACGCAGTTCGTCGATCGTATTGTCGGAGCTGCCATCATCGACGATGACCAGTTCCCATGGCCACGGATAACTGGCCAGGCCCTCGTGCACGCGCGCAACCATCGGTGCCACACTCTCTGCCTCGTTGTACATCGGCACCACGACCGAAAGGCGATGGACCGGCAAGGTGTCGAGTGCCAG
>Ga0075366_10000404_pt1 | contig 20165 bp, 18 predicted proteins | sample EndMethybrTD3031_FD_72351 | JGI IMG/M metagenome (GOLD analysis project Ga0075366, IMG submission 72351) | Populus endosphere microbial communities from Tennessee, USA - Endosphere MetaG P. TD hybrid TD303-1 | ecosystem: Host-associated > Plants > Roots > Endosphere | place: USA: Tennessee...
TCAGGAAACGTGACTATAGCCGCCATAGCGCGAGCCGCCGCGCCAAAGAACAGTTCATGTGCTCGGATATATTCCGGTGATGGTTGCGGGCGTGGGGCTGCATCGGGGCTATGGGTCATGATGCCCTACTCTAGTGTCATTAGGTGTGCCTGTCAATACCCAGCTGGCGGGCACCCTCTGCACCACCAAAATACCCGCCTTTCGGCGGGCGCTTTGATTGGTACGGCATCTTGTGCACGTTAGAGTCCCGCGAATAGCGAATTGGCTTGACAGAGTGCTTTTTGCCTTGTAGAGTCTGCGTAATACATCTCTATAATTTCATCAAACATCTAACGGTATCTGTGCTTCTTTATGCTTATTCATGGTCGTTGCGAAAATAATAAGGTACCCTTGTCTTTAGCCGAGAACCTTTGCGTACCTTGCGTTAACGAGGTAGCCCAAGAGCGGAATATTAAAACGTCCGCCCGAAAGGTCGCTAGGGCATGGCACCTAGTAGAGCTGGCTCATGCCTCTCGAAAACCTATGGTAAAACAGAAGTCCTTGGAGGACTCAAGTAAATTGCTGGACAGAGCGCTCGCGCAAAAGTCATCCGTAAGCGGACATGCTAAAGCCAGAATGCTTCAAAGTTTTCTTCCATCTTTTTCCGATCGCGTTAACGGTATGGACCCTTCAGACGCAAGCAGGCGATACACAAATAAGAGCCTTGGAGAGCTTCTACTATGGCGCTACGAATCGCGTGTTGCGGACAACGCAGGCTGGTCGTCCGAAGCTTTAGTGTTTTATCTTATGTCCCGCGAGGGGATTCCGAGCGAAGACCTTCTTTTTATTGGCTCTCCCAGAGAAGAAACCAATGTTGCCCATGCTCGTTTAAATCACGATGCATATAGGCTCTGGCCTGACGGATCAGGCGATCCGGCGAAGTTCCCTCTTCAAATTAAGACTACGAGTAAAAACTCCTCCCAGTATGATGTGCCTACGCTGGCTGTAGTTCCTACTTTGAGACCGGTACTTGAAACATTGGGGACGGATTCGATAGAGCCAATTATGGCAATGGCGGCTTTCGAGGCGATAGGAAAAACTGGGTTTTATCAAGAAACGACACTGGACTTTGCAAGTCATTGCCTTCAAAGTGCGATAACTACTCTTACTTACCGTCATATTATGGGGGAGATGGCTCAGAGCAACTAGGCGATCACTCCGAAACTGCTTGGCATAAGACAAGCTTCTTATTACAACTTACTCACGTTGCTTTAATAAAAGACACAAAAAAGACATCTAAATTAAAGATGTCTAAACTATCTATACTTGGTACACCCGGCAGGATTTGAACCTACGACCTTCAGTACCGCAAACTGACGCTCTATCCAGCTGAGCTACGGGTGCATATTTCTAACAGAGGTAATGATAGCATAGGGGCGGCAGAATTGCTAGCCCCTGTCTAGCAGCCCGGTGTGAACCCCGCCATATAGCGCCAGTGCCTACTACCCTTAGACAAAACAGAGGCCGTGCGTTAAAATAACACCACTAGGCTGGGGAGAGGTCGCATAGTTGGTCTAGTGCGCTGCACTCGAAATGCAGTATAGGGGCAACTCTATCGAGGGTTCGAATCCCTCCCTCTCCGCCAACTAAAAAACTCCGCGCTGTATGGTACGGAGTTTTTTAGGTTAGAGCTGGATTCAGTTCACCACCACCGTCGGCCGATCTTCCGGCGGCTTGGCGTTATTCCGGTCGATACCTTCCTTTTCGGATAGAATTTTAAGGCTGATGAATGCTGCCACCGCCAAGATTATCAGCAGGATCCCATAGCCCAGCCACCATGCTCTGACGTCGCTGGCTAGAGTGTGGATTGCATCAGCCAGACTCGATTGGAACGAGGCCGTGCTGCCCGCCGACTCTGCCAGGAAAGAGGCCAGCTTACCAGTCACAAAGACACTTCCCATTGCCAGGACGGTGGTGATGATGCCCCCAACCAGCGTTATCTTGGCCACGCGCCGCAGCCCATCCCGCCAGGGCTGACTCAAGAAAATTGCGATCAAAATGAACGCAAGTGACAGTACCCCCGAAATAATAATCCCTTTTACTATCCGGTCGTACAGGCTGGGCAGATGATCTAAGCGATCGCTCAAGGTGCGTCCCTCATCATCTTTCAGGCTGTTCGCATCAACAGAAGATTCCTGAAAAAAATCGCTTTCTTTCAGTTTTTGTTCTGCTTGCGCTGCTGCCATTTCGGGCGTCACAAGTGCCGGACGACAGGTGGCTGTAAACGCATCAAAGCCGGACGGGATAGGCGTTCCGGACGGGCATACCGGCAGGCTAGTGGCGCGCTCTTTTACATATTGGCTCAGCCTGCCCAGCAGGTCATTCTTATTCTGCCCCAGCTCCAACGAGAGGTTCAACTGCGGGGTGTCGCCGTGGATCCAGGAGTAAACATTGTCGATCCCCTTCTCTACTTGCGGTTGGATAGAGGACGCCGGCAAAGATTTCTGGAAGATACCCTGAATGTCAGGCTGGTCAACCGGAAGGTTTTGCAGCTCATCAACCTGGCTGCTCTGTTTCTGCGCTTCAGCTATAACGTTCAGCGCGGCCGAATCATAAATACCGCTTTCGGCCAGTGCGTGCTTGACGCTGTCCGGCGCGCCGAACACCCTATGCAAGCTAAAAGATAGCCCAAATATGAACAGCATCAGCGGCAACAGGCCGCAGGCCAGACCGACTGCTATTCTGCGAAGGATTCCCATACGCGTATTGTACCTCATATTACTGAAGATAAGATGTACACAGCGCACAGCTAACCATTTGCGGCTAGTCCAGTTGCCTTTTTTATCTGTAACTAGTACTATATGGCTATGGATGAAAAGGGGTTGGGCCGTCGTGTCCAGGAGGCGCGTATCGCTGCTGGGCTGACGCAGCAAGCACTCTGTCATAAGGCAGGACTGAGCTATTCCACGCTGACGAAAATCGAGCGCGGCGCTATTAAGTCCCCTTCTATTTTTACGATTCAGAGTATCGCCGCTTCCCTGGAAATTGGACTGGACGAACTGATGGGCACTGATGTTATGGCAAAAAAATCAGCCGCCAGGAAGCAGCGCTCTAAAAGCGGCATCAGTTTCGTGTACTTCGATATCAATGGCTGTCTGGTTCGGTTTTATCACCGGGCATTTACGCGCTTGGCCGAGGTTACCGGGTCGTCCGCAGATATCATCGAGACAACTTTTTGGCATTATAATGACGAGGTTTGCCGCGGCGACATGAGTATGGACGACTTTAATCGGGCATTTGCCGATGCGCTGGGGATCGAACGCATCAACTGGATTGATTACTATCTTGAGGCAGCCGATCCAATCGAGGATATGCACGAGCTTGTCGCGTGGGCAGCCGAACACTATCGCATCGGACTGCTCACCAACATTATGCCTGGATTCATTGATGTCATGCGCCGGCGCGGCATGCTGCCTGACGTGTCCTACGACGTGATTGTGGACTCCTCGGTGGTTGGCTCTATCAAGCCCGAAGCCAGAATATACGAGATTGCAACCCAGAAAGCTGGCTGTCCCTCATCCGAAATATTACTGATTGACGACGCTCGCACCAACCTGATGGCTGCCGAAAAACAAGGCTGGCACGTCCTATGGTTCGATGACTACCGACCGGACGAGTCGATCGCACGTATCCGCGATTCCCTCGAATTCGCCTAGCCCCGGGGCGACGTGCGCAGATATTGACCCTGTGCTCGCCCAAATGGTAGGCTATACCTTTAATGACGTACCGCCACATTGGTCGGGAACCTACTCCTGATGAAGAATGGGATCCAAGAGGCCTAAGGCCCAGCCCTGAGGAACGCCGTAATTTCCTTGGGATTCGTTTTGTGCGGTTGGCCAGCCTGAGCCATATGGGGATGCTGTTGTCCATGGCGTATGAAACACGCCTCCAGCCCGATGCGGCGGACTCCCCCAAGCAGCTTTTTGTTCAGCTGCGAAGCCTGCCACCCGAAGACTTAGGCCGTTTTCTCGCTCTGGAAAATGCCAACGCCGCCCAATATATTGTTTCGAGGACCCTTTCTGGCTCCGAAAAACCGCCTCGGCTTACTGTCCTTGGACGACCTGGGATGATGGGCCGGGCAGCACCAGCCATGGAATGTTGCGACGCGCATGGACAACCCCTTACTATACTGCGCCCGGGCACTGCTCCGTACAAGAAGGCACTCTCGTTTTCAAGGGTCGTAGACCAGCTTATCGAAGCGGCACTCAGCATACCTTCCACAGAGACCAAAAGGAGAAGCGATGTCTTCCGCAGTGCGTGGGCAGAGGCCGGACATGAGCTGTTGGCCGCCGCCGGAATGAGCCAGGAAGAGATAGAGGCGTCCGGTCCTGACCTGGCTAATCTGACAAAGACCGTTACACTCAATGAGTCCCCGTTTTACGAACAGTTTTTTTACGGGGAGCAACCACCGCAAACACCCTGAATTTCAATCTGATGGGCCGAGGGCTTGAACCCGTGCTCCCGCGCGAGCTGCTCGATAAAACGTTCCAGCTCCTGCTCATTCATCGCGACGGTTTTGCCGCAGTTAGTACAGGTTAAATGGTGATGGTGCTCGGTGAAGGTATCGGACAATTCAATTTTGTACTTCCAGCCCGTGTTCAGGCGCTGCACCAAGCCTAAACTCTCAAATAAGCCGATCGTGCGGTATACGCTCGCCCTGTCGATATCTGGAATCCGCGCCACCAGATCATGCATACTAAGCGGCTCCTGGCCAGTTAAGGCGTCAAAAACACGTTGACGGGCATGTGTGATGCTGTGGCCTTGCTCTTTTAGTAGTAGTCGGAATTTATCCTTAGCGCTAGTCATGTTGCAACCATAGCATATATTGCGACAAGTTTGCAAATATCACAGTTGATGCCGTATGCTATGGGACAGCATGACCGCTATTTTATTTACTGCCCTCATTTTTGCCTCGACTTTGCTCGGAGGTTGGTTCGCGCTACGCCATCAGCAGTATTTGCGCCACATTCTTGGTCTGACTGCTGGGGTCATTATGGGAGTGCTCGCCTTCGATATCCTGCCGGAGATGTTCCACATTATCCATGAATTTGACATGGATGCCACCGGGCCAATGATTGCGCTGATAGCCGGTTTTCTCGGCTTTCACATCGTAGAAAAGCTGCTGCTGATCCATCACGAGCACGAGACGCAGTACGGCAAACACCGCCATCCACAGGTTGGAGTGCTGTCATCGCTGGCGCTCGGCGGCCACAGTCTGCTCGATGGCGTGGGGATCGGTCTGGCCTTTCAGGTCAACACCGCTGTTGGTATCTCTGTGGCGATAGCACTGCTTGGGCATAAATTTGCTGACGGCCTGAACGCGGCCAGCTTGATGCTTGCTCATAAAAACACCGTGCGCCGCGCCGCCCAGATGGTGCTGCTCAATGCCGTGCTGCCGATTGTCGGTGCGCTCTCTACCCTGTTCTTTGAAGTCCCTGAGCAATTCCTGCCATACTACCTGGGCTTTTTCGCCGGTTTCCTGCTGTACATCGGAGCCAGTGACATTTTGCCGCAGGCGCACGACGAAAAATCGTCAAAACTTACTATCGTTTTGACGATTACCGGTGTGGTGTTTATGTTTGTGGTTTCGCAGTTCGCGCTCGGACATTAAGAGATAGGGCCAGGAATGGGCCAGTCGGAGGCTAGAATCAGCTCCCCAAAAAACTAAAACGCTAGGCTCTAAACCGGTCAGCTTCGGCGATGACTGCTTCTAGCTGTGCTTTAGCTTCTTCCAGCTGGGCGCGGGTCTGTGCCACCACCTCCTCCGGAGCATGGTCGACGTAGCTCTTATTGCCTAGCCGTGCCTCCAGGTGCTCTACTGTTTGCTGTCCTGCTACGACTTTTTCTTCCAGCTTATTGACGTACCGTTTGGCCACGCCAGGGTCGATAGCCAGCCAGGCGCTGCCCGTAACCCCCGTTAATCGAAGGCCGTTGGAGTCCTGTACCTCGCGCAGTTTTGTCAGGCGTGCCATGCGTTTTAGTATCTCGGCATTCTTATTGATGGCCTCTGACGCCATGTGGTCCAGCTCTGCCTCGTGCAAGCCGAGGTTTTTGAAGATTCTTCTCACCTCTGTTATTACGGCCTTGGCTTCTTCAAAACGGGTGGCTGCGGTTTTGTCAGACACTACCGAAGCAAGGTCTGGCCAGCTGCTGGTGGCAAGTAATGGATCTGTTTCCCAACTGAGCGTCTGCCAAATCGTTTCCGTCACAAATGGCGCGAACGGATGCATAAGCTTTAAGATACTTTCCAATCCAAAGCCGAGCAGCGGCAGGTTTTCGCTAGCCTTGGAGGCTTCGAGATACCAGTCTGCGAAATCATCCCAAACAAAGTGATAGAGGCGATCAAAAGCCTCGGCAAACCGGTACTCATCCAGGTCCGCACCGATAGCTTCGGTAGTCTGACGGAGTTTGCTGACCAGCCAGTGGTCGACATCTGTTTTAATCTCGATACCACCGAGCTTCTTCGGGTCTGCTGCGTCGCCGATCTTGGCCTCGATATACCGCGCAACATTCCACAGCTTATTAGCAAAATTACGGGCGTCTTCTACCTTGCGCACGTCGTAACCGCGGTTGATGGCCGGTGCCCGCCCAGCGACAATCCCCATGCGCAGCGCGTCGGCGCCGTACTTCTCTATCACCTCTGGCGCGTTGATTACGTTGCCCAGGCTTTTGCTCATTTTGCTGCCGTCTTCGGCCATCACATAGCCGTGGATGTACACGGATTTGAACGGAATCTCCCCTGTTACGTATAGACCGAGCATCACCATGCGGCTCACCCACGGGTATAGTATTTCGCCGCCGGTTTCCATCAGGCTGAGCGGATAGTGCTGCTTAAAATCGTCATTGTCCGGATAGCCAAGTGTTGCATAAGGCCAGGAACTGCTGCTAAACCAGGTGTCGAACACATCAGGGTCACGTCGGTATTTTTTGCCGTCGACCTCTATAACTTCCTGGTCGACACGCTCATCGTAAATCCAGTCGTCGCCGTCGTTGACATTTTGGAACGCCGGAATCGGAATGCCCCAGGCGGTCTGACGCGAAATGTTCCAGTCGCGCAGATTCTCAAGATAATGAATCAGCTGATCCTTCTTTGTTGCGGGGTAGAATGCAATCTTGTCAGCCTTCAGCGCCTTGATGGCCGGCTTTGCCAGCGGCTGCATATCGACAAACCATTGATCGCGCAGCAAGGGCTGGATGATGTTGCCACACTTGTAGCAACGGCCTACGTTGTGCGTGTAATCCTCTATTTTGGCCAAAAAGCCCTGCTCTTTCAGATCGTGGACGACCAGATCGCGCGCATCTTCAACCGTCAGGCCGCGATACTTTTCCGGAACTTCGGAGTTCATCTTGCCCTCGTGGTCGATAACGGTGATCATCGGCAGCGAATGCCGTTGGCCCAGCTCGTAATCATTCGGATCGTGCGCCGGGGTGATCTTAACCGCACCAGTGCCGAATGATGGGTCGACGAACACATCATCGGTGATAATCGGAATTTCGCGCCCGGTCAGCGGCAATTTGACGGTCTTGCCATGGAATTCGGTGTAGCGCGTGTCATTAACGTTGACCGCAACAGCAGTATCGCCAAGCATGGTCTCTGGGCGGGTGGTCGCTACGATGACCTCACCGCTACCATCGGTCAGCGGGTAGCGGAAGTGCCACAACTTACCTCTGTCTTCCCTATGCACGACTTCAATATCTGCAAATGCCGTGCCGTGAAACGTACAGAAGTTAACCAGGCGCTCACCTCTGTAAATAAGCCCCTCTTCCCACATCTTTTTGAACGTTTGATAGGCTCGTTTGACAACTTTTTCGTCCAGCGTAAACGTGAACCTCGACCAGTCCACGCTACCGCCCAGACTACGGAACTGCTCCTCGAATCCCTTCCGATTAAGCGCCACAAAATCCCAAATCTGCTTGTACAATTCCTCGCGAGTGAAGTCGAAACGGCTCTTACCTTCTTTGGCCAGATGCTTTTCGTACACGGCCTGCGTTTCGAACCCGGCATGATCGGCTCCGGGCACAAACAACGCGCTCTCCCCTTTTAGCCGATGGTAGCGCACGGCGATATCCTGGAGCGTCATTGTCAGCGCAAAACCAATGTGCAAGTTTGCATTCGCATTTGGCGGAGGGACGACGACCGAGTAGCTCTTCCCCGTTTTACGTGGCTGGAAGGCTTGGGATTTCTCCCAAAGTGCGTAGATGTTGTCTTCGTACTTCGAAGGCTCGTACACTTTCGGTAACTGCATACTGTCGTCCCTTTTTAGCTAGTATCAGATTACAGCATAACACTTCACACCTTAATTTTCTACCTCTGTTTCGTACGGCGTCAGCACAGATGCTTAACAAGGCACCCAAATGCTACTGCGATACCGCAAGAAGTTGAAGCTTTTTCACGAGAAAGCTGCACCAATGCAAACAGAGCTTTCTCGTGAAAACCCTACACTTTCCCCACAGCCAATTTTTGTTTGTGCGTGTCCATTCGCTGGCCTACAGGCACTGGCTACGCGGCAAGCCGCCAGTACGGCAAAAGCCATCGATAGAAATTTTATTTTCCGGTCATGTAGAGAAATGTGCCACCTGCTGGTTAGGCAGGTATGTTAACCTCGGTTTTTGTTTTTGCAGCGTCAGAATAACCTACGTTGCCCCCAGAAACAATACCTGTATGATAAATAAACATAACAGGGGCAGAAGTCACCATGAGCTACGCAGAATTAACTCAGCGCCAAAAAAACACCGATTTGGGCTGTACGCATTCGACTTGCAGGAACGCTCCTACTCCGGATTTTGATTCATCGGCGCGAATGGTCTGGCGCCTGATCTGCGCCGTACGCAGGCAGCGTAACCTGGTCGCCGAAGCTCGGCGAGAGCACGCAAAAAGAGGGGAGCGCTTGAGCAAGCAGGCAAAGCAGTCGGCACTACATCAAGAAATGGATAGCAACCCTGTAATGCCTACCTTTGGTGCAAGGCGTATGCGCTTGCATCAGGGTGTTTTGCACCGGCTTGGAACGGTCACTGACATAACCCATAACTCCGGCAAACGACAGTAGCGTCTGCTGCTCCGGCTTTCTTTTAGTAATTCACATTGTCCAAACGCTACAAGATCATTTATCATACTTCCAAATATAATAGAGGGAACGAATGGCTGAAGTCGAAAACCATAAAGTAGTAGCGACAGTTTTGCAGCATGTAGAGTTTATCCATGACAGAGCGCGGGAGTGGGCGCACGACGCCATCGTGGCTCCTGAGCAAGTTCTAGGGCTAGAAGGGGAGCGAAGGCCACTACTCGGTTTTATGCTTACTGACGACGGAACGTTGCCTCAGGAAGTCGGAATAAACGCTTTCGTACCCAACGGATGGGCCTCGGTGCTTACAGAGGGTTTAGAGCTTTATAATACCCCCGAGGCGGCACTCAGTTCATCCAGTACTGCTCCGGTTAGTATACCTCAGGGGCTATACTGCTGGGCGGCCAATGTAAGGCCCGGCCATGATGTGCTCGTACCGCCAAGAGAAGGCGTTAACCTTGGAGGAACTCTGGTGCACGACCTGTCCGCCGAGTATGTGGAGCGTTTAGGAAATAAACTAGCCAGCGCCGGATTGAATCCCGCTTTGCCGCCCAAAGCCATGAGTGTCTTTTATGGAAGCTTACGCTTGCTCGGACAGGTAAGTCTGCCTCATAAGCGGCATAGTAGAGAAGCCCCAACTACATCGACAGGTTAGGCGAGACCTCAAGCGTAAAAGGGTCTGCCGTTTCGGCTCCCAGTGAAGCCTTAAAGCATCCGAGCGCGGCAATCATGGCGCCGTTGTCGCCGCATAATTTCATATCAGTATATTCGATAGGGAAGGGAAGGCGCTCGGCCAGCTGCCGTCGTAATTCGCTGTTGGCAGCCACTCCGCCCCCGATAACCACGCTTTTCGGCTGGAATTCGTTGCAAGCCAACAGCACCTTGTCCACGATAGTCTCGCAGGCCACGCGCTGGAAGCTCGCCGCGATATTTGCTTTCTGGGTCTCATTTAATAGCCCAGGAAGCTGGGTAGAAGGCAATGAGTAGTCTTTGCCTACTTGTTCCTGAGCAAGCCTCAGAACGGCTGTTTTGAGGCCAGAGAAACTAAAGTCGTACTTGCCCTGCATGCGCGCTTTAGGTAGGGAGTAGGCCAAAGGGTCGCCCTTCTCGGCCTTACGCGATACATTCACGCCGCCAGGGTAGGGGAGACCGATGATCTTAGCTACCTTGTCAAAGGCTTCGCCGATGGCATCATCCTGGGTCTGACCCAGAAGCGTGTAGTCAAAATGATCGCGCCAGAGCACGAGCTGGCTGTGCCCGCCACTCACAATAACACCCAACATGGGGAATTCAGGCTGTTTAGAGGGCAGGGAATAGGACAGAGGGGTTTCCACTAGGAAATTAGCGTAGATGTGCCCCTCAACATGATTAACTGCATACAGCGGTTTCTTCTTGACGATGGCCAACGTCCGCGCCGCAAGTACTCCTATCAGGAGGCTGCCCAGGAGTCCGGCGCCGTAGGTTACGGCAATAGCATCGATGTCATCCCAGGTGCAACTCGCGTCAGCCAAAGCTTTTTTAATGACCGGCATTACGGCTTCAATGTGGCTGCGCGCTGCAATTTCGGGGATAACTCCGCCATATTGCGCATGCAGGTCCATACTGCTGGACACTACATTACTAAGCAGCTGTGAGCCGTTCTTAACTACGGCCACTGCGGTTTCGTCACAGCTCGATTCGATGCCCAGAACAATCATGCCACCAGTCTAGCACAACACCTGGAGTTATCCGCAGCGGATAGAAGCACAAGCCTATTGACTTATTATCAATTACGTGGTAATGTAGTAGCATTATGACAAACCCAGCTAAAGCTCCACACGAACAGCAGCCCCAGCACCAGGCTCCTGTTAATGCTAGAGCAGCCGAAGACCTTCTGACAGACTTCGGTCAACCCCAAGAACAACAACTTGAAGTCCCTGCGCCGACCATCTCCCAGCCGGTTTTCGAGGGGGATCAAGCTCCTACTGACCAGGAAGAGGTTATTCCTTTCGTAAAGAACGACCGGGAAAGTCTTATGAATTATCTGCGATTCCGGGGCGGGCAACTTCCTACCTTAATGGGCTACTCTATTGGGGCAGAGAACTACCTGGCTAATCCGAAGGAAAATCCACGGCCCCGACTATTCCTGGACGATGTGTCCCCTGAAGAGCGTCAACACCTTACGCCTGGTGACATTCAGTTGCTGCCGGAAGACCTTATCCCAAATGTATCTGATGACTTCATAGATACGCTTCCTCCTCCGGTCCAAGCAGCATGGCGCGAAGAAGCTGCCAAAATCCGAGATGATTACGCTCACTTTACCCCTCAACAGGTAAGAGACATGGTCAGCGACGGCCAGCTCCACGAGATACCGGATGAGCTAGCCCAGCTTATGCCCGAGGATGCACAGAGGACTTGGGAAAAAGCGACAGGACGGTCTATCAACGCTACTCCATTTCATAACACGTTTTCTGAGTCGATAGAGGCAACAGAGCTGCCGGCCGCACCAGAGATACCGGTTGCGCCCAAAAAACGTTCGAGGGTTTCTAGGTTTCTACGCCGTGGCGGCAAAGGCGCCACAACCGCTCAAGAGGCAGAATCTGGCGCCGCTGACAATCCGGCTAACGACGTTGAAGAAACAGCCCCCGCTGAGCCATATGCCTTCTCCGAGGCAGACGGCGTAACAGAAGGCCACCCATTTTATGGCAAGACATCTGACGACTTGCGTGCCTTGTCTAACAAGGATGTGAACAACATGAGCCAGAAAGAGTATGACGAGTACGCCAGGCTGGAAGACATCGTCATTGCCCACGAACACCCGGACCGGGAAATGGTTGGCCCTGAAAGCGACCCAAGTAGGCTCCAAAAGGCGGCAGCACTCGTTGGTAAGGTTGCCAGCAAGCTTACCTTCCGCCGCGGCGACAGAGGTAGCGAACAAGGCGAAGGTGACCAGGGACAGGAAGTTGTCACAAGCGAGAACCACCGTGTATCCGAAGAAGATGCTGAAGGCCTAGAATTCCTCGTCGGCATGACCGATGAGCAACTCCTCAATGGCATAACCGTCGAGCAGTACGCCAACCTGCCCGACGACAAAAAGGATGTGGTTATCAAATTACAAGTAGAGGCTCGGGCTCGCCGCGATGCAGAGTATGCTGCAGCGCAAGAAGCCGCAGAAGCAGATGCTAACAAGCCTAAGCTACGTCATAAATTAGGCAAGTTCGCGGTCGGTGTCGGCCAAGCCCTTGCCACATCTTTCGCCAAGGATGAAAAAGCACGCGCCAATGGCGAGCAAGGCGAACAGCAGCCCAAGCGGCCAATTAAAGAACGCGCGAAAGAATTGGCTGATAAAATCGCTGCACTCCCCGCGGGAGTTGTGGCAAGCGCTAAGATTGCCAAAGGTCAAGTTGACCTGCTGGTCATGGACGCTCTGTTGGGAATACCTAAGTTCGGAGCAAAGCTTCAAGAGAAGTTTGCTATATACACTGAGGATCCTTTAACCGGAGAGCGGGTTCCTACGGCTCGTACCCGTGCGGCAGCCGCTGTCGGACTGCTTCTTGTGGCGGCAGGCACTTACTTCTCAATTAAGCATGCTATCGATGGAATAAGCGGCGATGCAGCTCCATCCGGTGCCGGTAACGCAATGCGTGACACTGGTGATACTGCTGCCAACCAGCCTGGCGTTGCCGGTACATCATCCAGTGCCACTGAAGTGACTACGACTACTACAGGCGCTCCGTCATCTTCGGAAGCTGCTGATGCTGCCACTACTACGACCGGTACGCCTAGCTCAAGCACTGAAGTTGACACCACATCTACTGGTACCCCTTCAAGCTCCAGTACCGAGCAGGCTACTACAACCACGACCGGAAAAACGATCGTTGACGATCGGCAGCCACATAACGGTGGCAACGGCAGCACAGCTACGCCTGAGACGCCTGATACCTCGAATACTCCTGGCGCACCTGACCAGTCAGCCAATCCTAACGCCCCACAGGCTCCCGATACCCGTGGTATGGACCAGGTAGCTGACCCAACTAATCAGCCTGCCTACAGCGTTGGCTCTACCGAGCTCCAGCCTGGCGGTAACGTTTGGGACAGCTCCGAGCAGTACTGGGTAGACCGTGGCTTTACGGGTTCACAAGGTGACCTGGACAAGCTGACCGACGCCCTGAAGGACTGGCGCCTTAAGCAACCTGGCCTCAAGGGAGTTGACCCAACTCAGATGGCTGTAGGTACCAAGATGCCTATGCCTACCCCTGAGCAGATCTCTGAGATCATTGCTAAGTCTGGTGTTTAGATAAACCCCGACAGGCAATAGGCAAACAAAGAGGCCTCTGGCAGTAAAATGCCGGAGGCCTTATACTTTGGACTATGCGAACTCTAGTCAAGAAACTCATCCCCCGTTCTTTATTCCGTAAAATTGAGCCGATTGGGCATTTGGGGGAGGCAGTACTGGTCAATGTTCTGGAAGGTTTTCCAAGCAAAGGGCTAAAAGTAATAGGCGTTACCGGCACCAACGGCAAAACGACCACGGCATTTTTGATTCATCGGATGCTGCATGAGGCTGGGTATAAGGTGGGATTGATCACTACAGTGGCGTATGGTGTCGGCGATGATATCAAGCCGCAAATGACCCATATGACGACCCCGGGCGTTCGGACGCTGACCAAACGCATAAAAGCAATGAGAGCTAAGGGTATCGAGTGGTTGGTACTCGAAACAACAAGTCATGCCTTGGCGCAGCACCGGGTGTGGAGCGTGCCCTATACTATCTCTGTCCTAACTAATATTACGCACGAGCACCTAAGTTACCATGGGACATTCGAGCGATATATCGAAGCTAAGCGGCAATTGTTTGTGCTGACCAATAAAAACCAGGCCGGCTTACAGATCGGCATTGTGAATGCCGACGATCCGAACGCCGACGTATTTGCCGGCTCAATTAAGCACCCTGTATTGTTTGGAACTGGTCAGGCGGACATACGCGCCACCAATATTAAGATGTCGCCCACGGGCGTAAGCTATGACGCCGTGCATGATGACAAGAAATACCATATCGAATGTAAGTTGCCGGGCAGTTTTAATGTGTATAACTCGCTCGCGGCGGTGGCGGTCGGCGAGGCCGTGGGGCTCAGTAAATCTCAAATAGAGAAGGGGATTGCCGCGCTGAGTGGTGTGGAAGGCCGTATGACGCACATTGATGAGGGACAGGATTTTACTGTGCTGGTCGACTATGCGCACACGCCGGACAGTTTCGAGAAGTTGTTCAGGGACATGAAGCCGGTTGTGAAGGGCAAGCTGATCGTGTTGTTCGGGTCACTGGGCGGCGGCGATGAATCCAAGCGCGAAATCCAGGGGCGGCTGGCGGGCGAATATGCCGACGAGGTTATCATTACCGAAGAGGATGACCGGAAGGAAGATCCCGCCCGTATCCGCCAGATGATCGTCGCAGGCGCTGAAAGTGCAGGCAAAGTCTTGGACAAGGACCTGTTTGTTATTAACGAACGCCCCGAAGCGATTTCGTTTGCCATGAGGCGCGCCAAAAAGGGTGATACGGTGATGCTGCTCGGCAAGGGCCATGAAAAAACTATCGAACACGCTGACGGCGAACATCCGTGGGATGAGAGCGCCGAGGCTCGGCGAGCGTTGAAAAAACTGAAAAAACGAAAATAGCACCCTCTCCCTTGACTCAGTTCAGCGCCTAAAGGCGGCAACGGATTCCGCCTAGCCTAGTTGGTTCCGCGCCAGGTAGTGCATGTACCAGCTGTACTCTTTGCCAAAGAAGGTAGCAATCAGCTCGATGGCCAGCTCGGCCGTTTTGCCCTGCTCATCTTGGAGCGGGTTATACTCCACAACATCGACGCCGACAATGTTGCACTTCTGTCCGATATGCTCGGCAATAGCTGTAATCTCACGGTAGGTAAGACCTTTTTTGTTGGGCATACCAGCGCCGGGGGCGTACACGGCATCAATAGAGTCCAGGTCAAGGCTGACCCAGATGTTGTCGACGCGCGAGGCTAAATCGTCGATCATGGCAAAGAGCGGAGCAAGGCCACGCGTAAGCAGGTCGAGCATACTAAAGACCTTAAGATTCTCCTGTTGCACCAGATCAAGCTCGGCCTGGTCGAAATCGCAGCCTCCAATATGTAGCAGGTTTTCTTTAGCAATTTTGGGCTGTTTACCATATACTTGGGCGAGCTCGGGCGCGCCAAAACCGACTAGCGAGGCGAGCTGCATGCCATGGATGTTGCCGGTCGGCGTGGTCTTATCAGTATTCATGTCGCCGTGGGCGTCGAAGTAGATGAGGCCAAGTTTGCCTTTGAGTCCGACGGACGCACCGGCAATCGCGCCAAGACAGATTGAATGATCGCCGCCCAGCACGATCATCTTTTGGCCTGCCCGCATGGCCGCATCAGTTATTTGGGCGGTTTCTTCGCTGGCACGGACGACTTCTTTGACGCGACGCAACTTCGGATTATCGCCGACCGGAACAAGCGAGCGGCTTTTGACAGGCACATTGCCCTTATCGATCACAGCCAGGCCGGCCGTCTTTAGTTTTTTGATTATACCTTGGTAGCGGAAGGTATCCGCCCCCATGCCTACCCCCAAATTTTCGGCACCCAAATCAAGCGGCACGCCGAGTAGCGCCGCATCTGTAGCATCTTTCTTCATAATTTGATTGTAGCATGGAGAGAGCTTGATTATGCTAGTGTTTTATGCTATTGTTTATATGAGTAATATCCATTAAAATAAAAACCTCAAATTATGTCAGAAAATGTCTTAACGATGCATGCTCCTACTTCACCGGTTGCCCTGCGTGCCCATGAACTTCTGGAGGCGGGCGGAAGCCTGACAGATCCCCTATTTGCCGTAGCCAATCCACAGCAGGTAGATCTTGTGTATGAAGGTCGCCGCCTGCTGCTTGGCACACGTGATGAAAACTATGAGATGTACGAACAGGTTTTAGACGGAGCAGGTCTCCCCCGTGTTGCCCTTGATGCTGCATTAAGCACTAGCGAAGTCTTTGCTAGTGAGCTGCCAAGGGATGCGCGCTCTATACCCCAAGTAGCCAGAAGCCGGCAATCCGAAAGTGGCACCAACACCAACGAAGTATTTTTTGTATTCGGTAAACAGCTCGGTTCCTTGGCGGCCACATCGCAAGTCTTACCCTGGGCGGAAGATATTTCACTTAACCGCGTGCTTGCACGTCGTCTTGATGGTGGAGTGCTACTTTTGCCCCCGCTTCGCTTTGTTCCGGCCACCGAAGAAGCAAAGGACAACATAATTCGAAGGGTAGAATCAAGCTTATGGCCAAGCTATGAGCATTTTGGTGCATCAGCACTCTTCCAAATGTTTAAAGCAGGTTTACAATCATGAGCAGCGAGCAAGGAGCAGTAGCAACTGAAGTAAATCGTGTTGCGCAGCTTGAAAGTTTTGTGGCTAGCCGTCCCGAAACCCAGGGTGTTTATGCTGGGGGTCCGCTTGAGGCCGACGGAGTATATATCAGTCCCGCAGCCGTACCGGCTGCGACACCCGTCGAACAACTACCAAGACTGCACAATGTAGATGTAATACCTGGAGCGCAGCTGGGTGCTGCAGACTCGCAGAATGGTGTAGCCTTTGGTGAACTGGAGTTTTCCACAGCAGGTGAGGCTTCTCGCACCAGGGTCGCCATCAAGCCATTTACGCCAGGACAAGGAGATAGCGGCAGGGATGAACGAGCCACGCATGAGCATGATCGCTTACGCGAGGCTGCAGCGCTCGGATTTGATACACTTAAGCCGTTAGCCTTGATGAAGGACGGTGGAACAAACTATCTCGTGACCGAGTTTCGACCCGATATTATGACGTTAGACAACGTGGACTGGACTATCTCTCCTTCGGATCCAAGATATGAGGCTGAGTTGCTGCCTTCGCTCCATTTCATAGCGGACCATATGGGCGAGACGCATGGTAAGGGTCTTTTTAACGGGGATCCTCAAGTAAAGAATTTTGCGAAAACTGACACTGGAGAAGCTATAGTTATCGACTTGGAGTCGGCCACAATCGCTAGTAGCCCCGACGAACATGTCGCGCTATTAAGTGGCGGTTATGATATCCGTGATAGTTTAGCCTATCAGGATGCGCGTCAATTTTGGTTTACGCTAACCAGGGGGATTGGCACAGATGGCACAAATATCTACCTGGGGAATGAAGACTTCGACACCTTTATGGGTGAATTCGAAAATAATTTTCTGGAACCTTATATGCAATCGCTGCAAAAGCATACACCTGACGCAGTGGCATCACAGATTAGCCTGGACGCGCTACGCCAGGGAATCTACGAACATACTGCCCGCATGGGTTAACCTCTTGACAGAGGTATTAGCACTTCATTATAGTGAGTGCTGATGGGGTTAGCACTCGATAGGTGTCAGTGCTAACTCGCTTCATTTCTAAAGTTCCAAGCTGTTAACGAGGAGGATATATTCATGAGTGTCAAAGTGCAGCCTCTTGCCGGCTATATCGTAGCGCAAGCAGAAGAAGCCCAGACTAAAACTGCCAGCGGATTATACTTGCCTGGTGGCGCGGCCGAAAAACCAAAGGTAGCGCGGGTCGTTGCTGTGGGCCGCGATGTCGATGACGTAAAGGTCGGCGACCGGATTTTATACAAGAACGAGTACGAAGCAACCAATGTCAAAGTCGACGGTGAAAGCTACATCATTGTGTTTAAAATGAACATCGTCGCAACGGTTAACTAGTTTTTTGGAGGATTTTTAAGATGGCAAAGAAAGTTTTTTATGATGATGATGCCCGCCGCCGCGTGCTGGCCGGTGCCAAGATTTTGTACGATGCAGTAAAGACGACGATGGGTCCGAAGGGCCGCAACGTGGTTATCAGCAAAAGTTTTGGCACGCCAACCGTAACCCACGACGGAGTAACTGTTGCCAAAGGCGTGGACATCGGTGACGTCGATGACGAAACATTGGGCTATAAAGTCGGTGCTGAACTGATCAAACAGGCTGCGTCCAAGATGAACGATGTTGCCGGTGACGGTACTACAACTGTAACTGTCCTGACCTATAACATTCTGAACGAAGCCAACAAGCTGATAGCCGCCGGCCACAACCCGATGCTTTTGCGCCGCGGCCTGGAAGCTGCTGCAGCCGACGTACTGGAGAAACTCGATGGCCTGCGCGAGGACATTGCCGCCAACAAAAAGCGCATTGCCGAAGTCGCTACCATTTCCGCCGGCGACGCTACCATTGGCGAGCTAATCGCCGAAGTCATGGACAAGGTCGGCCGTGACGGCGTCGTTACGGTTGAAGAAGGACAGGGGCTTGGCCTGGAAAGCGAAGTTGTGGAAGGATTCACCTTTGACCGCGGTTTCGTCAGCGCCTACATGGTGACTGACACCGCCCGCATGGAGGCTGTATACGACAAGCCAGCCATCGTCATCACTGACAAGAAGCTGAGTTCGATCCAGGAATTCCTGCCGCTGCTGGAAAAACTAGCTGCCGCAGGCAAGAAAGACCTGGTGATTATAGCCGAGGATCTGGAAGGCGAAGCGCTGACAACCTTGGTGCTCAACCGTTTGAAAGGTGTATTTAACACAGTAGCCGTTAAGGCTCCGGCCTTCGGCGACCGCCGCGCGGAGATTCTGGAAGACATCGCCGTTTTGACCGGCGCAACCGTCATTAGCGACGACAGGGGCGTCACATTTGAAAACGCCGAGCTCGATATGGTCGGCTCCGCCCGCAAGGTGATTGTCGGCAAAGACGAAACCACGATTATTGAAGGTGCCGGTTCGGCTGCTAACCTGCAGGCCCGCATCAAGCAGATTACCGCGCAAATTGATGCCACCAGCAACGAATACGACCGCGAACAGCTGGAAAAGCGCCGCGCCGCGCTTTCCGGTAAGGTCGCTGTCATTAAGGTCGGTGGCGCAACCGAAACCGAAATTGAGGAAAAGAAATTCCGCGTAGACGACGCCGTGGCTGCCGTGAAGGCTGCTTTGGCTGAAGGTATCGTACCTGGCGGTGGTGTAACGCTGATCAACTTGTCGGCTACCATTACCGCGGGTGCGGCACAAGATGATGACGATGCCACCGTCATCGCCGGCAAGATGCTGCTGAAGCGCGCGCTTGAACAGCCGTTCCGCATTTTGCTGACCAACGCTGGCCTGAACGCTGACGAGTGGCTCCCGCAAGTGAAGGCCGCCAAGCCCGGCTTCGGTGTGAATGTCACAAGCCCTGGCAAACTGGTCGACATGAAGGCGGTCGGCGTGGTTGACCCGGCACGTGTTACCAAAGAAGCTTTGCTGAACGCAACCTCTATCGCTGGTACAAGCATGACGATGGGCGCGCTTGTCGTTGATGTCCCAGAGGACGAGAAAGCCGCCGCTGCCCCCGACATGGGCGGCATGGGCATGATGTAGGGTGCTTCTGTCTAAAACTGATAAATGGCAGGAGCATGGGTCTCCTGCCGTTTATTGTTCACTGAGCTTGCTTCGCGTCGAGCTTCCAGATTACGAGCCGTCGCGCCCGGCACCGAATACTGCACGCTTGCCGATGATAAAAGCGCGTCGTATTCTGGCTTTCACCCCGACTGGCGGCAGCACCTCGGCCAATGATGGGTGGGTAGCAAGGACAAGCTGCTTGAGGTGGTGCGGGGGCACCTCAATGCGTTGATCGTCATGAGGGTTGCGATATTTTATCAAAGCGTCGCCCTTCTGCCAGTCGCCCTGTATACTAGGCGAGAATCTGCTGCCCCGAATCGAGGATGCAGAGACGCTGTAAGAGCGCTGGCCGTCCGGTCCTGTAGTGGCATCCAAAAAACTCTCTGTTTTCGTATCGTTCCAACCTCTTTCCGGTTGACTGCGAACGATTTGGTGCAGACGCATGGTGTCGTCACCGTGCGTGTCCAAATCTTCTGGGTGTGTGGCAAGAGTCGAATCTATGCGGTCCTCCATAAGCTGCATACCAATTCGATGCGCTGCAGGCGTATCAAAACGCTCCATTGCTTGTATGAAGTCTTCGAGTGTAGGCAAGGGTACTGGGGCCTGCTCAGAGGGCGATGTCATTTGCGTATTCTAACATATTTTTA
>Ga0075366_10000405_pt1 | contig 20142 bp, 17 predicted proteins | sample EndMethybrTD3031_FD_72351 | JGI IMG/M metagenome (GOLD analysis project Ga0075366, IMG submission 72351) | Populus endosphere microbial communities from Tennessee, USA - Endosphere MetaG P. TD hybrid TD303-1 | ecosystem: Host-associated > Plants > Roots > Endosphere | place: USA: Tennessee...
TCCGGTACATCTGCGGATCCTTCGGATACTACGGAACCTCCCGTGACCCAACGGAACGTGGTGCAGTTGTCGCACTCCCAGGAGCCCGAGTCGAAAGTCGTGAACCTGCTTGCCAGTTCCAGTGGAACGGTGCCACCGGCAGCGGTGAGAGGCGCGACAAAGTTGAGATTGAGGTAACGGCTCGAAACGCTGCCGAGAAGCAGCAATTCTGTGGGGCTCGAAAGGAAGAAAACAGATGAGTCTGCGGGATTGTAGTTGAAGGCCGACAGTGCTCCCGATGTACCCGTGATCGACCAGCCCGAATAAGCGTTGGTCGAGGCGTCGTAGAAAAACGACCCGCTCAGGGAAGTGGAGTCGGTGAAGGTTACGCCGGACAGGTTCCATTTAATGGGCGTGGCATTGGCGGCGCCGGCAAATGCCAGAGCGAGAATGGCGACGAGGGAGGCTGCAAGGTTCTTCATTTTTCTATCCGGCGCGTGAAACGGGCGTTTGTTGTTACGAATGGTCGATATGACTTGCCGGAGTAATGCAAGTGATATGCCACGGCCCTGCCGCCCCTGATTTTGTTGATTTTGGAGTTTCAGATTCCATCGTCACGCGGTGCTGTGTAAAGCACATCGACGTTACACGCAGGCAGTCCCGCCGGAACGAGCTGCCTGCGCTGAGAGATCAAGCCTTGCGACGACGCACCAGAGCCGCTGCCAGACCTGCGGCGCCCAGCAGGGACAGCACGCCGGGTTCGGGCACATCGCCACCGGCCGCGTAGCGGACATTGTCGACGAACACGTAGTCGCTGTAGCCGTTTGCCGCGGTCAGCGTCAGGTAGTCGGCACCAGCCAGGCCAGCCAGACCGAAATAGTTGCCTGCGTTGCTTCCCCCGGTTGGCGTTACGACCATGGAGTCGAGCAGCGCGTTACTGGCCGAGTATGCCGACAGGGTCCAGTTGACGTCGCTGGCGCCGAACATGAAACCAAAAGCCGAAACGCTGCCGTCGAAGTCAAAGCGCAGGCTGTTGAAGCTGCTGCCGTGATTGGTGATGTGATAGGTGCCGCGCGTGTTATAGGAGCCCGCGTAGTCGGAGTCGACGGAGAAGCTGCCGCCGGGCGCCGAGATCGTTACACCGCCAAACGCGTGGCTGGTCCAGGTGCCCGCCGGGCCGCTTTCAAAATTGAGAAGGGTGGCGCCTGTCAGGGCTGGGTCAGATTCGCTGCTGATCACCGTTGCCGAGGCGCTATTGATCGTCAGCAGAGTGAGAAGAGCCAGACCGAGTTGTGTGGAGCGTTTCATTGTTTGAGTGTCCTTGTTGGCGCTGCGAGAAGCGCTGCAAGGATTCTCCATAGCGAGAAACAGGCCGATTTATCGAATTTGTTGATTTTAATGAATTAACTTTAGGTGGATCTGCTTGTCAAAACCCGGATGTAAAATTAGCCGACACGTAAGTCATTGATTTCGTGAATAATTTCACGCCTTCCAAGCGTGAAATATGTCACGCGGTGTGTAGTGCAGTATCTGCCTCAGTCGCCGAGTTCTGTCTTCAGGGCCTGGAGTCGCTCGGCCTGGATCCGCTTGGGAATATCGGCCTTGTTCGATGTGGCCCGGGCGATAGCTCCCGCGTCCACACTGGTAAAGGCCTTGAGCGCAACCCGCAAGCGCTCGGCCTGCGGGTAGTCGCAGTCTTCCAGCCCGGTGCGCCCGCGCGCATCGCACAGGCAGACGGCGATGAGCTGCTCGACACGCTCAGGGCGGCGCAGTACGTCGAGGCGTTCGAGGAATTTGGCAAGTGTGGCAGTACGCATCTGCAGGAGCTGATGCATGCTGCCGTGTTCACGTGCCGCCAGCACAGCCAGATCGCGGCAATCGGTGGGCACCTTGAGGCGCTCGCACACTGCCTCGACCAGGTGTGCGCTGCGCGCCTCGTGCCCGTAGTGATGCGGCAGGACGTCGGCCGGGGTGGTGCCCTTGCCAAGGTCATGCAGTAATGCCGCCCAACGCACGGCGAGCGGTTCGTTGCGATGCGCTGCCATATCGACGACCAGCATCACGTGCACCCCGGTGTCGACTTCAGGGTGATGCTGTGGCGATTGTGGAACGCCAAACAGGGCGTCGAGCTCCGGCAATAGTCGCTTCAGGGCGCCGCATTGGCGCAGCACTTCGAACATGCGCGAGGGTTTCGCATACATGAGACCACGCGCGATCTCCTGCCATACGCGCTCCGCCACGAGGTGATCGACCTCGCCCGCTTCGACCATGCGGCTCATCAGCGCCAGCGTCTCGGGTGCAACCGTGAAGTCGCTGAAACGCGCTGCGAAGCGGGCGATGCGCAGGATGCGCACCGGATCTTCAGCGAAAGCCGGGCTGACGTGGCGGAAGACGCGCGCGGCCAGATCGCGCTGACCGCCATAAGGGTCGATGAGGGTGCCGTCAGGCATCTCGGCTATGGCATTGATGGTCAGGTCACGGCGGATCAGGTCTTCTTCCAGTGTCACGTCTGGACTGGTGTGGAAAGTAAAGCCCTTGTAGCCCTGCCCGCTCTTGCGCTCGGTACGCGCCAGGGCATATTCCTCGCGCGTCTGCGGATGAAGGAATACCGGGAAATCCTTGCCGACGGCCTTGAAGCCCTGTGCCAGCATGTCGTCCGGCGTAGCGCCGACCACAACCCAGTCGTGATCCTGCACAGGCAGGCCGAGCAGGCGATCACGCACGGCACCTCCGACAACATAGGCTTGCATGGCAGCGGGCAAGGTGGGGTCAGAAGCTTTGTCTGTCATGGCACAGTGGAGCGGTTTGTCGGGGTTGCGGCCTGATTTTGCAATACTGCCATCGTCATTGCCTTGGTCAAAAGCCTGCTGGCCTTTACAGCCATGCTACGCGAGTCGCTCCACACATGCTGCCCGCTGCAGTTTCAGGGCAACGTGCCGTAGATCAGAATATCGACGCGTTAGCCCTGAGCGTCTCCATACAGGAGTAGTGGGTGCAAGCGCTGTATCTCGCGGCTTTGGCCGATCTCACCTTAAGTGGTTTCATTTTTGTCATCTGGCGCCTGCGGCCGGATGACCGTCATGCTTTGCACTGGGCGATCAGCTTCCTGGCGATGGCGATCGGCGTCGGCGCAATCGGCGGATACGTGGCAAGCGCCCGTTTTGGTGCTGCGGTGCTTTCGGCAGGCGCGGTTGCCACCAGTCTGGCGTTCCTCTGGGCAGGTGTTTGTTCGCGACTGGGCAAGCCAAAAACCGCAGCGCAGCTCACGCTGTTTGCCCTTGTGTGTTTTACCTCGATCGGTCTGGCAGGCTTTGCCGGTTCGCCCCTGGCGAATCGCGTTGTCATCATCGAGATCAGTGGCGTTTTCATCTGGAGCGGTTGGCAGCTATGGGCCAGAGCACCGGCAATGCGCATCGCCGCGGCCACATTCGTCCTGCGCGGCCTGTTCATGCTGGCATTCCTGCTGGGTCGCAAGCTTGGCACCGAAGATCCTGTTTTCTACGTGGCAATCCTCAGTCGCGGGGCCTGCGCACTGGGCCTTGTCTACAACCTGCTGAGTGAGGCGATGCAACGTTGGCATGAATCGGAAGCACTGCGGCTCACTGCGTCCGAGTCCGCCTCCGCCAGGCTTGTGAGTGTCATTGAATCCCTGAGCGACAGCCTTTACATCCGCGATGCCGATGGCCGCATCGTCATGGCGAACAGTGCCTGCGCCCGCATGCTGGGCCGTACTGACTCTGCCGACGTCATAGGTCATTCGATCTGCGAATTTGTCGCCGACGTGACTCCCGAATCCCTGGCGCACGATAACGCACAGCTGATTGAACTGGGGTCGGGCGCCAGCTTCCTGCTTGAAACGACCATCGAACGTCATGACGGAGGAGGCGTCCCGGTCGAGACGCGCCTGTCCCGCTTTCGCATCAAGGATGGCAACGAGGCAACCGATGGTGTGCTGGTACAAATGCGCGACCTTACAGAGCGCAGGCAGTATGAAGAAAAGCTTGTGCAGCAGGTGACGGTTGATGAAATTACGCACCTGCCCAATCGCCGCATGCTGATGGACCGCCTGCATCAGGCACTGGCGATGGCACGCCGTGGCGGAACCGCCTGCGCAGTAATGATGATCGACCTCGATCATTTCAAGCGCATCAACGAAACACGCGGTCACACGCTCGGTGACGCACTGCTGGCGCGCGCCGCGCAGCGTTTGCGCGACACCATGCGCGAGGCTGACACCGTTGCGCGTTTTGGTGGTGACGAGTTCGTTGTGGTGCTGACCGAGGCCGATGCGATCGCCTCGCCTCTGCGTGTCGAGTACGCGGCGCAGCGTGTCGTGGAAGCCTTTCAGCATCCCTTCGTATTCGATGAAATGCAGGTGGTGACGACAGCCAGCGTGGGCATTGCCGTATGGCCCTTCGATGGCGACGACGCAGACACGCTGGTGCGCAATGCCGACACGGCGATGTACGAGATCAAGAAGTCCACGCGCAATGGTTTCTGCCTGTTCAATCGGGACATGAATCTGCGCGTGCAGAACATCCTGCGTATCGATGCGCAGCTACGCGGTGCGCTGGAGCGTCAGCAGCTGCGCGTGGTGTTCCAGCCCATCGTGGATGCCACTTCCCATCGCATGATGAAGGTGGAAGCGCTGCTGCGCTGGCGCAGCGCCACACTCGGTGATGTGCCGCCAGACCAGTTCATCCCGGTTGCCGAAGAAACAGGGCAAATCATTGCGATCGGCACCTGGGTGCTCGAAGAGTCTTGCCGCAGGCTGGTGGAACTGCAGGTGCTGCGACAGGACGGCGCACCGCTGACCATGAGCGTCAACGTCTCGGCACGCCAGCTGGTCGAACCGGGTTTCGCGGCCATGGTGGACGACATCCTGGAGCGCACGGGCATGCCCGCCGGGCAACTCGAACTGGAACTCACCGAGCGCATCCTGATCGACGACAATCCGGCCGTGCTCGACACGATTGCCAAGCTGCGCGAGCGTGGCATCAGCCTGTCGCTCGACGATTTCGGAACAGGCTATTCATCGCTGAGCTACCTCACGCGCTTCCCTCTGAACACGGTCAAGCTCGACCGCTCATTCGTGCGCGATATCGGCACCAATCCGCAGAGCCTGCATCTGGCGACCGCGGTCATCGCCATGTGTCGCAGTCTTGGCCTGGCGCTGGTGGCGGAAGGGGTGGAGAACGCCGATCAGGCCGACCTCCTGCGACAGCGCGGCTGCCGTTATCTGCAGGGCTACTACTTTGGCCGCCCGGTCAATGTTGAAGAGCTGTGCTGCGTATCGGGCTTTCAGCGCGAAACGATTACAGGCTGAACCTTCGCGGGCTGAGGTCTGGCAGGCTGCGCGTCGACGCGCAACTGCGGCTGCATGATTCGCCCCTTCGCACGTAATGACATGCGTTTGCCACGTAGTTCGACGAATGCCTTGTCGTTGCCACCGCTGCCGGCAAGACGGGCATTCAGCAGCAGGTCCATCTGTCCGGATGCGTATTGAATATTGCCGCTGCCAGTCAGCGCGACGGCATCGCTGTGTGCTGTGAGTTTGTCCGCCACAAGGGTGGGGCCATCGATGCTGAATGCTGCGGACACTTCGCTCAGTGGCGTAGCGGATTGCGCGGTGCCGGTCGCCGTCTTGCCGGTGTGCAGGGCGAGCATGCTGCGCGGCAGATCCACGCCGTGCCAGCGCGCGTTCTTCGCGTAGAACCGCAGTACCCCTTTCGCCTTCTCCGGCATGTCTTTCCACTGCATGCCCTCGCCATGCACATCGAGTGTGGCATTGCCCAGTCCGGTCAGGGGCAGCGCAGTTTTCATGTCACGTGTCAGTGCGTCGAGCTGCACTTCGCGCAGGGCTTCGAAGATCGTCAGCTTCTGTTCCGCCGGCTCATAGGCAAGCGAGCCCGAAAGCCTGCCGCCATACAGCCTGATCTCGTGCTCGGGCAAGGACAGCTCGCCCTCCTCGATCCTTACCGGCACATGCACCGAGGCCAACTGCATGCCGCCAATCTTCATGTTATCGGCATGTACGACACCATCGAGTGCCCAGCCCTGCAAATCGTTAACCGCGGGCAAGGCGGGGAAGTGCTGGCCGGCGGCGAGCAGGCGATCCACATCAAAATGCGCGCTGTCGACACGTGCCGTCAGGACAGGCGTGGCAATGCCTGTTGCAAGGCTCGCGACCACATGCAACACATCCTTGCCAAAGGCGGCATTCAGATCCAGCTCGGCATGGGCCGCCTCGGGTGCGTCACGCGACGCTGACCATAACCAGCTGGCGCGTCCCTGCAGAAGCGCATGCGCATTGGCGGCATTGAGTGCCGGATGCGTCAGCGCCAGGTCGCCGGCAATATTGGCAAGGCTCAGCTGGCCCGCCCTGGCATCGTGGCGCAAGGCTGCGCGCAGCTTGCCTTGCGTGCCGCGACCCGTCGCCTGCAGCAACCAGTTGCCTTCGATCTGTGCCGTACCAACGCCTTTCTCGCCCGGCACCAGCTCCCGCAAACTCAGGTGCACTTCTCCGCCTGCACTTGCCGCATCCGCCGCGAGCAACTTGAGCCGCGCTGAAGCGCTCTTCGCCTGCAAGCCGTCATGCCAGCTTGCGCTCAGCAGTGCTGCCGTCCATTCCAGCGCTTGCGTGTTCAGCTTGCTGCTGCCGGCAAGCTGCGCATCGGCCAATTTCCATTCATCTTTCTGCCATTCTGCCGAACCCCACCCAAGGGTGATGTCGGCAGCCTTGAGACGGCTGATGTCGCCGACATAGTGCAGTCGCGTACCGGTGAGCATGCCACTGGCCAGCGTATCGCCGAAGCGATAACGCGTCGAAACACTGAGCTTGCCTTGCAGCGCCGCACTGGGCGAGATCACCTGGGAGATGAGCTGTATGCGGCCGCCGCGCCTGGCGCGCCAGGCGTCAGTGCCGAGTTCCAGTTCGCGCCATTGCAAATTGCGGCCGCTCACGGCGTCTTCCATCACCACACTGGCGTGACTGAGCGCCAGACCTTCGAGCTGCAGCAAAAAAGGCGTATCCACGTCAGTGGCTGCGTCGTCGTTCGGATCCGCGTTGTTTGCCAGCAGGTCGGCGACATTCCACACACCCTTGCGATCGCGCGCGAGACGCAGGGTCAGGCCCTCAATACGCGCATGCCGGATCACCAGACGATGGCTCAGCAGGGCCAGCGCATCGAGTTCGAAGCTGGCACTTTTCCAGCTGCCAAAGGTGTCGGGCCTGTTCGGTTCCGTCAGGCTTGTAGCACCGATCTGCAGGCGCGGCCAGGGCCACAATGCGAGATGTATGTCGCCTTCGGTGATCAGGACCCGGTCGTATTCCGTCTCCACGAAATCACGAATATCGATGCCGATCTGCTTGTCGCTGTAACTGACAGAAACGAACAGCAAGATGGCGGCCAGCGCCGTGACCAGCATGCCGAGCAGAAACCCGGTTGCCCGTACCAGCAGCGACATGCGGTGCGCCAGCGCGAGGCCACTGGGCGCAGTGGCAACGGGTGTCGCCTCCTGGCCACTGGTTCCCTGCAAATTCCCGGCGCTGCTATCTGGCATGGTCGAAAGAGTGTGGCCAAAGAAAGTTGCGTACTGCGTGACGCAATGCGTAAGGTCCAGCGGCCGTGAAAAGAGACGTTCGGCAAGCGGATGGGGACACCAACGCTAACAGGGGGCAGGCGGACGGGCAACGAGCATTCGCCGGACGGGGCAGATCGGGCGAGACAGGTGAGCATGGAAGCCCCGGTGCATGGTTCCCCGGCCATTTTCGAGCCCGCGGCTATTGATTCGACAGGCAATGCTCGCCACACTTCGGACAGCAACGGCTGTGCGCCAAATGTGCCCAAAGGCCATAGCGCCGGCCAGACCGTCACCCAATTGATCCAGCAATCATCAATCAGAAAGGATCGGCATGAGCTTCAGCTCGGAATTCAAGGAATTTGCCCTCAAGGGCAATGTGATCGACCTGGCCGTCGGGGTGATCATCGGCGCCGCCTTCGGCAAGATCGTGGACTCCATAGTTGGCGATCTCATCATGCCCATCGTCAGTGCGGTTATCGGCAAGATCGATTTTTCCAATCTGTATGTCGTGCTTGGCACCATGCCGGCCGGCGTGGAGAACAATCTCGCGACACTCAGGAAAGCTGGCGTGCCCGTACTGGCCTATGGCAACTTCATAACGGTGGCAATCAACTTCGTGATCCTCGCCTTCATCATCTTCATCATGGTCAAGCAGATCAATCGCCACAAGCGCGAGGCAGCGCCTGTGCCGGCGGCCGATCCGGTCACTCCGGAAGACATTCTGCTGCTGCGTGAAATCCGCGACGGGCTGAAGGCAAAGTAATGACCGGGCCGCACCATGAAAAACGCCGACCCTGGGGTCGGCGTTTTTCATGACGGCTTGCAGATTCATTCTGCAATAACAGTCCCGGCCTCATTGATATCCACGCGCTCAAGACGATAACCATAGTTGTAGGTCGGCGTCAGGCGGAAGCCATTTTCCGGACGCAGCTGCAGCTTGCCGCGCACGCGAGAAATGTGGGTGTCGACCGTACGCGTCGCCAGATCCGGCGAGCGACCCCAGACTGACTCCAGCAGATGCCCACGCGACAGCAGGCGGCCGATATTGCGGAACAGGAACAGGGCCAGATCGAATTCCTTTTCCGTCATGTCCACCACTTCACCATTGAAGATGAAGTGCTTCGAATTGGTATCCACCTTGTAGGGTGGCAAATCGATGACGGTCTCCGGAACTTTCGGCTTGCTCCGGCGCATGACGGCTTCGATACGTGACAACAGGACACGCTGGCTCGACGGTTTGATGATGTAGTCATCGGCACCGGCCTGCAATCCGGCAACGATATCGTCCTCGGCCTCACGTGCCGTCACGAAGATCGCCGGCGTGGCATCGTGCCGCTCCTGGCGCAACCAGCGCAGGAAGGTCTCGCCCGGCTGATCAGGCAGATTGCAGTCGAGGACATAGAGATCGACGCTTTCACGCGAGGAAAAGCGCGTCAGGTCACGGGTCAGTCCAAAACAGTGCACATCATGGCCTTCGGCCTGCAGCCAGGCTGTTACCAGCGCTGTCTGTGTCGGGTCGTCTTCGAGTAATGCAATTCTCATGTCGCGATCCTTTCCAGAGCTTTGTTCAAATGTACCTCAGGCGCTCTGCCTCACATAGGGGTTCGTACAACGCTCTTTGCCGAAGCTCGACATCGGGCCATGTCCCGGTATGAAGTGTATATCGTCACCTAGCGGAAAAAGCTTATGCCGGATGGCATGCAATAGTGCGGCATGGTCACCGCGCGGGAAATCGGTGCGGCCAATCGACCCTGCAAACAGCACGTCGCCCACCACCGCCAGCCTTGCCTGGGCGCTGTAGAAAACGATGTGGCCCGGTGTATGGCCCGGGCAATGGATGACGGAAAGGGCTTCCCGGCCAACAGTGACCGTGTCGCCATCATCGAGCCAGCGCGTCGGTTCGAAGGGCAGGGCGGGCGGAAAACCGAACATGCGGCTTTGCTCGTCGAGCGCGTCGATCCAGAAGGATTCCTCGCGTTGCGGCCCTTCGATCGGCAGTTTCAATTTTTCCGCAAGGGTCCCTGTACCGCCCGCATGATCGATGTGGCCATGGGTGAGCAGGATCTTGCTCAGGGTCAACCCGCGCTCGGCTACGGCCGCTTCGATTTTCGGCAGATCACCGCCGGGATCGACGACTGCACAGGCCAGCGTCTGGTCACACCACAGGATGCTGCAGTTCTGCGCGAATTGCGTCACGGGGATAATGTGATATTGCAACGGCATTCAACGTATCCAGTCGAACAGCATGAAAAGCAGCGCGCTGAATGCGCCGGCAAGCACAACCGGTTTGTCGCGCATGCTCGCATCCCAGAAACCCGTGAGCGCCTTGTCCTTGGTTTCCTGTTCCAGATAGATCAGCTGTTTGCCATCCATGACCGCATTCAATCGGTAAGTGGAGCGCGCAGCGATCCGCGACGGTGCGCCGCAAACGAGAAAGACGAAATACTGCAGGGGCGCGATCAGCCATAACCAGGCAATGCCACCGAGGCTGAAAGCCAGAATAAGTGGCGTGCCAAACAGCCAGTCAAGCACTGCGGAACCACGGCGGTGACGCAAATGGCCGCCGAAAGCCACGATCGGCAAGCCTGCCACCTGCAGGCAAGCACCGCCGTAGTCACGCGGATCGGCCGCAATCAGGCCGGTATTCTTGTCCATACCACCCCAGGCGGCAGCGAAAACGGAAGTGGCCAGCCCGATGGCCGGGCCGGCATGGCGATACCAGTCGAAGTAGTTAATTGACCACAAGGCGCGGAACAGGAAGTAATTGCTGGCGCACAAGGCGAGCAATGCCAGCAGCCACAGCAGGGACCGCTTCGGATCAGGGCGGACACCAGCAGGCGAGACGGAATCGATGCCTGATTCAGTGCTGACGGAAGCCATGAGCCTTGTTCTCCCCGGATCTACAGATGCGCGCTGCGACCGCCATCGACGGCCAGTATCTGCCCGGTGACGTAGTGTGCTTCGAGTAACAGGAAACGCACGACGACGGCGACATCTTCGGCGCGACCTTCGCGCTTGAGCAGTGTGTGTTGCACGATGGCCTCGCGCTGCTCGGCAGGAAACTGCCCGTCCTCGGGCCACATGATGGCCCCCGGTGCGACGCCGTTCACACGCACCTGCGGCGCGAGTTCCAGCGCCATGGCACGTGTTGTGCCGACCAGCCCGGCCTTGGCCGCGGAATACACCGGATAGCCCGCCAGCGGGCGCTCGGCATGAATGTCGATGATATTGACCACACTGCCCAGCGCGGCGCGCAAGTGAGGTGCGGCGGCCTGACACAGGAACAGCGGCGCCTTGAGGTTGCTGCCGATCAGGTCATGCCAGCCGGATTCGTCGATCTCGCCCAGCGGCGTCGGAAAGAAACTGGACGCGTTGTTGACCAGACCATCGAGGCGACCGAAATGAGCGACGACCGCCGCGATGAGCCCATTGATCGCCGACACATCGAGCAGATCTGCGCCAAAGGGAAAGGCCGATGTGGGCCGGATTGCATTCAGACGCTCGCATAGGGCGCGTGCATCGGCATCGGAAGCGCGGTAGTGCACTGCGACGCGGCAGCCGGCAACGTGCAGGGCCTCGACTATGCTGGCGCCTACACGCCGCCCGGCGCCGGTGACGAGTACAACGCGCCCGGCCCCGGCTTCGGGCGCAGCGTCAGGGATGGAGCTGGTGGCGCCGCTCAACTCGCCTCCCAAGTGACGGGCTCCTTGTCACGCACGGCATACTGGAAGAGTTCGAGCAGCGGCACGATGCGCTGCGCCAGCCCGACCGGCGCGGCCATGTCGCTCGGTGCATCCTCGTCGTCTTCGTTACCTGCCGCAGGTTTCGCGCGGTCCGCCGAAGCTGCTGCGTTCAGTGCCGAAATGGCGGCAGGTAACTGCTCGACGGTCACGATGCCACGCGGGTCCTTGGGGTCCTTGCCAACGATTTCCAGCATCTGCTGGCCATTGGTGCCCAGCATGAGCACATCACCCGCAGCGCGGGACTTGAAGGTAATCAACATGGGGCGAGCCTCTCAACAGTGCGATACGAAGCGTATCGACAAAGATAGCCGAGATTGCCCGCGCGTGGGGCAGCTTCGCCTGCAGGGCAGCTCGCCCGTCAATCGCAATGATTGGCTTTGCGATTGATCAGCACCGGCCAGACGTATTTATAGGACTCCGCATTGGTACATGAGGTGGCGCACTTCGAAAACGACACCACGGCGGTCTCGCCCTGCTCCCACATGCGCGCCGTACACCCTGTCGAACGATTGACGAGTTCTACCGAGGGTACGGATTTCGTTTGCACCATACCCGACATATCGAAAATGCAGCGCCCCTTGTTGGGCTCCGGCACGTCGATCAGCACGCGCATCTGGCGCACGATGCCTTCATGCACCTCGACAGCCGCCTCGCCCTTGTAGCCGGTTTCGTTGGCGAAATTGCAGCGCGTATTCACCACCAGCGGGCGTATCGGTGGCAGCGTGATGGTGCGGCCTCCCAATAGCCGCGAACGCACGCCTGCCACACCGGCCGGCGTCTTATTGTTTTCCGTGACAAGTTGCTGTGGAGGCGTAATGACGGTCGCTACGGGCAGTGCCGCGCTGCTCGCAGCGCTGGAGGCCGTGGAGGAACTGGCGACCGTCTTGTCAGCGCGTGCCGGAGTGGGTGTTGTTTCGCAGGCACTCAGACTCAGCGCCAGAGCGCCTAAAAAAAGAAGGGAAAAAGCAGGGCGAAAGCAGGCTGGGCGCATCGTCAATGTCTCCTGAAGCTGACGGGAAAATGACATGACGGCATGTCAATTCGTCACCCGTACAGGCTCGTGCAGGTTGGCCGACCGGCGGTTACATTGACTACATTGGCAGATCGGGCCGCAATTGCTTGAGCAGTTCAGAGGGCAACTTACCGGCCAGTTCGCAGGAAAGCACGGTCCGGTCGCCATCCGGTCCATCCGGGCGGATGACCAGCCAGCGATGTGGCGTCAGATCGGTCGGGAAGTCGACGTCGGCCGCACATTCCTGGCTGACCCACTGGCCCGCATGCAAGGTCTCTTCAATACAGAAAACACCTTCCTTGTTGGCCGTGCTCGGCTGCAGCCGCCGGCCGATGGCGGGAACCGTACGAATCAACGCGTCGCGAATATCGGCTGGTGTGGCTGCCACATAGAAACCCCAGCCGATGAAACCAACACCCACATCGGCGAAACGTGACCAGGCGGAGAGATCGGCATCGAACCAGCCTACCAGCGGCAGGCCGCCGATCTGTGGCGGACGGCCGAATTCCACGGTGGCCATGGCGCTATTGCCACTGTATTCACGTGGCTTGCGGTCTTCAACCTTGAAGCTGGCAAGCTTGCCCATGCGGGTGAAGGACTTTTCCTTCTTCCAGCGCGCCGCATCGATCGCCAGTGCCTTGAACAAGCTGCCATCGCAGGCGGCGTGGGCGGCGATCATGGCTTTCCCGGTATCGAGCGCCTGCACGTCCGTGACAGCCCAGACAACGAGCAATATGCTGCAAATGGCGTTTTTCCAAACCCGCTTCATCTTTTGTCTCCGTCTCCGCGCTATGTGCCGTGATGCCATCGGTCGTCGTGCGTAAGTCTGGCACCGGGCGACAGTAGTACGCAATACGGCAATCGCATGTCGTACAACGGGTTAAAGGCCCACGTTGGTCTGCCCGCCCTTTGTTCCTGCAGCCGGGCGAGCTAGATTCAGCGCTGGCAGGGCAGTCGCCCCCGGCCTGGTTTCAGTCCAGACGCATCTCACGGTATTCATAATGAGTTCTAGCGAAGCTTCGGGAGCGGGCGCCGGCTGGAGAGGCGTTGCGGCGACCAAATTCATACCGCCGCGCCGGCGTACTGACCTGGTGGCACGGCCCGCGCTGCTCGAACGTCTGCGTACATGCGCGCTCACCGCGCGCCTGTGTCTTGTATGTGCGCCCGCAGGTTTCGGCAAGAGCACGTTGTTGTTGCAGCTGCAGGCCTCGCTGCACGCCCTTGTCGCGACTGAAAACACCACGGCCGCGCGTTGCGTATGGTTGTCGCTCGACGAAGAAGACAATGACATAAACCGCCTGCTGGTCTCTTTGCTGGGTGCGATATGTGAACTGCCGCTGGCATGGGAGGTCCATCCGCAGACCCTGGCTTCGCAGGTCGCCGTGGCCGGGCCACAATCCCGGGCGGCGGTCGCCATCATCGTCAATGCGCTGACAAGTTTCACGGGCACCCGTCTCGTGCTCGTCATCGACGATTTGCATCACATCCGGAATGCTGATGTGCTGGATTTTCTCGCAGCCCTCATCGAACGTCTGCCACCCGGTGTCGGGATGGTGATCGGTTCTCGCAGCGAGCCGGAAATGCCGTTGGCACGTTGGCGCATGCGAGGCGAGATGGGCGAGATCCGTTTGGCAGATCTGCAGTTCACGCAAGCCGACGCAGAATCAATGGCGTTGTTGCACGGCCGCAACGTAACGCAAGAGGCCGTCACGCGTGCGATCGAATGTACCGAAGGATGGGTTGCCGGATTGCAGCTGGTTCTCGGCGCAGAGGAGCGCAGGGATGGTGGCTGCCTGCGCCCTGCGCTTGATCACCTCACCGAGCGGCACCTCTTCGACTTCTTCGCACAGGAAGTACTGACACCGCTTCCCACGGATCATCAGCTCTTCCTGCTGCAGTGTTCCATCCTCTCCGAGCTGAGCCCGCCGCTTTGCAACGCAGTCACCCAGCGATGCGATGCACAGGCGGTACTGGTTGCACTCTATCGCCGCAATATTTTTCTCGTCGCGCTTGATGAGCGCATACCGGTGCTGCGTTTTCACGATCTGTTCGCGGATTTTCTGCGTACAGAGATGGCCGCACGGCATCCCGAGCAGTTAGCCGAACTGCATGCCCGCGCGGCTGCAGCGGAAGTGTCTCCGTTACGCGCCGTAACGCATTGGCTCAGCGCCGGGCGGTGGCGCGAGGCACTGACCTGCATGATGGCCTGCGCGCAATCCTTGCTGGCGGAAGGAGGTGTCGCGACTGTGGGGCGCTGGCTTGCGGAGTTGCCACCGTCCGTGGCGGCACAAGACCCCGACGCGCTCATGCTGCAGGCATGGGTGGTCTTGCCTGCGTGGGACTTCGTGCAGGCAAGTGCGTATCTGACGCAGGCAGCGCACCGATACCGCGAACTTGGGCGCAAGACGGAATACCAGCACTGTTGCGCTTTGCTACCGCGTCTCTGCATCTCGGCGGGGCGACTCGATGAGGCATGTCACCTGTTCGCAGAACTTGAAAACGAGGTACTCGATCCTCCTCTGCGTATGCTGATCACGGCGGCGCAGGCCTGGCTTGCAGCAGCCACAGTGCCAGCGCGTTGTGCAGGTGCATTGCAGTCGCTGGTGAGCCAGGCCGAGGCGATGCCGTCACTACTGCCCCCGGTCGTGGAAAACCTGTTCATTCCGCACTTCTTCGGCATGCCCGGTGCCATGCCGACTCTCCGGCGTCTACGCGATATCTGCCGGCAGCAGGTCGCCAGCGGTGCAATCAGCTGGCAGCTGGAGGGCATGGCAAATCTATCGTGGCCAGAAGTGTGGCGGGGAGAGCGCATGTCGGCCGAAGCAGCGCTGGCGCGAGAGGCGGAATCCTCCTGGCGCTTTGCCATCGTGCCGATGCCCACCGTGAACTTCAAGGCAGAGTCGGTCTGCCTGCTGACAATGCAAGGGAAGATCGATGAAGCCATCCATTTGCAGCGGGAGTTGTGTGAAACCTTCCGGAACCTGAATCCCGGTTTCTCGGCGACCTGGCTGCGCACGCTGCTTTTCTTGCTCGCCCACCTGCACTGGCGGGCGAGGGATCGGGTCGCATTGCGGGCACTGTGGCCCGAGCTTGCCACAGCGCGCACAGCCGCGGAGTGGCCCGTCATCGACACCTTCAGGGCTCAATTGCACGGCCAGTTGGCATTGCTTGAAGGAGACCTTGAGGAAGCCCAGGCGGCATTGCAGGAGGCCGTGGCATTGCAAGCGACGGGCTATCTGCCCAACTTTATCGGGGACGCGCGCGCCAGCCTTGCGGTGGTACATCTGAATCAGGGCGACGTTGCGCGAGCCTGGTCCATCTTTGCGCCGCTGCTCGAGGAAATGGTCCGTGACGACTGCCTCGGACCATTGCTGATGGAGTCGGAATCTCACCGCCAGCAGCTCATCGGACTTATTCCTGCGGAGCGGATTCGTGGAGATGTCCGCGTCATGCTGCTGCGGCTACGTGCCTGGCAGACGGAAGAAAGGGAAACGCCATTTTCCGGCATCGTGCCGGTGTTCTCTTCGCTCACCCGGCGTGAACGCGATGTGCTGGCGCGCCTGGCTGCGGGCGACAGCAATGCCCAGATTGCCGAACATCTCGCCATCAGCCTCAATACCGTCAAGCGGCACGTCGGCAACCTGCTTGCCAAACTCGACTGCAAGACGCGTGGCCAGGTGGCCGCGCGCTGGCGCTCTGTGCAGCACTGAGCAAACCGGAGCGTCGCGGGACGCCTGCCGCGAAGGCTATGGCCGCCGTCTATCGGCGCGCCGCCGAAATGATTCTTTCGGGTGATTCGCCCGACCTGTCACCCCAGCATGCTGCCGACGGTACCAGCCGTCGCTCGTCGTCTGGTACGCGCCGCTCGCGCCGCCAGTGTGCGAGCGGATATAGAGACAGCAAACGCAATCCAGAAGAGCTGCCCCAAACGCCATTCCGGCAACAACCAATTGATACAAGGAAGATTGATCATGCAACTTACCCGCATCGCCAGGACATTGAGCCTGGCAACCCTCGTAGCGCTCCCGGCGGTCGCATCCGCCGATGAAATGGTCGCCATGCTCCGGCTGACCAGCACGGGGAATATCGTGAACTCAATCGGCACTATCGTGCATACGGATGCAAACATCCGCTTCATTCATGCTGCGCGCCACACGCTGTACAAGGTACTCAAGGACGGCAGCATCTATGGCGCGCGCTTCTGCAGATCCTCCCTCAGCTCTGGCTGGACATACCTGGGCAAGGATGCCGGGCTTACGAGCTCGAGACAGCTGACTGGAGGAGATAACGCATTCCTGGGTGCCTGTACGTTTGCCCCGTATGCCAGCAACCTGGACGGTTTCTACAACGCCCCCCTTTATCGCCTGTCCGGCGGCAGCATCAGCCGCTGGAGCGGTTCGGGAACCTCGTGGTCGTTTGCGGCATCCGGCATCGCGATGTCCGGCTCCTACAAGACCACCGGGAACGCTGCCTGGCAGGGTTTCGGTCCCAATGCCAGTACTGGAGTCTTCAATCCGGCGGGGCAACTCATCATCCAGCTGACGCACCGCGGCGGTTCGGTCAACGTAGACAACGCCTTCTACACTGTTAATGCAGGTGCTCAACTGGTGACCATCAAACGTAACAGCACGGTCCTGTTGAACCTCAACAAGGGTTTCTATGTGGACAGCATGTCAAGCCATGGCAGGGTAGCCGCGTTCGCCGTGGCCTTCGATGATCCGGAACTGGGTCACCCGGACGAGATCAAGCAGGTCTCGCTGTTCAAGGGCGATGTGAGGGGAACACTGTTCTCGGGTTTCGTCAAAGACGTGAAAGTGGGTGACGGTGACGACCACGGTCCCGAGGTGTATTCACTGATGGACGATGGCGTGGGAACGGTCAAACGTCACTACTGCGGTGTCTTTCCCTGCTCGACGGCAACGATCGGTGCTCCCGCAGGAAAAGTGGTAACCCAGATAGTGGTGGTACAGACGACTTACCAACCTTGAGCAAGCGTCGCCGACCCGTGTCGAGCGGGTCGGCGTTCCTGAGGTCGAATTGCTCAGCGGGCAGGCGTCCGCAAATGCCAATCCGTTGCCTGCTGGAGGCGATGAGCCGTGCCTAGCAGACGAGCCTCTGCGAAGTAATTGCCAATCAGCTGCAGGCCAACCGGCAAGCCTTCTGCCGAAAAACCAGCCGGTGTGGACAGCGCCGGCAGGCCCGCCAGATTCACGGCGATGGTGTAGATATCAGCGAGATACATCTGGACCGGATCATCGGCCATCTGCCCCAGCCCCCAGGCGGCAGTCGGGGCGACCGGGCCGGCGATGATGTCGCACTGCTGGAGTGCCTGCTGGAAGTCCTGCGCAATCAGACGGCGCAACTGCTGGGCCTTGATGTAGTAGGCGTCGTAGTAGCCGTGTGACAACACATAGGCACCGACGAGGATGCGGCGCTTTACTTCGGCGCCGAATCCTTCTGCGCGGCTGCGCATGTACATGGCATCGAGCGCAGATGTCTTGGGGCCAACGAGATCCTTGTAATCCGCTGCACGATGACCGTAGCGCACACCGTCAAAGCGCGACAGATTGCTGGAAGCCTCTGCGGGCGCGATGACGTAATACGCCGGGATGGCCAGATGCGTGTTCGGCAGGCTGACTTCCACCGTGGTCGCACCAAGCTTTCTCAACTCGGCCAGTGCACCTTCGATGGCGGTACGCACGTCAGCAGCGAGGCCTTCGCCGAAATATTCCTTCGGCAAGCCCACGCGAAGCCCCTGCAATGGCAGACCGTCGAGAGGCTTCTCAAGCTCGGCGGTGTAATCCTCTTTGGCGCGCTCCAGACTGGTCGAATCGCGCGAATCGAAACCAGCCATGTAATTGAGCAGCAGCGCGCAATCTTCCGCTGTGTGGGCCATTGGCCCACCCTGATCGAGCGAGCTGGCGTAGGCGATCATGCCGTAGCGCGATACCACACCGTAAGTCGGCTTGATGCCGGTGATGCCGCACAGGCCCGCGGGCTGGCGGATCGACCCACCCGTATCCGTGCCTGTCGCCGCGGGCACCATGCCGGCCGCTACCGCTGCGGCCGAACCGCCCGAGCTGCCGCCGGGCACACGATCCAGCTTCCACGGATTCTTCACGGCACCGTAGAACGAACTCTCGCTGGTCGAACCCATCGCAAATTCGTCGAGATTGGTCTTGCCGAGACTCACCACGCCGGCCTTTTTCAGCTGGGTCACCACGTGCGCGTCATACGGGCTGATGAAGTTCGACAGCATCTTCGAGCCGCACGTGGTCAGCACGCCTTCGGTACAGAAAATGTCCTTGTGGGCAATCGGCACGCCGGTCAGCGGCGCAGCATTACCCGCCGCAATGGCCTTGTCAGCGACATCGGCCGCGGCCAGCGCGCCATCACGATCTACTGTAATGAAAGCATTGACGGCCGGGTTGGTGGCATCGATGCGCGCGAGGTAATCAGTCACCAGTTCACGGCTGGAGATCTTCTTCTGTGCCAGATCGGCGGCCAAGGATTTGAGAGTTTGCATGGTCATGATATGCGAGGCTGTTTTTCGACGCAAAGGGGCGAAGGGCGCAAAGGAAGGCAAAGAGACTGTGCTGATCGGGCCGCCATAGCACCCGTTTCGACGCCTTTCTTTGCCCTTCTTTGCGAACTTTGCGTCCTTCGCCCCTTCGCGTCAAAAAATGAGTCGGTCACGATTTGGCGTATCCCAGCCCGACCTCAACATGGTCGATCAGGGCATGGATGAATTTGATGTGGATTTCCTGGATGCGGTCGGCATAGCCGAAATGCGGCACGATGATTTCCGCGTCGGCAAGGCCCTTCATCTTGCCCGCGTCCTTGCCGGTCAGGATGATGATCTTGAGCCCGCGCTCGCGTGCCGCCTTGATCGCGGCAAGGATATTGCCCGAGTTGCCGCTCGTGGAAATGCCGAGAAACACATCGCCCACACGGCCGAGCGCTTCGACCTGGCGCGAGAAAATGAATTCAAAACCATAGTCGTTGCCAACACAGGTGATGTGCGAAGGGTCGGACACGCACAGCGCAGCGAGCGCAGGGCGATTATCGCGATAGCGTCCCGACAGCTCTTCGGCGAAATGCATCGCATCACAATGCGAGCCACCATTGCCAGCGGTGATGACCTTGCCACCGGACTGCAGACAGGCAACAAGCAGATCACCAGCCTTGGCGACTTCTGCAAGAAGGCTTTCGTCTTTGATGACACGCACCAGCAGCTCGCTGGCCTCCTGCAGATGTTCGGAAATACGGGACATGGATGCTCCTTGAGCAAGGCAATCCGCCAATCGGGAATGCTTACCGCGTTTATTTTTACTCGATTACCTTGGGTACGAGGTAGAGGCCTCGCTCGGCTTCGGGCGCCACGGCCTGAAAGGCTTCACGACAGTTGGTTTCGGTCACTACATCGGGTCGCAGGCGCTGGACGACATCCTGCGGGTGTGACATGGGCGCGACGCCGGTGGTGTCGACAGCCTGCATCTGTTCGATCAGACCGAAAATGCCGGAGAGCTTGGCCTGGGTGGCTTCAGCGTCCTGCGGGGAGAGTTCGATGCGTGCAAGCCGCGCAATGCGGCCGACTTCTTCCAGTGTCAATGACATGATAGGCGGGCCAAAACAAGGTTATTGCGGGCTTATTTCGCCCTGTCTATTAGGGTAACATAGCCGACTATTTTGATTGCCTTGCGGCTCTACCAGGCTCTGCCTCGACGGTGTTCTCCGGCGAGGCCAAAGACCCAGCACTAATCTGCCCGCACTTTACTTGCTTGGACACTTCATGTTCGGACTCCTGCGCTCCTACTTTTCAAA
>Ga0075366_10000406_pt1 | contig 20104 bp, 16 predicted proteins | sample EndMethybrTD3031_FD_72351 | JGI IMG/M metagenome (GOLD analysis project Ga0075366, IMG submission 72351) | Populus endosphere microbial communities from Tennessee, USA - Endosphere MetaG P. TD hybrid TD303-1 | ecosystem: Host-associated > Plants > Roots > Endosphere | place: USA: Tennessee...
AGCACAAGCCAGAAGACGAACTCTACAAGACCCCTGCCCGCCAGCTCCGTTGGCCAGTAAAAGTAAGACAGCAGGAATACTACAGGAAGTGATAACTCAACCAGTGGGCTATCGTCGATCTTTTTGTGGCAGTAACGGCACTTGCCGCCCAACATCACCCAGCTAAGTACTGGAACTAAATCGAGAGGGCCCAACTTGTGATGGCAGTGTGTGCACTCTGACCGATCGTTTACCCAATCTTTATTTTTGTGGATACGCCATACAAATGCATTGACGAAACTCCCCAAGATTAGCCCCAGGATTATAAGCAGTAGCGGAATCATACCACCATCATATCATCTGCTACTGATTTTGAGCTACGCAGTTGTTAAACGTATCGTGGAAAGATTTAATAGTGGTAAATGTCTGTAGAACTCGAGCCTTAAACGCTGACATCGATATGCCGTCTGGATCGGCATAGTCATCAACTGCATCGCCCAACGTTCCCGTTAGAGAGTGGGAGAAGTCATTCGCCGTTGAGAAACCACCCTGTTGTGGTATTGATACTTCGGAAGCGTTTGCAGCAGAATTATATCCGTCTGAATAGCAAGTCTGGAGAGCGTTCAGCTTGTCGCAAGCATCTTGCATCGCATTGCTGCAGTCAAAATCTAGTGCTTCGGCGAAATTATCGTACTGATCAGCTGCATTGTAGAGTGTTAGCGTTGGGCTATCAGTATAGCCACAGCTAGCTTCCCATGTGCCCCCAGCGTGTGTTACGCCGCCATCTTTCCATGGGCCCACCCAAACCTGTCCACAAAAGCGTGCATCACCGTTAGAATCATATGGACCGTAGCTATCGCCCCAATCCGTATAAGTGGCATCAACCATGCAGTCACCATCCCATGCGCAAGCCTTGATATATTTATCAGATATACCTTGCAATTTACCTCTGTAGGTCACTGTAGCCTGACTATTTGCATCGATGCCCACAGCCGAGTCTTCGATAGTTGTATCTTTAGCATTAAAATTCCCTGCGCTGGTCGCATAGATGCCGTTATTTACATCACTAATAGTGACGTGGTTGATATCACCCTCTCCGCCACTCATAGAAAAAGCCGCGGATGTGTATTTAATATCCACATAAGCTGCCGTGACAGTCGAGTCATCGCTCATCGATATAAATGCAGCGGAGTCACCAGCGCTAGGAGTAGTTGTTCCATCTCCTAGGGATTCACCACCAATTGCATCGTCAAGCCCACTCGTAATTGTTACGTGAGAAGTCGACGTTCCATTAACATCAATTACACCTCCAGATGTCAGGTTAAATGCAGAGTATGAGCCGGGAAGGATCTTGACAAGCAAGCCTAGGTTAAGGTTAAGCGTCCCTTCTACATTAATGTTCCTGACAGCGAGGGTAGCCCCGGTATCCCCCGCGATAGCCACCGCAGTGCCGTCTGGCACAGTTGACGAATACCAACGCAGCGTTCGTTGACGCCCGATGTCATTGCCTACGAAAGTATTCTTGTTTGAGCCAGATAAGGAAATCCCTTCTATGCCGCTATAAATGAGGTCCAGTGGAATTCCTTGATAGTCGGCAGGAACTTGGAATTGGTTCCGCTGCATGGTTGCCACGCCATTGTCACAGTATTGTAGATCCACCCCACTCTCGAACAGGTTGTCATTTGCCGTTACGTGAGTAAGGAGTGATATACTGCAGCCTATAGTAATTGCCTTCGTGCCATAACTAAACTTGCTGTGGGTGACATTGACTGTACCACCACCAACCGCAACAGCCGCTGAATACTCACTATAGTAAGCTGTAGTTGCGCCATCGCCGCCAGAGTCGCCGGCGATACTATCGTCTTTGATACTTGTAAATACAACTGGCACAGTCGAAGTTCCGGTAGCATTAAAAGTAGCGCCCAGGTCAACGGTAATTCCGTTAAAATATGGAGAGTATTTCAGCACGGCACCCTCGCCAACGCTCATTTCGCCGCTAACCTCTAGATCAGCAACATACAGCGTGGCACCAGTAGCGCCAGATACCACCCAGTTGCTCCCAGTTGCAACTTCATTGTGCTGCAAAAGTACAGTCACCTGCCTACCTGATCCTGTAAAGGTATTTTTATCTGTTCCCCAGAGTTTTATGCCAGCTGGATCGCTATACTGAGACTGAATAGCGTATCCAGAACTAGATGGTAGATCAAAAGTATTTCGCTCCAATGACACCATATCTGACCCACAACCACTCATATCAAACTCGCTGTTAACTAGACTATCACTCAATACTAAAGATGTGTCCGTTCCACAGTTTACGGATACGCTGCGGCTTCCAAAGTTGAGACTCGCGTATGATATCGATGCAGTACCTCCGCTACCTATGTTTACAGAATTGCTGTAGTCACCATAAGATCCTGTTGAAGGCCCATTACCATTAGAGTCACCGCCAAAAGAATCATCATTGATGCTCGTAAACACAACTCTATTAGCTGAGCTTCCGGCAATATCAAGACTACCGCCATCGGTCACAAGTATAGAATCAACAGGGCCCCCGGACTTAACGATTGCCCCCGCTTGAATTGTTAGCGTAACATCGTGGGGCACTACTACACCGGCGGCAACATATACGTTGCCTGCTGCCCAAGTTTCGTCTGCTTCAAGCGTGCCTGACTTGTATACTACAGGCAGGTCATCTGCCTTTACGTGTAGTGGGTTCGTAGCCGCCAAACCAAGACACAAGGTCAGGCTAAATATCACAAGCGCAGTCGATCTCATAATTCTACGACTAATTTTTTGTAGCATGGCCTTCCCCTTATATTAGATATACTACAAATTGTAAATGTTCGGTAAGCGAACAAAAGTGCATTTTATCACCAAAAAGAGCGGCCGAAGAGCCGCTCTTTTTGGTGATTTAAAGTTCTTTTAACTTTCTACACATTGGTTAGCTGTACCGCTACCGGTTTCGATGTTGAAACCGATGGCAACAGCACGTGCAGTCGCAGCACCGAACGCGTTGTTGTTACATACGTAACCAGTGCGCACAGCGTAAGTACCCGTTACACCTGAAGCAGGCATGTTAACACCAGCACCTATTGTGACTGTATCACCAGACTGGATCTTAGCAGTGGAAGAAGTTGTTCCCGCTACGGTACTACTAAATGTCACTGTGTTACCACTAACAGTTGCCGTTGTTGGCAATTGCCCGCCGTTGTTGTTACTGAACTCGCTTACGGCGCCCAGAACTGCTGAAGCGGTGTTCTTAGCCTGTGTGTTTCGTGAGTTGCGCTGCAGTGCAGGAACAGCCAAGAAGACTACCAACAGGATCAGACCGGCGATAGCGAGGACGATCAAGACTTCGATGATAGTGAAGCCTGACTCCTTACGATTCTTTATTTTTTGTAGCATTGCAAATGCCCCCTTTGCTGTAATTTTTAAATGCTTATGCTAATAGGAATAATACGAATACCGAGCTAAAAAAGCAATACTTTTTATAGTTGGCGACCCCTGGCTAGTTGGTAAATGACTGACCAGCCAATCCGTAGATTGGAAGTAGTACGGCCGCAACGATGATAAATGCGACTACACCCAAGATCACCATCAGGACCGGTTCGATGATAGTAGAGATGGACTTAACTTGGTCGTCGACTTCTTTTTCGTAGTAGTCAGCAGTCTTGGCAAGCATCTGCTCTAGCGAGCCAGATTGTTCACCAATGCGTAACATGTTCGGCACTAGTTCCAGGAAATTAGGGTCGTTTTGCAAAGAGTCTGACAGGGCTTTGCCGCCCTTCACTTTCTCAGCAGCTTTATCAATTGAACGCGCAACATGTACATTGTTTACAGAATTGGCTGTAATCTCGAGCATTTGGATCAGTGGCACACCACTAGAGACCAGCGTAGTACCAGTACGGGCGAAACGCGCCATGTACATCTTTACAAACAGTGGACCTACGGGCCACAACTTCATCTTCAGCTTGTCGATAACTTCTTTACCAGGGCCAGTTCTTGCCCAACGCGTAGTGAAGAACGCGAGGAGTACGAGGATGATTATTACAATGTACCACTGATGAATAATGAAGTTCGCAATTGCAAGCATGATTCTGGTAATAAGCGGCAATGTGGCACCAGGAATACCATCGTAAAGAACCTGCACCTGCGGAAGCACCTTTACGATCATAAAGCCTACTACGCCCAGCATCACAAAGATAACGATAATTGGGTAAATCATTGCACCACGCACCTTACTAATAAGGTCAGCATCTTTTTCTTGCTGAATTGCTAGACGCTCCAGAGCTTTGTCAAGCGTACCAGATGCCTCACCGGCTGCAATAAGGCTAATGTATATGGTGTTAAATGCCTCAGGATGCTTGGCCATGGCAGTCGATAGTGTTGCACCGGCTTCTACGTCAGCGATAACCTTATTGATAATCACCTTGAAGGGCTTGCTAGTCGTTTGGTCATTTACGTTACGCAAGCTCTGCACTAACGGCAAACCAGCGTTAATAAGTGTGGAAAGCTGGCGTGAAAAGAGCACCTTATCTTTGGTCTTGATGCGATTGAGCTGTTTGGCCAAAAGACCTGTTGCAGCTTTGTCAGCCAGGGTAATATCAATCGGCACCAAGCCTTCTTTGCGAATTAACTTAGAAGCGGCAGACTCGTTCTCGGCCTGTACCTCGGCCTTAACATACTGGCCTGTCGCAGGGTCACGTGCGGTATATCGGAATGAAAGCATTGCTTATCTTCCCTACCCTCTCATCAACCTGTCTAGTTCGTCTAGGTCTACGGCGTGGTTACGCGCCTCGTCGTAGCTAACGGTACCATTGTGTACTAGCTGAACCAGTGTCTTGTCCATTGATTGCATACCGAACTCGGCACCTGTCTGAATAACCGCCTCGAGCTGATGAGTCTTACCTTCGCGAATAATGTTACGTACTGCAGGTGTTGCTACCAAGATTTCGGCAGCTGCGATACGACCGCCACCAATGGCAGGCACTAAGCGCTGTGAACAAACGGCCATCAAGATGTTAGACAGCTGTGAACGAATCTGTGGCTGCTGGTGCGGAGGAAATACGTCGATCATGCGGTCGATAGATTGCGCAGCACTGTTAGTGTGCAAGGTTGCAAATACCAAGTGGCCTGTTTCAGCAATTGTAATAGCTGAGGCGATCGTCTCGAGGTCGCGCATCTCACCAATGAGCACTACGTCTGGGTCTTCACGCAAAGCAGAGCGAAGTGCAGCCGAAAATGAATATGTGTCATAGTGAACTTCACGTTGCACTACTACAGATTTCTTAGAACGGTGTGTGTACTCGATTGGGTCTTCGATAGTGATAATATGCTCACCACGCTCCATGTTGATCTTGTGGAGCATAGCGGCAAGCGTTGTGGACTTACCAGAACCAGTCGGACCGGTCACAAGCACGAGGCCACGTGGGTAGTCAGCAAACTTGTTGATAATTGGCGGCAAGCCAAGTTGTTCGATAGTCAAAATTTCGTTTGGAATAAGACGAAGGGCTGCAGCTAGGTTTCCGCGTTCGTGGAAAGCGTTTACACGGAAGCGGCCCAAATCGCCGAAGGCGAAACTGAAGTCGAATTCCTTGTCCTTAAGTAAAATCTGCTTCTGGTCTTCATCCAGGATTGCAAATACCAATGTCTCAACTGCTTCGTCGGTCAATACATCTGTTCCTGCGATTGGCAAAAGTGAGCCATCAACGCGAAGCATTGGAGGCAAACCAACCTGCAGGTGAAGGTCTGAGGCTTTCTTTTTGATCACCTCTTCCAGCAGTATTTCTATTCTTGGCTGTCCTTGCATTATTTAGTCCACCCTCTTCTTTCTTCCATTTTATGCAGTGTCGGCCGCTGAAGCTACACGATTCACCTCTGTCAGTGTCGTGCGCCCTGCTAGCGCCTTGAAGTATCCGTCTTGTCGCATGGTAACCATGCCCTGCTTGATAGCTACGTCTTGGATTTCGGCGCTGGTGGCTCGCTTTAGGATCAACTGTTGGATTTCTGGGGTGATACTAAACACCTCGTAGACACCCATGCGACCCTTGTAACCACCCGGAGCTTCAGGACTTTCTTTGCCCTTGGTTAAAGTATAAGCGTTTTGGGTGGCTAGTGGCAAGGTCTCGTAGCCGATGTCCTCGGCAACCTTCTTCATCTCAGCTTCTGTTTTTGGCAACAAGTCGCCAACTGTCTTTTTGATTGCCTCAGCTTCTACCTTATCACTCTCGTATGTTTCGGTAGTCTTGCCTAGACGACGCACCAAACGCTGACCGATAACGGTGCGTACCGTAGAAGCGATCAAGAACGGTTCAATACCCATATCGAGCAAACGAGGCAAAATACCTGCAGCAGAGTTGGTGTGCAGTGTACTAAATACTAGGTGACCCGTCAGGGCAGCCTGCACCGCCAGTTCGGCAGTCTCTTTGTCACGGATCTCACCAACCATTACTACGTCAGGGTCCTGACGCAGGATAGAACGGAGACCACTTGCGAATGTCAGACCTACGTCGGCGTTCACCTGAATCTGGTTAATGCCGTCCATCTTGTATTCAACAGGATCTTCGAGAGTAACAATGTTGATGGCATCGCTCTTCACTTCTTGCAGCAATGCATATAGCGAAGTTGACTTACCGGAGCCGGTTGGACCAGAAGTAAGGATCATGCCGCTGGTGCTAGTGATGCCTTCACGAATTGCGCGAAGCGCACGTCCGGTATAGCCCATGTCCTCGAGCTTCAAACTAGTACCTGACTTGTCGAGCAAACGAATAACCACCTGCTCTCCCCAGATCACTGGAGAGATAGCAATACGAAGGTCAATATTCTTGCCAGCAGTATTGATACTAAACTCACCGTCCTGTGGGATACGGTGCTCGTCGATCTTGAGGTTAGCCAAGATCTTAATTCGAGAGATTAGTGGGGGCTCGGTACTCTTGGGCAAACGCAAGATCTCACGCAAAATACCGTCGATACGACAGCGTACCTTGAGTGATTCTTGTAGCGGTTCGATATGTACGTCACTAGCGCCATTTTTGGCAGCATATTCAAGGATAGTGGACAGTGCCTTACTAATTGGCGAATCTTGGACGATAGTCTTGATGCTTTTGCTATCGGTCTTAACTTTAGACTGAGTTTTGGTGTCAGAAACTTCAGGCTCGGCAGGCCCAGTACCTAAGTCGCCCATGTCGCCTACCACCTGCTGCGAAAGATTGGCGTTGTACTGATGCAGTACATTACGGATTCCGGATTCGCTTGCGGCATAGACCTTTAGTGGACGGCCGATCTTGTTGGATAAGAAGTCCACTGCCTGCACGTTGTCAGCGTCCAGCATAGCTACTACTAAACGGTTCTGCATCTCACCCAATGGCACGGCCATATAACGCTCAGCAACGTCCTGCGGCAATAGCTCGAGTACTTCAGTTGGAATATGTGAAGCGCTGAGGTTTACATAGGGCACCTTAGTGACATGTGCGATGGTCTTAGTCAGAGTTTCATCGGGCACCAAACCACTAGTGGTGAGATAGCTTAGAAAAGGTGTGTTCTCCTTCTCTGCCTTGCTCATCAAATCAGCGAGCTGCTCTTTTGTAAGCACTCCGTCTTTGACTAGGGTATCCTCAACCTGCTTTTGGGCCGTGGTGGACAAAACGCTCATACGTGTAGTATTGACCTTGCTCGCTACTGCGACTCAGCAAATGGGTTAGGATTGTTTGAGCTACCGATTTGAATAAGCTGCGTAGGATCGATTGAGTTGTTGTTGAAATATTTATCACTAGGAAGTGAGAAATCTGAAGTGATCACGTCAACCACTTCGGCAGTCTGCTGGCGATCAGCAGGCTTGCTAAAGAGAGCCCCGGAAACCATGAATGAGATCACGCCGCTAATGAACACAATCACGATAATGAGTGCAATATCTTTTTGTTTCATTACTTTACAACCTCTTTCTTAATGTTGAGGCCCTTCTCTGGTTGGTAATAAGTTTGGGCATCGATAGTTGCAATCATGCTGCCTTCATCACCAGAAACTTCCACCTTTGTGACCTGGAATGGGCGGATAGAACGCTCTAGAGAGTCCACAAAGCCACGAATAGATTCATACGAGCCGGCTACCTTTACCTGGAATGGCATAGCCACTGGCTGCGGATCTGCACCAGATTGGTTTGCTGCTTGAGTAATCTCTTCGTCAGTACCAGTAATGTTCTGAATTGCCAAACCTTGCGCTTGGACAAGCTTCTCAAGACTAGTTACAACTGCTGGGTAGTCGTACTTGCTTGGGAGTGCATCTAAGACGATCTTGGCGTTATCACCATCTTTGTCACCTGTGCCATCAGGGCTGCCACCCAGAACGTTCTGCGGAGTGCCTACAAAACTCTTATACGAAGATACTAGGCTGTTACGGGCACTGAGGTCACTCTTGAGTGTAGATAAAGCTTTCTTTTTGGCTGCAATAACGCGATTCTGATAGGAGGCCTGGCTAATCAATGTCTTGGAGGCGATTCCACAAAATACAACTACGAACGCCGCGATTGAAGTAGCAATAACGATGCTGCTGTTTGCTTTAGAGATTAAGGCTCTTTTTGAGAATGGTGCTGCATTTACTGCCATATTATTGCCCCTCCCCACTCTGGAACAATGCTCCAGGCTTATCAACTTCTGAACGAGTTGTAATAGTCTGAGGGATAGTTAAATCAATTGTTTCAGTATTACTAAATATAATCGGATCAAATTTCAGTGAAATAGTAAATGTTGCACCCTTGTCATCACGACTGAATGCAGACAGCACTACATCTGAGAAAGCGTTTTTACCGTCAGTTTGTGTCTTGGTAGTATACTTTGTGAACTTCAACGTATCGACATAAGTGTTTACGGCAGTCAGGTCAGCACCCGTACCAGAGATGTCCATAGTGTTAAGCTCGAAGTCTGCATTAATCTTAGTCAAAGAGGTGTTAACGGGGGTAGCCTGCGTAAAGTAGTCATAGAGTCGAGATGTGACTAATTTGTCGTCATGCAAACCTGGCAAGGCCTTAAGCTGATTCTGTACAGTCAATATCTTGTTTAGATCTTTAGTACTCTGCAACTCCTGGCTACTGCTCTTGATGTCAGCGTTCAAATCATTCAGATTCTTCTTCTGCAAGCCATATACGACAGAAATAAGTAGTACGAATACTGAGATTGCTACGACACCGGCGAGTACGGACACGAGTACAACCATGTGCTGCTGACGCTTAGCCTTTAGGTAGTCGATCTTGATGTCTGGTAGGAGGTTAAATTGAACTGTCATTATTCAATCCTCTCCGCTAGACCCGAAGCCACACCAAAGTGGTTCGATACAGCCAATAACTCATTCTGACGTTCAGGTGAGAATGAAACATTACGCCAAGCGTTACCGATCTCTACTTCTACAGCAAACTTGTTTGCCAAGAATAGCGGAAATTCTGGCAATGCTGAAGCACCACCCGTTACGATAATGCGGCTTACCTTTTGGTTTTCACCGTAGCGGCTTTGGAAGAACTTGATCGACTTGTCGATCTCGCCAGTCAAAATATCTACTGTGCTGATAATTGCGTCGTAAATGCGCCCTTCGAGTTTGTCTTTGCCTAGACCAAACTTGAAGACGAACTGACGTGCCTGCTTTTCCTCAATATTGAGGTTCTGTGAAGCAGCGCGAATAATTGCTTCTGCGCCAGTTGGGATAGAACGAGTAAGACGTGGCGCGCCATTCATGGTTACCACTAAGTCTGTGCTCTTACTGCCGATATCCAAAACCATTTGTGGCCCTGCCCCGTCCTGAGCAACCAATGCGCGTGTGAGCGCTAGGTTATCAGGCTCGAACGCTATAACCTCTAGACCAATGGATTCCAATAGGTCTAAGCGCTGCTCGACAAATTCGTTTTCCACGCTTGAAAGCAATACTTCGACCTTGGTCTTATCCTTAGGCGAGTCGCCTATTACAGCCCAATCAATCTTGGACTTGTCGAGGGGCGTAGGAATGAGCGAATCAGCCTGGTAGCGGATAGCCTTGGCTAGTTCCGCAGGAGGCAGACGATCAAAGTCTACAACTGCAGTAAACACGCGTGCAGAAGGAATACCCACCGCCACATTACGCGTCGTCATGCGTGCCTGCGCAAGCAGGTCTTTAATCACTTGTGCAAGTTTTTGCTGGTCAGACTTAGAATCACTAAGAACCAACTTGCTGTCTACGGGGACGTAGGCATATTTAACAAGTGTTTTAACTGGACCGTTACCGTGCAATTCCACTAACCGAATTGCAGTTGTCCCGATATCCAGGCCGAAAAATGCTGAAACCCCACTCAGTAAACTCATGTTAGTTGAAGTATACCATAAGCATTACGTACTCTGGCAACCCTGTTTTTAGAGGACGGGCGGCAGACTTGTAATTGCGTCATAGTTGTCCACAGTACCCCCGTCACTATCGACAGGCTGTACCATCCAAACACTTGGGTTAAAGTTGAATACTTCAGCGGCATTTGTACCCGCACCAGTAGCTGTACTGGTTTCGTTGGCCGCACTCTTACCTAGAGAAGCTGCTGTTCGCAAAAGCTCGATACTGTTCGCGATAAAGGCACCGTTTACCACAAGCTTGCTGTGACAGGTGTTAAAGAACGCACCGTCATCAATCGTAATGGCCGAGAAGCCTGTAGCACAGGTGTAGATGGTACCACCCTGAGAGATGTACACGCCATCTAAGCGATGCACGTTACTACTAATGTAGATATTACCCTTAACGACTATATCGAAGAGGGGGATATTTCCAGCACTCCAGTTGCCTACATAAGATATATCACCAGTTATATACAGGTCACCATCAATGTATACTGATGTTTTTTGGCCAGGGTTAATATTACCACCGCCCAGCGTTACATTTCCTGTAGCAGCATATGTGTGATTGCCCGGAGCGAATGAACTCACATTGCCCCCAGGTAGCGCCTCAGTAGCGGCAGGCTTATTGCCGTAGTAATCAGCGATACATGGTGTAGAACCCCATGATCCACCGAAGTCACCGTTTGCGGGGTCAGAGGCAGTGTTGGCGAATGATAAGCCTGTAGGCTCTGCCGCACCGCCAGTTAGGTTCTGGGCTGAAGCAAAGTCGCCGATAGTACTCATTGCAAATACTGCGTATTGGGCACCTGCACCAGCATAAGTAGCAGCACGCTTATTCCAGGTGCTAATAGCCGCATCAGCGTTGGTAGTACAAGCTGTTGGCTGGCCGTTACCTACTGATACGTCACCGCCAAATACCTTTAGGTATGGCTGGTTTGCAACGACAATACAGACTTCTTTGCCTTTAGCGCCCAAGCCCAGTTTATACGGATTTACTATCAACTTTCTACAATATGTCGTATTCGCTGCGGCGGTTACTGATTCGGTCGCGACGGTCGTAGATCCAACGCCAAAGTCTCGCGGACAGCCGGGATTCGGCCCCGCCACATCGCCGGCATCCGGTCCTGTCGGCGCAGGGTTTGCGTCTTGATACCTAGGATAGTTCTGTTTATAGGTGTTGCATGTCGTGTTGTCGCTTGGTGTTGTGCCGCTGTTTATTACGACATATGAGAACTGAATAGTATCCCCTTCTTCGGCAACAGCACCAGCAGCACCGCCGTTGATAGTAACGTTGACTGTCGGACGTAAGTTATAGTTAAGCGAAGGTTTATCATCCAACGGCCCAATCGCGCCGATCGGATTCATACATGCGCGACGGATTACATACACTATAGCCCCATTGGTATCGCGAATATAGATATTGTCATCCTGGACACTAGTCTTAGCACAATCACTGTTGGTCTTGCTCATCTTGAACGGTGCAACGTCATCATTGGTATCAGAGTAAATCGTGTTCTTAGTACCGCAAGCCCAGTGGTGCCATACACTCCAATCGATAGTACCGTTATCTCCAGAGGAAATCGCGCCATTTTCGCTCTTGTTTGCATACGACCCTAGTCGATCCTTCCACTCTGCAATGTACCCATTGAGCGTAGCAGCGCTAGGCGTCTGGTCGGAACCTGCCGGCAGTCCAATCATGGTGTAGATAAGGAATAATGCTGCGGTACGCTTGTGCTTGTTGCCAGAGTTGAGGTCACTAATGATTAGATTTTCGAATTCTGAAACCGTGTTAACGGATGCAGGAATACCACCGATGCGTACGTCCTGGCCAAACAAATCATATTTGTTCTTGAAGTAACCACAGAATGGCGCACGGTTAAACCAAAGCTTTGTTCCGCTACAGCTTGCCGCGCTCACCTCCTGTGGCAAGGCGACTAAGGCCGCACCAAGCGTTGAGGCAAAAATTCCGAATGCAATAGCCAAAAGTGTAAGTCGTTTGGGTAATCTCATGGCTGTTACTGTCCTCCCTGGAGTGATTCAATTCGGGCTTTGATACTTTGGATGTCTGCGTCGTTACGGTTTGATTTAGGTAATGATTGTTTGTACTGAAGCGCTAACTTGTACTGCTGGAGCGCCTTATCGTTCTGGCTAATACTCTCGTAGTAAGATCCAATCAGGTAGGCATCTTCTTTTGTAGTACTTGGATCGATTTCATGTTTCTTTTCTAAGTACGATACTGCCTCGTCCATTTTGCCGGCATTGGCGGCGGCAGCAGCAAGATTGCTATACAGGTCGACTTTCTGTGCTTTTGTTTTGGCATCGTCAGTAGCAGACTTCAGGGAGTCGAGCTGCTTATTATAATCACCTGTCTGGAAAGCCGCGTCTGAGGCTTTGATGGCTGCGTTTAAGGAATCAGACTTTTTATCACTGTTGTGCTTGATCTGTAAAAACACCCACGCACAAAGCCCAACTAGAAGTATTGCTACAAGCGGCAGCAGTACTGCCCTACGAGCAAACCACCTCCACCATGCAGTGGCTTTGTCATCCGTTCCGATATGTGCTGCATTGTCATCCATGACTTTACTGTCAATAGTAAACCATAACCGGTTTGACACTCAAGTCTTTTAAAAAATCTGAATACATTTTTAATGTCTTTTCTCCCGAAAAATAGGATTTTTTCGCCTCAGTAACATGGCTCGCTTACCCTGCAATAACATTGCCATAAGCGCATTTTTATGGTAATGTTATTATATCGTCAAAAACAAAAAATATGCCTTACACAACTGATCGTCTAACTGGTTACATCCACTCTCTACACACAGCTGCAGCACGTATTACGAGGCGGTTAACATCACTAAACCAGCACGTCACACGCAAACGCCTTCTGGTAACGGGAGGCGTTTTCTTTTTATTGCTCGCTTTTGCATACTCTATACAGTTCCTCGCACCTCGCACGGTTACCTTTTCATATACCGCAAGCACCTGCTTCACTAATCCCGTGCTCTTCCCCGGCAGTACCACGACCGACAGCCCAAGCTTTATGGTAAACCCTCAGCCAACACTTGCCGTGCTTGGCCATCCCATATACTCCCAAGTATCCTGTATTACCCCCAAACAAGCACCGCAGGATTCAAGTATCCAAAATATAAGCTTTGGCGGCGGTATTTTTAGCAAAACCATACATATCCACACTGGCAAACAAGCATCCATCAAGGACAGTGTGGAGCTGCGTCGGGCAGTGCCTATAAAAGATACGTTGGTTTTGCACCTTACTAGCCAAGACAAGACATTCACGTATCAATTGAGCGCTAACAATCAGCACGTGCTATGTGACGCCAAAGACGAAGAGCTGCACTGTGACGCCGCAAAGCTAGGCCTACAACAATCAACCAGCTATCGTTTCACCGTAGAGCGTTTATTTAAGCAGAAGGTCGTTAAAACCATCTTTGCGCGCTCACTTACGACCGTCGAAGCAATACATGTAGCTGGCTCGAGCATTTCGGGTGGTGCGATGATCTATGACAAGCCTCACAGCCTAACCCTGACAATGGACAAGCCTATTAAGGCGATAGGTGCCGTGCAGCTCAAACAGATAAATGGTGAGCAAATTCCAGCAACAACTTCAGCAAAAGGTAGCCAGTTAACCGTAGCCTTTACGAACGACCTACCCCGCACAAGTACGTTCGAACTAGTCGTCCAAGATATTACTTCGCTGGAGGGTGGATTCTTACCCGAACCCTACGTACTAGCCTTCAGCACGTCCGGTGGCCCCAAAGTAACTGGCGTTAATATTGGCAGCAGTCGCCTATCAGCTAGTCCCAGCATCACTGTCACGTTTGACACAGCGCTAGCCGCCAACCAAGCTTTTGCTAATTTTGTGCAAATCGACGTTAACGGCAGCGCTGTAGCCAGTACACTTTCGGCTGGCAGTAAAAGTATCACGATAAAACCGAATGCCGCCCTGCCGCGTTGTGGTGCCGTTACCGTAAAGATACTGGATGGGCTACAAAACGAATATGGCGTATCGGGCGGTTCTGCATGGCAATTTAAATCACGAGTATTATGCCAGACATCGTTTAGTATCGGCACATCAGTACAGGGTCGCGCCATTATGGCTTACAGCTTTGGCACTGGTCCCAGCAAAATCGTCTTTGTAGGCGGCACACATGGTAATGAGCGTAGCTCAACGTATATCCTGAATCGCTGGATTGATTATCTTGAGAGCAGCCCTAGTCGAATTCCCGCCAATCGTACGCTTATCATCATTCCAGTGATGAACCCGGATGGCTATGCAGCCAATACCAGGACAAATGCCCACAATGTCGATCTAAACCGCAACTTCCCTTCTAACAGCTGGAAGTCAGGTGTAACTATGCCCGACCATTCGTACTTAGAATACGGCGGTGGCACTGCGCCATTATCCGAGCCTGAATCACGAGCGCTAGCTAACTACGTACTTAGTCAGAGTCCTCGCCTCGTACTCACCTACCATGCTTCTGGCGGTGTAGTTGTACCCAATGATTCTGGTGACAGCGATGCTATTGCTCGTACCTATGGCGCAAAGTCTAGCGTTGGTTATATGGGCAATAGTGGCACACCAACATTCTTCGAATACGACACAACGGGTGCCTTTGAAGATTGGCTACACGACAAGTACGGCATCCCTGCGCTACTTATCGAACTTCTAGAGAAGAACGACAACGAGTTTAGTGGGCACCAGAACGCGCTTCTGTATATCCTGGGCGTGTAACGTCATTTGGGGATTGCAGCTACCTCTGTTAGAATAGATGCATGAGTTCACTTTCTATTGGTATTGTAGGTTTGCCAAACGTTGGCAAATCAACTCTCTTTAATGCGCTGACTGGCAGCAACATTTTGGCCGCCAACTATCCGTTTGCCACCATTGAGCCAAACACGGGCATCGTTCCCATCCCTGACGAACGATTAACAAAACTGGCTGAGATGTACAACGCACAGAAGGTCGTGCCAGCTACCGTTACCTTCCTGGATATCGCAGGCCTTGTTGCAGGTGCTAGCCAGGGCGAAGGCCTAGGTAACCAGTTCCTGAGCCACATCCGGACCACTAACGCTATTGTGCAGGTTGTGCGTGCTTTTAAGGACGACAATGTTATCCACGTAGATAACGAAATCTCTCCGCAAAAAGATATTGCTGTTATTAACACTGAACTAGTGCTCGCCGACCTGCAGACCGTAGAGCGCCGTTTGCCCAAACTAGAAAAGGAAGCACGAGCTAATCCTAAGCTCAAGCCAATCCATGACACGATTAAGCGTGCTCATGATTTGCTTAACGACGACAAGCCATTGTCTAGCGTTAATGACCTTGATCTAGAACACCTAGCTGACCTACAGCTGCTAACCGCGAAGCCCGTTATCTATCTATTCAACTTGGATGAAGCTGGTCTAGCTGATGAAGACCACAAGAAACAATTAACCGAGCTAGTCGCCCCCGCTCAGTCACTATTTATCTGCGCCAAGCTTGAGAGTGAGCTACAGAGCCTCGATGAAGCTGATGCCAAAGAATTATTAGAGAGCTATGGACAGCACGAATCTGGCCTGGTCCAATTGATTCACGCAGCCTACGACACACTCGGGCTACAAAGTTACCTAACAGCTGGCGAAAAAGAAGTTCGCGCCTGGACCATCAAGAAAGGGTTTACTGCTCCGCAAGCCGCTGGTGTTATCCATGGTGACTTTGAACGCGGCTTCATTGCCGCCCAAATCGTGGACTACAATGACTTGATAGCTGCTGGTTCCGAAACCGCCGCCAAGGCTGCCGGCAAGATCCGCACTGAAGGCAAGACCTACGTTATGCAGCCTGATGATGTAGTCGAATTCCGTTTTAACGTCTAGTTTTAACGCCAAAATTTAAGACAATTGCAGAGCCCTACATTCACCTGTAGGGCTCTTCTTTTTATCTTAGTAGAACTTTGGTATGCGGCGGCGACGCATTGTGAGCGGTCCATTGGTGTATGGATTGAATGGCACCGCATGGTTGCCCTGGAGCGCTAGGCTTCCGACAACTGGCGCTGTGTACTCATCTCCGCGGTCGGGCGACTGGAACTGCCTTTGGATGTAGTGTTGGCGAATCTCAGTCACACGTTGCTGCGTGTAGTTTAGTACGTTCCGCAAGCGAGCGTGGTTCCAACCAGTGAAGACTAGTTTTCGGTTTGGCGTCATTATCTTGACCGTACCCTCGAAGACCTGTGCGCTGTAATCTATTTCGGAGATCATATCGAAGCGTAAGTCCTCTAGGGTTAAGAACATTGGCTTTTTGTCTATTAGTAACAGTCGATGGCTTGTCGCCACTAGTAGGGCGAACCCGTTTTCGTACCGGCCAACAACTGCTTGAGCTATTGTTTCGCCAGGCTGCAGTATGTTTTTAAGCTCTTTGATTTCTGGTCGACACCAGAAACGAAAGTTGCATCCTACCCTTTTTAGTTGGTCCTCAACGTAGTCAAGGCTTACCATAGCTTCCCCCTTTCACCAGCCTCATATGGCCAGTACTTTTAGCATACGGGGACAGCTCTAAGTGGTCGTTGAGGTTCGTCACGTGCAGATTGCGATTTTTGTCACATGGTTTTTGTAGCTTAGCTTACATTTACACTTTTCGTTCCGGAGCATAAGCTGTATGCACTTTTCTATTGAGTACGCTGTGATTTATGTCATAATGAAACTATGTTGACGACCGAAAGCCAGCAAAACGCGCTCGTCAACTTGTTCCACCAAGGGACGAGGCTGACATACAAAAAAGGTGAGTTTGTCATTAGGCCCGGCGAATCTCCGTCGGGTATTTTTTATATCGCTCACGGACTTGTAAAAGCGTACGACATTACTAAGTACGGTGAAGAAAACCTCCTGATCATCCGCAAAAAAGGCGAAATCCTAGGGCTAACCTGGGCAATTACCGGTGAAGATCGCAGCATCATTTATGCAACCCTAGCTCCTACTGAGCTATTCCAAATCAGCCGGGCACAATTCCGGGCATTCCTACGCGACACACCAACTGCTGCCCTGCCGCTGGTAGATATGTTAGTAGGCATGTATCGGTTGCATTCTGAGCGCATACTAACACTAGAATATCGCTCGGTGCGCGAACGTTTAATTTCATTTTTGCTGAGTACTGGCCGTCGTTTCGGCAAACAAACCAAAAACGGTATCGTCCTTGATGTGCCATTACGACACCAAGATATTGCTAGCTCCATTAGCGCCACGCGAGAAACAGCTAGCCGCGAACTTGCCGTCCTTGAACGCCAGGGTCTTATTGCTCGCGACAAGCAATCCATTATTACTATCTGCGACGCGCAGAAACTGCGCAGCTACTTAGAATAGTTACTTCCAGTGAGCAACAATTTCCTCGATCGTCTTGACTACCTTGTCGTGCTGAGGAATATCGTTAGTATCGTAGTAGTGGTCTGTTGAAATGTAGTCTTCAATTACGCTCAAACAAAAAATGTCGTCCGCCAAAACGTGGATACGGTCAACGGCTGGTACACTCGCTAGTGGCGTGGCCATAACAATCTTTTTGGTGTGGATTGGCTTTAGGTATTGGAGCGCAATGTCGAGGGCAAACCCATCCTGCATACCATCACTGACCAATATGATATTACGTTCGCGAAGTAAATCTTTGCGAATCATCTTTTCGTGACCAAGCTGCCTGTGCATATTGGCCATCTTGTTCATCTTTTCTTGTTCGATGTACTGGTAGTACTCAGAGGTCATCTCATCGATCTCACCCTGGGAATACTTGTGGTTATAGGTAAACGAGCCATCTTGGCTAATTCCGCCTACTGCCGCATCTTCTCTCGGCAACACAATTGATTCAGTTAACAACATCATAAGCGGACAGTGCATCTGCAAAGCAATTTGAGCACCTACGATAACTCCACCATCATTGAGGGCAACTATTGAGCAATCCTGCCCTTTATATCGTTCTACTATTTGTTTTGCTAATGACTGACCGGCTTCCACTCGGCTCTTGAAATACATATCGGCAGTGTACCATCTTGGCTACACGTGCACAACAGATTAGCTTACTCGATAGTAGGGCCAGGCGGACGCTGCTGGTTGTAGCCTTGTGCTGCGTTCTGATCGCCATTCTGTATCTTGGTCTTAACTTCTTGTCTAATGGCTTTTGTCTGCTCCATCATGCCCTTCTGGTCGTCATGCAAGTTTGCCTTAGTAATTGGCGCAGACCAACGGTTGGCATTGGCATTGTACTTCTCGATAATACCAGTCAGACGACCAATCTCGTAGTTAGCTACATCAGCACGGTTGCGCCCTTGTGCATCAAAGCCAGGGTTGGGTCCATTGGCAATATTACGTAGCTTAGCAATACGCCTAGCGATAACTGGTGCAAGGTTTTCTGAAGCCTTAGGCTTACCGCCCACAACGGCATTGACGTCGTTGCCTTCAACGGCCTGCATGTATGCATCGTCAAGCTGATCATCCGTCACTACACCGTTATTCTGCTGCATAGTGTGGTAGATCTCAGCGTAGGAGCCAAACCCAATCTTGAGGTCAAGTCGACCAACACTACCGCTCACCGCGTTACCCTCACCGATAAGTGACATTGCCATTTCACTATTATCACCCGCAACACGGTTAATGGTTTCTGTGGCTTGGCGCAGATCATTAAAGCCAGTACCCGTTGCAAATAGACGCTGTGTGGCGTAAATCTGCTGGTTACGGCCAAAGCCACCGTTAGCCTTTGCGTCGGCAACGGCGTTCTTCACCTGCTCTTCTGACATGCCAAAGTCATCACCCATGAATGCCATGGCAGTGGCGGCGTTAGCGTAAGTCTGTGCGCGAAGCAGCATATCACGGTGAGCAGCAACTTTAGCCTGGGGACCTCCTGCGTACTGCGCAGCATTCATCATTCGGCGCTGTTCAGTCATCTTCTGGCGTAATAGCCTATTCTGCTCACGGCCTCGCTTGCTCATGTAGCCAAGCGGATTAAGTCCACCCTTTGCTGGAGAGTTAGCCATCATCCCTACATTGAAGCTAGCGGAGTTGAAGGCACGCGCAAATGGATTGCTGTCTTGGAAACGCTGACCCTCTGCCATCTTGCTCATATTTTGCTGGAGCTTTTGACCCCGGAAAGATTTGAGGCGGCCAAAGGCACCCTTAGATTGCTGACTAGCAAGGCCACTAAGCCTGCCCATCAAACCACCTGCCATTTTGAACGCCATCGTAATCATGAAGTACGGCGCAAAGTACGCGACTATAGCGATGAGTTGGTTAATAGTTTGGCTACCTGGCGATGTGAAGGCTATCGCGGAGAAGACACGCCCGATGGCGATGAATGCCATGATGATCGGGAACACCAGTAGCATAGAGGCCATAGTCGACTTCCAGAACTCATAAAGCTTTTCGGTATTAGGTAGAATGCCGGCGGCAATTGCTAGCGGTGCCATAATGATCAAAATAATGATGATAATCTTTCGAACAACCAATACGGCAAGCGCGACCAGTGATGCCAACGCGGCAGTTAGCACAAAGCTCAAAAGGCCAATCCACCCAAACGCCAAAGCGCCACCAGTACCAATAAGCGCGATAGAGAACAAGCTTCCACCGCCAATGCTTCCGCCTATATTGGTTATATCTTTAAACGGCGCATATATCAGAGATCTAATACCAATACCGGCTTCATTACTTAGCGTTGCCAAGAACTCCATGACATCCCAACTAAGCGCAATAAAGATAGCAGCAAACAATAGTCGTGGTAGTACCTTGCGTACCGTATAGGCATCTAATATCTCAGCACCTGC
>Ga0075366_10000409_pt1 | contig 20064 bp, 21 predicted proteins | sample EndMethybrTD3031_FD_72351 | JGI IMG/M metagenome (GOLD analysis project Ga0075366, IMG submission 72351) | Populus endosphere microbial communities from Tennessee, USA - Endosphere MetaG P. TD hybrid TD303-1 | ecosystem: Host-associated > Plants > Roots > Endosphere | place: USA: Tennessee...
TCCGCATACGGCACGGCCATGAAGATTGGGCGGGAGATTCTTTCTAACCAACCACTTCGCCGAATTTATAACATATTGGTCGTAAGTGCGAATCTCATCAAGGCGACAGCATTACAAGCTGCGAAGGCTTAGGCAGCTATGCGCGCCCCATTTCGGTCGTTCCTGCCAATAGTCTTGGCTCCAACCAGCGCACGTTGCTCGGCTAGATCGAGAGGTATCCTGAGCGTAGCCCGAGATTAAGGACCCCCCCATTTCAGAGCGTTGCAGCCTCCCAGTCTGGAGCAAAAGATGGATCAACGTAGCGTACGTCCTTCGGCAGAGCCGCGATAGCCGCGCGGTCCTCCTCGTCGAGGTGAATATCGAGCGCATCGAGATTGGCTCGCTGGCTGGAGGGGCGAGCGGCTTTGGGGATGGCGATGACGTTTTCCTGATCCAGAAGCCAGGCTATGGCGATCTGGGCTGCGGTGGCGCTGTGCTTCTCACCGATCCTAGCGAGAACGGGATCCTTTGCCGCCCGGCCTTGCGCAAGCGGCGCATAGGCGGTCATCGCAATACCTCTGCGGCGAAGGTAATCCAGCATCGGCGTCTGCGACAGGAACGGATGATATTCCACTTGATGAACGGCGATGGGGGCGCCGATTTCCTCGATCGCATGCCGGATCATGGGCAGGTTGAAGTTGCAAACGCCGATGGCGCGCGCCAACCCTTCCTCCTTCAGTTTGGTGATGGCGTCGAGCGTGGCGCTTATGTTCATCTTCGCTGATGGCCAATGCACGAGGAAGAGATCGATATGGTCGAGGCGAAGCTTGCCGAGGCTCGTGTCGAAGGACCGTCGCAGGGCATCGGGGGAGAGCTTGTCGTGCCAGACCTTGGTGGTGACGAAGAGGTCAGCGCGGTTTATGCCGGAGGCCGTGAGCGCCGCGCCGACGGAGGCTTCATTGTCGTACATGGCGGCGGTATCGATGTGGCGAAAGCCGAGTTCAAGCCCACTTTCGATCACCGGTCGGGCGGCATCGCCCGGCATCCTGAAAGTCCCCAGTCCTAACCTGGGGATAGCGACACCGTGAGTCTCAATCGTTTCCATGATCAATCCTTTCGAGTTGCGAGGGACGCGGCGGCAGAGGCGGAAGCCGTCCGCCGCCCGTTCTCCCGGCGGGTTCACGCGGTCTCGCTCGCCGCTGCTTGCCGGACCAGCGCTTCGATCACCTGCTCAAGTGACGTCTTGCCCCTGACACGGTTTCCGCCGTCGGCTTTGAAGTCGATCCAGCCTTCGTTGAAACCGTCGAGCATACGCATGCGCGGCTGCGGGTGACGCATACCCTGGGCACGGAATAGGCCGTCCCAGCGTTCCCGCGGGACGATCTCCACCCGTACCGGATGCCCGAGCACTGTCGCGAAGGCATTGGAGAGATCGTTGGGGGAGACCCGTGCCGGGCCTTCCAGTTCCACCACCCGCTTGCCGATCCATTGCTCGCGGATAAGATCTGCGGCAAGCCGGCCGATATCCTGCGTCGACACCATGGCGAAGGTCTTGTCGGCAGGCTGGAGGAAGCTGTGGAGCACGCCTTCGTCGCGCGCCGCGACCACGTCCCAGACCGCATTTTCCATGAACCAGCCAGGCCGCAGGAAGGTGACGTGAAGATCGAGGTCGCCGAGGGCTTTTTCCAGCATCGTCCGCTGGCTCAACAAATTGTCGACTTCCGCGTCGGCGCCGATGGTCGAGAGGCAGACGACCCCTTCCGGGCGGGCAGCAAGGAGAGCGGTCGTCAGCGCCTCATTCTGCTTTGCCGCTTTCGGATAGCCGGGCGCCGGATCGAAGTCCGACGGCGGTAGGATGAAGACGCCCTTGGCGCCCTTGAACGCGTTGGCGAGCTTTGTTGCGTCGCCCATGTCGGCAAAGGCGATTTCGCAACCGCGCTTGCACCAGATTTCCGCCTTGGCGGGATCGCGCAGCACCGCGCGGACCGGTTCTCCGGCTTCGATCAGGGCGTTCGCAAGCGCGCCGCCGACCTTGCCGGTAATTCCTGTAATCGCATACATGATATGTCTCCTGGTTTTGAGGTTGGGAATGGATCAGGCGAGGCCGTCGTAGAGACTGCGCTCGAATGTGCCGTAGAGCTGCACGACCTTTTCGTCGTAGAATGGGAGAAGCTGGGTGAAGATGGCGCCGGTCACCTGCCGGGCCGGGTCGAGCCAGAAATAGCAGTTGAGCAGGCCAGCCCAGGAAATGCTGCCGACCGACCGACCGTTCGGACCGGGCAGCGTATTGATGTCGAACGAGTATCCCCATTTGTGGGGTTCACCGGGAAACTGGTCGAAGCTCTGCGAATAGGCGGGTTGGGCCGTCGTCATGGCGCGCACGTCGAGGTCGCCGATTTGGTTTCGCATCATCGATGCGACCGTTTCCGGCTTCAGCACGCGCACGCCCTTATGGGAGCCGCCGTTCAACAGCATCCGCAGGAAGGCCATGTAGTCGCGTGGCGTGCTGAAGGCGCCGCCGCCGCCCATGAAGAATTCCGGCCGTTGTGGCATCTCGAAGGGCGCGGGCGTCAGTCCGCCGTCCGCGTTCCTGTTGTGGAAGGTGGCGACCCTGGCTTTCTGCTTGCTGCCGATCAGGAAGCCTGAATCGGTCATGCCGAGCGGAACGAAGATGTTTTCGCGGAAATAGACCTCCAGCGACTGGTCGCTCACCGCCTCCACCAGCTTTCCGATCCAGTCCATGCTGATGCCGTATTGCCAGCGATCGCCGGGATCGAACTCGAGCGGCGCCAGGAAAGCACCGTTTTTGCAGGTTGCTATGTCCGGCATTCCTGTAACCTGCTGATAGCGGGTCAGCGCATCGCTCCAGATCGAATAGGTATAGCCGGAGGTGTGGGTGAGCAGGTGCCGCACCTTGATGGCCCGCTTGGCCGGGCGCAGGCGCGGCTGGCCATCGCCGTCGAAACCCTCCAACACCATCGGATTGGCGAGTTCCGGCAAATGTTTCGCCGCATCGTCCTCGGGATCAATCTTACCCTGCTCGATGAGTTGCATGCAGGCCGTGGCGTCGAAGACCTTCGTCATCGACAACAGCCAGAACACCATATCGGCGCGCATTGTCGCTCCGGTCACTGTATTGGCCTTTCCGAAGGTCCCTTCGTAGATCATGCCGTCCGGTCCGGCGGCTGTGGCAACGACTCCTGCCAGGGTTCCGTCCCGAACGGCCTGCTCCATCGCCATGTCGATCGGTTTGAACTTTCCAGACCGCGCTTGCGGTTTGGCTGCAAGCGCATGGACCGGCGTATTTGCAGCGGCTGTACCGGCTGCCAGCAAGAGGCCGCCGCACGCCAACAGGCTTCTGCGTGAGATCGCATTCATGGATGAAGTCCTTCTCTGCAAGGCCGGAGATTTCCACGGTTCCGGCATGCCGCTGGCGCCGCCCGGGCGCTAAGTAACTATTTACGAGATGAAGAAAGATGATTCACGCGCATTAAAATCAAGGATAAGATGACTTCAAATCATCATGACAAGACGGTCGGCGAAGACCGACCTTGCGGCGGAGAGGTGCATGAGTTTCGACACGCGGCTGCTGACCGGGGTCGGCGTTTTCGGGGCGGTGATGGAAGCGGGCAATTTCGTGCGGGCCGCGGATGTTCTCGGCCTCACGCCATCGGGGGTCAGTCGTGCGGTAGCGCGACTCGAGCAACGCGTCGGCGTCAGGTTGTTCGACCGCAGCCCGCGTAAGGTTACGCTGACGGAAGAGGGCGTCCGCTTCCATGACAGGATAATGCCGTTGCTGGCCGGGCTAGAGGAGGCGGCCTCCGAAGCCGCCGGTTCGGCGGCGTTCGTCGGCGGGCGGATCAGGGTTTCGATCGATCCCTGGTTCGCGCGCATGGTGCTGGCGCCGAGGATCGGTGAGTTTCTAGCGCTCTATCCCGCCCTGACGCTCGATCTGACAACCAGCAACTACCGCGAAGAGATGATGAGTGGCGCTGATGTCGCCGTGCGTTTTGGTCCGCCGGACGAATCCTCGCTGATCGCGCGCAAACTGCTGGACGTACCGGTGCTGACCTGTGCCGCACCAGGCTATCTCGACCGTCACGGAGTTCCAGTCACGCCCCACGACCTGATGCGCCACGATTGTATTCTCTTTCGCGACCCGCAGACCGGGCGACCGTTCACCTGGGAATTCCAGGGGAATAACGGCGCCATCGAGATCAAGGTGGCCGGGCGGTTGGTCATGGACGATCCCTCCGCTGCGGTCGCGGCCTGTCTCGCAGGGCAAGGCATATTCCAGAGTTTTGCCATCGGCCTCGACGAGTGGCTTGAGAGTGGGGCGCTCACGACGATCCTGACGGAATGGTCGGGCGAGCGGTTTCCACTTTACGCCTATCATCCGTCACGCCACATGCCGCCGGCCAAGGTGCGGGCTTTTCTGGATTTTGTTCAACGAATCGCGGTGACATAGCGCGGGGTGCATTCTTGCCGCGTCGCACGATTGGTGTTGCATACTGGCCGTAAGAGCCGAAGGGGAGTAGATCAGTCCCCGATGACGGGTCAAATCCAGGCACCAGTTGGCATCGTGCCGCAATGCTGTTCCCAACGAACAGTGCTTACGGTTCGATTCCGTTCAAGGCGTCGGAACCGGAAATGGCCATTACGCGGAAATAATTTCCGCTTCCGGCGGGTGCACGGGTTCACATCCTGTCGCACGACAGTTTACCGGACGACCATCTTTATTACTCAACAGCGAAGTCGGTCGACACCGAGACGGTGCGCTATTCGGAGAGAATGGCAGGGCTTCTGTCGGTCGCAGTCCTCGTGTCCACGATACTGCTCTCGACCGACGTACTTGTGAGGGCCGCCGTGCGCTCAAGCAAGCGGTGACATGCGGAAGCACCAAGTGAAAAGATCGCCATACATCGACGTCAGCCAGGCATCACGATCTTGATGGGACGCGTCCCGATGGGTTCGCCCGTGGTTCTATCGATCATCACCGGCTCGATTTCCGTGCCCAAGTCTTCATCGAAGAAGCGGGTGAACTCGCCACCGCCGCGATGCTTTCCGCCCCAGGCCGCGAGCGCGAAAAGGACCGGGAGAAAGTCCCGCCCTGCATCGGTGAGGACATACTCGTCGCGAGGTGGGCGTTCCGAGTAGCGGCGCTTTTCGAGAAGTCCTTCTTCCGTCATGGTAGCCAAACGTGTCGCCAGCGGTGTCGGCGCAATTCCGAGGTTTTTGCGAAACTCGTCGAACCGCGTGGACCCGGCGTGGGCGTCGCGCATGATCAGCATGCTCCATGCATCGCCTACGAGAGCAAGGCTCCGGGCAATGAGGCATGGCTGGTCCGAAAGATTTTTCATGTGAATCTCATTTTGGTAGTGACTTACTCTTAAAATGATAGTAACCCTTTATCCATCGACATTCCAGCGTAAATTTCTGTTGGCCGTCGAAAACAGCCGGTGCCCAATCCCCATCAGGAAGACGACGATGAAGTTCTATCTCTGCAAATACATACCCCCGCGCCCGGATTTCCTCGCCACGATGACGACCGACGAAAAGACCTGGATGGGCCAGCACGGCACTTATCTCGACAGGCTTCTCGGGGAAGGTAAAATCGTGGCGCACGGGCCTGTCATGGACCCCGCTGGCGGTTACGGCGTCTCGCTTTATCAGATTGAAGACGACGAAAATATCGAGGCGCTGACCTCGCTTGACCCGATCGTGCAAAACGGCGCTGGCCACTACGAGCATTATCCCATGCTTCACATCAAGCATCGCGGCTGAGCCCGCAAACCCCTTGTCTCCTCATGCCACCAATTATCGGCCGTCACGCGACCGACGGAAGGAACCTCTATGACCATCGCACTCATTACCGGAGCGTCCAGCGGTATCGGCGCCGTCTACGCACGACGGCTAGCCGCTCGGGGACACGACCTCGTTCTCGTCGCCCGGGCGACCGATCGCCTCGAAACGCTGGCCGCCGAACTTCGCCAGGCATATGGCATCACCGTCGAGAACATCACGGCCGACCTTACAGACCCGACGCAACTCGGCACGGTCGCCGGACGCCTGAAGGCAGAGCCGTCTATCGACATTCTCGTCAACAACGCCGGGGCAGGATTGCTCGGCGGATTCACGTTGGCCGATCCTGCGGCGATGGAAACACTGCTTCGTCTCAACGTCGTCGCTCCGACGCTACTGGCTTCCGCGGTAATCGCGGGGATGGTGGAGCGGGGGAGCGGGTCGATCGTCAATATCGCCTCGGTGCTGGCGCTTTTACCCGAATATTCCCACGGCATCTATGCCGCCACCAAGTCCTATGTGCTGACCATGTCGCAGAGCCTAGCCGCAGAAGTCTCTTCCAAGGGCGTATACGTCCAGGCTGTTCTGCCCGCCGCGACACGTACGGAAATCTTCGAGCGGGCAGGAGGTGACATCAACCGTGTCCAGAACCTGATGGAAGTGGAAGACCTCGTCGACGCGGCGCTGATCGGGTTTGACCGGAAGGAGCTGGTGACGATCCCGCCCGTGCCCGACGTCGCCGCATGGGATGCCTTCGAGCAGGCGCGTGGCGTCTTGGCCGCAGGCTTTAGCAACTCCGAACCCGCCGCGCGATACCGCTCCAACTCATGACACTTCGACCTCGCGGGGACCCCTTGCAACTCCCGCGCCATCAACACCGCCCTGTATCGGGCGAACGAAAGGAATTGAAATGAACACGAACAATCGTAGCGTCGCCGTCGTCACTGGCGCGGCATCCGGGATCGGTCTTGCCGCGGCCAAGGCTCTGGTGTCGGCCGGCTACCAGGTCTTTGGAACAAGTCGGAAGGCGAGGACGGGGACGGTCGCGGGGATCACGATGCTTGAATGCGACGTGACCGACAGCGCTTCGGTGGCTGCAATGGTCGCCGAAGTCGTCAGCCGCACTGGCCGTATCGACATCTTCGTTAACAACGCGGGCGGGGCCCTCATCGGTGGCGCCGAGGAATCATCCGTTGAACAGGCGCAGGCTATTTTCGATCTCAACGTCTTCGGGATCGTCCGGACGACTAACGAGGTCCTACCGATCATGCGCAGGCAGCGTAGCGGGCGCATCATAAACATCAGTTCGGTGGTTGGCTTCATTCCCAGTCCGTTCAGCGCGCTTTACACCGCCACGAAACATGCCGTCGAGGGTTACTCGGAGTCTCTCGATCACGAAGTCAGATCGCTCGGTATCAGGGTCCTCCTGGTCGAGCCTGCCTTTACGAACACGGCGCTTGACCACAACGCGAAACAGCCCGACCGCATGACGAGCGTCTACGATGCGGGCCGCAAGACAACGGAAGCCGTGTGGAACAGTGCCATCAAGGCAGGCGATGCGCCGGAGCTTGTCGCGGAAGCCGTCGTGAAGGCGGCGACAGTAAAGTCGCCGAAGTTGCGCTACCCCGCCACCAAGGCGGCGCGGCAACTGCATTTCCTGCGACGCTTCGTACCCGCAAGCGCGTTCGACAAGAGCCTGCGCAAGCAGATGAAGCTGCCTGCCTGACGACGGTGGCACTCAGGAAGACGCCTCCTGACGATGGAAACGTCTTCAACTCAGCGACGATAGTGGATATCCGAGGGCGTTGTGGGCAGCGAGATCTGTCGGTTGATCCATGGCTATCGGCGGAACTGGGCCGGGTTGCTATGAGCGAAGCCGCATAAGCAGAAGTTGATGGAGCGTTTTCGCCGGGGTAGTCGGTCCCGCCTTCCGCGATGCGGCGCTTCTCTAATCGGCGGGTTGAGGTCAAGCGCTTTCGCGCTTACTTAAAGCGAAACGAGTTCGAGCAAAGTCCAATTTCGCCCATAGCGGACAATGAGTGCACCTAACATTTTCACTCCGAAGGTCGCGAATTCAAGTGGCGGCCCCTTCGTTGAGCCGCCCCTTGTTGGGCTAACGCCTCCACGACCCCTCTGGGAGTTCCTTATCCCGTTCCTCCGCAGCGAGTGCCGCAATGACACCGTCCTTATCGAGCGGGATGCAGTAAGCGGGCTTGGCCCGCTCAAAACGCCAGCTATCAGCGAGGGGGCCGACGTCTACAGTATCGAACCCGAACTCCGCTTGTAGGGTGGTCACAATCACCTTGTTGGCGGCATCGTCACCCCCAATCGGCAAGGCACACTTAGCTCTGTTTGGAAGTGCAACAGGATCGAGGAGGTCGTTCTCCAGAATGGCCTTGAACGCCTTGATGATCGTCGACCCTTGGAATTGGTTTGCGATCGGTTGCGACGTTTTCGTCTCGCGCTGGTCGAGCGCATCGATACTTCCATCCCTATCCGGGTAGTACTTGTTCGCATCGATGACAATCTTGCCATCAAGGAACTGCGGTGCAAGCTGCGAACGGCACTGTGAGAACCATCACATCGCTGGACGAGGGCACGTCGGATACAACAGCGGCCTGACAACCAATTTCGGCCGCTGCCTCGCGCAGGGGTTCTGGTCCGCGCGAATTGTTGAGCGTCGCGGTATGTCCGTTCGCGACTGCAAGCCGGGCCAGTGCCTTACTGATGTGCTCGGCCCCGATGAAGCCAATCCTCATGCCTTGTCTTCCTGCTAGGCAGGCATGTTGCCAGGCGGATAGGAGCGGACTTTTAAAGAAGGGTGTATTGCGGGGGTGCTTCCAGTTTCGGTGCCCAGATTGCCTAACGTCCTATCGGTAGAGGAAACAAAATTGATCTGTAAGAAGATCTTTTAGTCTGATATGATCCCTATTAGCGGCATTTAGTTTGACTGAGCAGATGCTGTGAGATACGTAAACATATCATGCTGAGAAAGATGAATTGTTAAGGTATCATATGAAGTCGGATTCGGAGGCTCTTCAGGACATAGGGCGGCTGCTCAAGACGTCGCGCAAGACTTTGGGCCTCACCCAGGAGCAGCTTGCGGATATGGCGGGTATATCGCGACCGCGGTACCGCGAGATTGAGGCTGGAGCCAGCGCTGCCCGTACGACCACTCTGATCAACATTGGTCGTGCGCTTGGTCTGGAACTGATGCTCATCCCTCAAGCGATGGTCCCGGCGGTTGAAGCTTTACTGCAGCCAGGTGGCGCCGAAGATGACCTTCCTGCTTTCGTCGCCAGTCCTGATGGTGATGGCAATGTCTGATGCGCCTCTTGATCCAAGATCTATAACCTCACTGGACGTGCTGCTGAATGACCTGAAGGTCGGTATGATCGTGAGGACGCCGGGAGACTTCAACGCGTTCAGCTTTGAGGAGAGCTATCGACAGACGGGTGGTTTCCCAGTGCTCAGTTTGTCATTTCGCGCGGCACATGGGGGTTTGCGGAAGGACCCGAAGCCTGTCGCAAGGGCTTTGCCATCGTTCTTTGCGAACCTTCTTCCAGAGGATAAACTGCGCGAGGCGATGGAGAGGCACCATTCAGGCAGCGTGCGAGCAGGAAATGATTTCGATTTGCTTGCGGCACTCGGATCGGATCTGCCGGGGGCTGTCCGAATTGTGCCGAGCGAAGGCAGCGTTGTTTGTAATGAGGGTTTGACACCCCCGAGACCAAAGGCCCGGTTTTCGCTCGCCGGCGTGCAAATGAAACTCTCCGTCATCAAAAACACAGGCAAGGGCGGCGGTCTGACGATCCCCTTAGGCGACGAGCAGGGTTCATATATCGCCAAGTTTCCATCGACATCATTTCCCAGTGTCTCGGAAAACGAATTTGCAAATCTTGCATTGGCCGAAGCGATTGGTATGGACGTGCCGGAACGCGAGCTCGTGGAACAATCGCAGTTCGAGGGTATCCCGGAGGAGTTTGAGACACTGTCCGACGGCAAAGTCCTCCTCGTCAAACGTTTCGATCGCGTTGCCGGTGGTGAACGCATCCATATCGAAGATTTCGCACAGGTATTCGGCGTCTATCCGTCTCGAAAATATGAGGGGGCCTCATATCATGATATCGCTGTGGCTATTGGGGTCGCCGTTTCTTCAGCGGCAGCCCTCGAGTTCGTCCGACGACTGGCTTTGGCAGTCCTGACAGGAAATGGCGACATGCACCTCAAGAATTGGTCGCTGATTTATTATGGGAAGGGCAACAAGCCGGCACTCGCCCCAGTCTATGATGTGCTCTCGACAGTCCCTTACATTCCGTCGGATGCCATGGCACTGTCGCTGGCCGGTGAAAGGCCGTTCAAGGCAATGAACGCCCAGCGATGGAAAGTCTTCGCGCATCGTGCGCGACTGCCTGAAGCTGCTGTGCTGAAGGCTGTTACGGAGACCGTCGAGCGCGTCAACCAGTCTTGGTGGTCTCTGCCTGAACGAGCTGTTCTACCCGATAGAGTGTTGGAGCGGATTGATGCCCACATCAAGCTGATGTCGCCGATCCTCGGCACGTGCGCGAATTAGCAATTGGTGTTTTAGCGTAACTCGTTAGCAGTTTCATTGCCCACCAAAACCGATAGGGTCGCTGGTTCGAATCCGTTCAAGAGCACGATGCTGGCAGCGCGGTTTTGATGGCCCACTCGCGGCCCGCACGCAATGGTCGCTTCACACCCCACATCCGGTCATTTTGAGTCTGCTGCATTCGGCTGAAGTTTGTGTTGAGGGAGCGCCTCGGGAAATACAAGTATACATGGGCTACCTGTGCGCATAAAGATATCGACATGAATGGATTGTGAAGGTGCGTATCGTCATGGAATTAGATCCGATTTGCTTCTCCTCGGACTGCCCCAGCAGGACACTCTTCGATCAGATCGCCGATAAATGGTCCATGATGGTTCTGGCGGTGCTGTCGGACGGACCTCATAGGTTCAACCTCATCCGTAAGCGCCTGGAGGGCGTGAGCCAGAAGGCTCTGACGCAGTGTCTCCGCAAACTGGAGCGCAACGGCCTCATCACTCGACGCATCGTGTCCGTATCGCCGGTGGCTGTGGAGTATGAGATCACAAAGCTGGGCCAAACACTGCAAAAGCCGTTCGGCGAGCTTCACCGGTGGACGCTGGACAAGCTGCCGGAGGTCAATGCGGCGCGAGAAGCCTTCGACGCCCGACGATCAGATGACGGTTTCAGCGGTATTCAGCTGGGAAAACGCGCTGATTGAGCCCAACCAAGACGGCGACCAGGTATCCTCAGGCCTACCAAGGCGATTTAAGGTGCCTGATTGACGGCAAGTCTACAACGTATACCTAGGCGTCCAGATCAACTGGAGCGTCAAAATGACTGAGTTAAAATTGCTGACCCCGCTGAAGACCGAGATGTTCGAATTCAAGAACCGCGTCTTCATGGCCCCGATGACAAGAGCGCGGTCACCAGACCATGTGGCGAACGAGCTCACCGCAACCTACTACGCCCAACGCGTCACCGCTGGCCTGATCATCTCAGAGGGGACTCAGATCAGCGAGCAGGCGATCGGCTGGACGAATACGCCGGGAATCCACACGGCCGAGCAGATCGAGGGATGGCGAAAGGTCACCCGGGCCGTGCACAACGCCGGGGGCCTCATCTTCGCCCAACTCTGGCATACCGGCCGCGCTTCTCATCCAGACTTCCATGGCGGAGCCTTGCCTGTCGCGCCTTCGGCAGTGTCCTTCAATAGCCAGGCCTTCACGCCCGAGGGGCCAAAGCCGACCGTCACCCCCCGGGCTCTCACCCTCGACGAGATCCACAGTACGATTCTGGATTACGAGGCCGCCGCGCGTGCGGCCAAGGCCGCTGGTTTCGATGGGGTTGAGGTGCATGGCGCCAACGGCTATCTGCCGGCCCAATTCCTCGAGGACGGTTCCAACAAGAGAACGGACGCCTATGGCGGCCCTGTCGAAAACCGCGCCCGCTTCCTGCTCGAAGCAACCGACGCCGCAATCCGGGTATTTGGGGCTTCCCGTGTTTCGGTCAGGCTCTCGCCCCGGATACCCTACAACGACATGGGCGATAGCGACCTAGAGGGCACCTATATGTTCGCCGTCGAAGCTCTCGAAACGAGGAAGGTGGGCATTCTTCACTTCATGGAGTCGGCGCAGCTTCCCGAGGGTCTCAAGCTGCTGGCGCCCGAGGCGAGAAAGCGGTTCTCCGGCTTGTTTGTCGTAAACGTTGGATATGACCGAGAAAGTGGCGAGCGGGCGATAGCAAGCAATCTGGCGGACGCAGTGACGTTCGGAACTCTCTTCATTAGCAACCCGGACCTGCCCGAACGCTTCCGTCAAAATGCCGCATTGGCGCCGTCCGACCCGTCCAGCTACTACGTGGGCGACGAGCGAGGCTATACCGACTACCCACCCCTCGGCTGAAGCATGTCAGGCTAGGCTTCATCTGCTGTCCCGTCGCTCACTCCATTACGGACAGAGTGGCGGGATCGTCGTGAGAGCAGTTCCTGATGGGTCTAGATCGTAACGAGCGGCTGCGAAGTAGTTCAACCGTTCCTGGGCGATAGAGGTGGAGGATGGGGCGATGGCAGCCCGGAGGCCATGAATGGTTCGCTCGACGTTTTTTGCAAGTGCGCCCTCAGTTTGGGCAAGGCCATTTCAGTGACCATCGACGCCGATGCCGCAATGGCCGAACTCGACAAGGCAGCAGATCCTTCGATGTTCGCTCTAGCCTTTGATACCCCAACATCAGACAGCCCCGCACGACACCCTTCCCGACATTCCAAGTGGGCCAGGTACTTGATCTGGCGCGGTTATCTGCGAGTTTGCATTTGAAGTAGTGGCAGGTCGACGGCTCGATCCCGTCCAAGGCGGTTGGTACGCACACTGCATGCCTGCCTCGTTGATGAAATCCAGTTCGGATGACACCCAAGCTTCGCCGCGACTTTGTGACGTTCCGATCGGATGGTCCTAAAGAATATTCAACTGTGATCAGTCGACAGCGTTTAAGTTGAGCGTCGAACGACAAGCTCTCCCCGAAGAGTTACCGTCTTCAAAGCCGAACTCCCCTTGATCATACTCAGAATTGCATCAATCATTTCGTCGCGCGGTTGCTCATAGGTGGTAATGCCGTATCCGAACGAACCGGATATCTCGTAGTTGTCGAAACCCACTATCGCAATATCTTCGGGAACTTGAAGGCGAAAGTTTGCCCGGATCTCATCCATTGCGCCCATCGCCAGAATGTCGTTTTCGCACATTAGCACATCGACGCGATCTTGCGGTGAAGTCTCGCTTAAGTACTTCCTCACCGAGGCCGCACCAGCGTCCAGACTGTATTTTTCCGCGCTCATTTGGACGATGTTTTGGATGCCTTTTTCTGCCCAGAACTCCGTGAAGTAATGGCTTCTTTTTAAAGCCGTGGACAAAGCGGCAGCACCGCTCATGAAGCCCGGGCGTTTGTATCCCTGCGCATGAAGGTGGTCGACGATCTCCCTGAGAGCAAGTTCCGCGTCGCAGACAACCGCTGGCACGCCGTCGATCTGACTGTCACGTGCAAGCACGAACATAGGCGGCATGCCGCGTCCGTGCTGCAGGTCTGTCAGGGTTTCGTCGCGAAACGCTGTACCAAACAGAATGATGGCATCGACCTGACGCTGGTCCGCATGGAGAAGTGCGTTCACATGGTTAAAGTGGCTATTGATATTGATCAGCATCACGACCAGGCCTGCGGCCTGGAGCTTCTCGGTAAGCGCCTCAAGGAAAGGGAGCTTTTGCGGGTTGGAGAAGTCATCCACGAAGACAGCGATCTGCCCCGTCGAGTTGGTGGCAAGGCTTCGTGCAAGAAGGTTCGGCGTGTAGTTCAAAGCTGCAGCGGTCTCCAGTACCTTCCGCTTGCTTTCGTCGGTAATCGAAGCTCCCGGTGTGAAAGCTCGTATCACGGTCCACTTGGAGACTCCCGCCGCATCTGCCACCTGTTTAGCTGTTGCTCTCTTCCGCATAAACTCTCCGGTAATGGAACATAAACTCCATTTTTTGATTCAGTGAAATGAATGCTTGCTTTTAACGCATTCTGACATAACATGCACCTGCTTGCACCCGGTAGCAAACGCATTTGCACCCGGTAGCATTCGAATTCGTCACTCAGAGGAGTGGGTGACATTGAGGAGGAAAAATGAAATCCATTTGGAAGAGTTTCGCTTCTGCGGCTATTGCCGTGTCACTGATTGGCGCTTGGTCGGTTGGCGTCAAAGCCGACGAGCAACCCAGCATCATCGCCGTCACTCATGGACAAGCTTCTGACCCCTTCTGGTCGATCGTGAAAAACGGAATGATGCAGGCCGGCAAGGACATCAATGCCAAGGTTGACTACCGGGCACCCGAGACCTTCGATATGGTGGCAATGGCTCAGCTCATTGAGGCCGCAGTCAATCAAAACCCGGCGGGCATTGTAATTTCCAATCCCGATCCGGATGCGCTAGGCCCGGCGATTGCCAAGGCCATCGCGGCCGGTATCCCCGTCATTTCCATGAACTCCGGCATTGCCGCAACGGAAAAGCTTGGCATCAAGCTTCATGTTGGCCAGGACGAACTTACCGCAGGGGCCAAGGTCGGCGAAAAACTCAAGTCTCTCGGCATGAAGCATGTGCTGTGCGTAAACCAGGAGGTGGGAAATGCCGCCCTTGACCAGCGCTGCGCAGGTACCGCCAAGGGCTTCGAAGGTGGAAAGGTAACGGTCCTGCCGACTTCCGCCGAACCGGCGGAAATTGAATCAAAGATCCAGGCTGCTTTAACCTCGGATTCTTCTGTCGATGTCGTGCTTGGCCTGTCGGCGCCGCTCGTCGGTGAGCGAGCGGTTGCTGTTGTCGAGAAGATGGGCAATGGCGACAAGGTCAAGGTCGCTTCTTTCGATCTCTCGGCCAATTTCCTAAAGGCTGTTTCGGAAGGCAAGGCACTTTTTGCCGTGGATCAGCAACCCTATCTCCAGGGATATCTGCCAGTCACATTCCTCGCGCTGAATGCAAGATATGGCACGATTCCTGCTGGAAACGTTGCCTCGGGTCCGAGCTTTGTCGAGAAGGATACCGCCGCTTCGGTGATTGAGAAATCCTCCCAGGGTATCCGCTGAGCGGGACCCATCCGGCAGCTCCCGCACCTCCAGCGGGGGCTGCCCTCATCGCCCGACATCCGATCCGCGTGAAGCGTGAACGGCAGCCGATGGCGCACGTAAACAACTGACATCTGAGGTACGACCATGACGCTGGCCAACGAACAGAACGGGTCCCCGACTCGATCCGACGAGCGCCTGAAAAAGGTTTCGACTTTGACCGCGCTCGCGCGACGTCCGGAACTCGGCGCAGTCGCAGGACTGGTGCTCGTCACAACATTCTTCATGCTGACCGCAAACCCCGCCATGTTCACACTTGCAGGCGTTGTAAACTTCATGGCGCCAGCTGCTCAACTGGGGATTCTTGCGGTTGGCGCGGCACTCTTGATGATCGGCGGCGAGTTCGATCTGTCGATCGGCTCGATGGTCGCGTTCGCAGGGCTAGTTTTTGGCACGGCCCTTGTGGTCCTTAATCTGCCGCTCAGCGTCGCGATCCTGATCGCGCTTGCTTTCGCCGTGGTCATCGGTGTCACCAACGCCCAGCTCACCATGCGCACCGGACTTCCATCGTTTATAGTAACGCTTGCGTTTCTCTTCATTCTTCGTGGCCTCACGCTCGTCGGACTGAAGTGGGCGAGCGGCGGTTCAACACAGCTTCGCGGCATGAGGGAAGCTGTGGCGGACAGTCCCCTTGCGCCGCTGTTCTCAGGCGATGCCTTCCCGGGCTTCTTCACGTGGCTTGGCAGTGCAGGCGTCATCGAGACCTTCCCCAATGGAACGCCGAAAGTCCCCGGTATCCCCGTAGAAATTCTCTGGTTTGTGCTGATTGCACTCGTCGCGACCTGGGTTCTGCTGCGCACGAGGTTTGGAAACTGGATCTTTGCATCCGGAGGCGACCCGAAGGCAGCTCGCAAGTCGGGTGTTCCCGTCGCGCGCGTAAAGACCACCCTTTTCATTGTTACCGCCATGTGCGCCACTCTTGTCGCGATCCTCACCGTGCTTGATGCGGGTTCAACGGACGCACGACGGGGATTTCAGAAGGAGTTCGAAGCCATCATTGCGGCCGTCATCGGCGGATGTCTCCTGACTGGAGGATATGGTTCGGCAATTGGTGCGTTCTTCGGATCGATCGTCTTTGGCATGGTCTTGATCGGTCTCACCTACACGTCAATCGACCAGGATTGGTACCTCGTCTTCCTCGGCGGGATGCTGCTGATTGCGGTTATTTTCAACAACATCATTCGCAAGCGTGTGACGGGAGAACGCTGATGAGCACGAGCCAGACACCACTCGTCGAGGTCAAGAACCTCGTAAAGCACTTCGGCTCGATTATCGCACTCAACGGCGTTTCGCTGAGTGTTCACGCAGGAGAGGTTCTGTGCCTCCTCGGAGATAACGGAGCCGGAAAATCAACTCTGATCAATACTCTTTCCGGCGTTCACAGACCGACATCCGGCGACTTCCTCGTCGAGGGGAAACAACATCTCTTTACCGGGCCAAGAGATGCGCTCGATGCGGGGATTGCTACCGTCTACCAGGATCTGGCGATGATCCCGCTGATGTCTGTCACAAGAAACTTCTTCATGGGTCGCGAGCCGTTGAAGGGTTTCGGTCCGTTCAAATACATGGACATGGAATTCGCGGATCGCGTGACCAGCGAAGAAATGAAGAGAATCGGCATCGATGTTCGTGAACCCGGGCAGGCCGTCGGCACGCTCTCCGGTGGCGAACGTCAATGCGTGGCGATCGCACGCGCCGTGTATTTCGGGGCGAAAGTCCTCATTCTCGATGAACCGACATCTGCACTCGGTGTTGCACAAACCTCGATGGTCCTAAAGTACATCGATCAGGTTCGTCGCAAAGGTCTGGGCGTGATTTTCATTACCCACAACGTCAGACACGCTTTTGCCGTCGGCAACCGTTTTACAGCTCTGAACAGGGGAAAGACGCTTGGCACATTTGCCAAACATGAAATCAGCCTCGATGGCCTGCAGAACCTGATGGCCGGCGGCAAAGAACTCCAGTCGATCTCCGCGGAGCTGGGCGGCACCATCTGAAGACACTTGGAAACATGAATTTTGGCCCGGCGCGTTCGCCGGGCCTTGGGACAGTCATATCCAAAATCCAGGGAACCACCCCAAATGAGCAGTACGAATAACACCCCGTTTCCGTTAGCCGCCTGCGCGGAGATGCTGTGGCGGGACAAGCCTATCGAATGGCGCGCTTCCCGATTGAAGGAGCAGGGATTTGGCGTGGGCCTCTGGAATTGGCAAGAGCACGACATCGCCAAGCTCGAAGCCACAGGTGCGACCTTCACAATTATGAACGGTTACCTGACCGGGCGCCTTACGGATGAAGAAGGTGCAGCCGAACTTTTGAGAACCGCGCGCGAAACAGCTCAGATCGGTAAACGCCTTGGCGTGCAGCGCCTCAACCTTCACGGCACTGGCCTCGGGGATCGTGGACTACCGATTCAGCCTGTCGAGGTCATCACGGGAGCCATGTGGCTGAAGGCTCAGGATACGCTACGCCGAATCGTCGACCTCGCGGAAGAAGAAAACGTGGTTTTCACGCTGGAAAACCTCAACCTTCCCCTCGATCACCCCGGCGTTCCGTTCGGGCGCGCCGAAGACACGTTGGCACTCGTATCGAGCATCGACCACCCGCGCCTGCGTTTGAACCTGGACCTCTACCATGCGCAGATCGGTGAGGGGAACCTGATCGAACTTTGCCGCAGGAGCCTGCCGTGGATCGGTGAGATTCAGGTGGCCGATGTACCCGGGCGATTTGAGCCGGGCACCGGCGAAGTGAACTGGAAGGGGATCGCAAGAGCCCTGAGCCACATGGGCTACTCCGGCCCGATCGGGATGGAAGCATGGGCATCCGGAGATGCTGACACCGCGCTTGCTGCCTTCCGCGAAGCCTTCACTCTTTGATTTCAAAAACAGGACTAAAAATAATGACCAAGGTCAAAACAGTCAACGTCGGACTTATCGGGGCAGGGCGCATCGGTTCGTTTCATGGTGAGAGTGTCGCAAAAAGGCTTGTGGACGCGGAGCTGATAGCCGTCGCCGACCCCGCCGCCGGAGCCGCTGCAAAGCTTGCGGAGAGGCTGGGCGCCGACGCTTCTTACACCGACGTTGCAGAAATGCTTTCTCACCCTGGTCTGGATGCGGTCATCATTGCGACACCCGCACGCTTTCACACCAATATCCTCGTGCACGCTGCGGAGGCCGGCAAAGCGATATTCTGCGAGAAGCCAATGGCGCTCACGCTTGAAGATGCGGACCGCGGCATTGCAGCAGCAAAGGCCGCAGGCGTTCCGCTGCAGGTCGGTTTTAATCGTCGCTGGGACCAGGCATTTGCCGAAGGCCGCGAAGCGATCGATGCCGGAAAGGTCGGCGCAGTTCAACTCATCCGGTCGCTAACGCGTGATCCTGGTCCGTTCGGCGGCGACCCAGACAGAATTCCTTTGTGGACCATCTTTTATGAAACGTTGATCCACGACTTCGACACCCTGCTTTGGTTGAACCCCGGCGCAAAGCCTGTCGAAGTGTTTGCAATGGCAGATGCGCTGGTTCGCTCGGACGCACGCAATACAGGCTTCCTCGATACCGCCGTCGTCAATATTCGTTTTGACAACGGCTCGATCGCGGTTGCGGAAGCAAACTTCTCTGCAATGTACGGCTACGATATTCGCGGCGAAGTATTCGGCTCCGGCGGAATGGTTGCGATGGGCGACGTACGACGTTCTAGCATGACGCTGTTCGACGCTACTGGCGTATCCAACGAGACATGGCGGCGCGATACGGAACACTTCGTTCAGGCCTATACGGCGCAGCTTGCTTCCTTTGTCGATGCGGTTCGTAACGGTGTTGTTCAGAATGCACCAACAGGAGCTGATGCTCGCAACGCTCTGGCGATTGCACTTGCTGCGATTGAATCCGTGTCGAAAAAACAGCCAGTTCCTGTGAGTTGAAGGCATAGATGGCAGGGGCCGATAGTGCTCCTGCCATCACGTAGGTATTGGAAAAATCAGCCACTCAGAAACGCATCGGCGGGGCGAAAGACAATCGTCATGGCAACGAAATCAACAGTTCAGAAGCCCAAAACAGTATTTGATTTGAGAAACATGCTTGCGGTCAAAAGCTTGAGGCTATCGAGCCATCAAGAGAGAGTAGCGCGAACTGCTGTCGCCTGCCCGGAAGTCGTCGCCTTCGGGACAGCAAATTCCCTTGCTGTTTGTTGTTCCGTCACCCAGTCGACGGTGGTTCGGTTGGCGATCTCTCTTGGGTTTGAGAGTTACCGCGAATTCAGACGCGTTTTCCAGCAGCATGTGAAACTCAACGCAACCTACAGATAGGGGAATCGGTCCCTGAGTCTCGCCGTACACCTACCGTGAGGGAAAGCTGCTATTGCCAAGTTTGTTAGCTCGTGTCTCGCCGCTCGGACAGGAGCACACATCACCACTAATCAACATCGTGCATGTTCGGCGCAGGCACGAAGAAGTGTCGGTTCACCCGGTCGAGGTATCTTCATCATAAAATTCCGTTGCGCCGGCGAATTGCCGTGAGACTAGCTTGGGCGGCAACGCCGGGATAGGCAATGCGTTCCGATCAGTTGAGCACAGTTTCGATGCGATCATCCGTTGTGACGTTGACCTGGACTGACATGCCCTCGTAGTCAGCGGCTGTTCCGTCGTAACTTCCCCACAAAGGAACTGCCTGCCTCGGATCCCGCGCCACCCCAACACGGATAAGATCACGGTTGCCCACGATACCGTTGGTTGGGTCGAACTCAGCCCAACCGGCGCCTGGCAAATAGATCTGGCACCACGCATGGGTGGAACCGCCGCCAAGGGTGGTGGATCCGTCGCGGTCTGGAACGTAGATATAGCCGGTGACGAACCTGGCCGCGAACCCAAGTGATCGTGCGGCCTCCATCATAAGTAGCGCGAAGTCACGGCAGGTTCCCTTGCGAAGCTGCAGCGTCTCGGTCGGCGCTTGCGTTCCATGCTCTTGTCGTCGGGAATAGATGAAACTTTCATGGATGGCGTAGCACAACGTCATCAGCAGGTGCCCGGTTTCAGTGGGTTGCCCGATTCGCACGAATTGGCGCGCCCATTTACCGACCTGATCATGTGGATCAGC